>ERZ836877.4323-NODE-4323-length-14742-cov-7.066930_pt1 | contig 14742 bp, 8 predicted proteins | sample MGYA00519469_ERZ836877 | MGnify/ENA primary metagenome ERZ836877 (study PRJEB31850, sample SAMEA3708809) | human gut metagenome | biome: human gut; feature: human-associated habitat; material: faeces | place: China | collected 2014 ... | reverse complement strand
GCATCTGTATAAGATTGCCATCAACAATCTCCTGACTTAACAGATCAAAATTGGTAGATCCGAAACGCCCTATCTTGAAAGCAGACGTAACGAAACGCCGTTGAGGATGTTTGCCAAAAAGCAGAATGGCACCATTGCAAGGTACACCGTCCTCCATTAACCCAAGATTCGAGATGACTTCCTCCGGCTTGGAGTTTTCTGCATCGGGCGACATCCGCTTCTCCTTGATACCTTTCTTCAAGAAATAACGGATTGCCTCCGGGTCTATATCGTCAATCGTCGCGCCATAACAGGGCATATCTTCCCAGCTTCTGCCGAATTTCTTCATTAGAAACTGCTGCAATGCCAATCCGCGCAACTCTTGGTTGGTCGCGCCGCTTCGCATATAGAAAGCTCCTTTATAAGAGATGGGAATATTCGACGGCTCGACATCTATTTCAATTATATCTTTCCCATCGCGCTCTATATGACTGACAACCGGAACGATACCCAACATCGTAACAATTTTGTTGGGAATATCCTCCAGCTGCTGATGAAGATGCGTAACGCCAACGACAGACATATCATCGTCAATGCCAATATATAACTTTCCACCCTGCGCATTAGCGAAGCCGCATACCCACTTGAGGTATTCGTCCTTCCAAATGCGCTTATATTCAGTGTTATGATTCTCATTGTTCATAATGCAAATTTAGCAAATATACGCCATTTCAATACCCCATGACATTGACAAGCTCACGCTTCATGTCCTCGTCTATCTCGCGGTATCTTGCAAAAGCCTTGCTACCTACGGAGTGTCCGCTCAATGCGCCTACAAGGTTCTGGTCTTTCACCTTCTTGTAGAGGTTGCCTACAAAGGTTCGCCGCGCCATGTGACTGGTTGCGATGGTATTGATAGGCACCTGTTCCTCAACTCCTGTTGTCGGATTGAGGCGAGTAACAAGGCGTGTGATTCCGGCGGCTTCAAAGATTTCTTTGATGGCCTCATTATATTTCTGTTGGGATATAAACGGAAGCAACCGACCATCCTTAACTTCCTCACGGTGCTTGTCAATGATGAACCGCGCCCTATCTGATAACGGAACACGAATTGTTTCCGGGTGTTCCTCTGCTGTCTTAGATGCAATGTACTCCACACCGCCATTGATTACATTAGCAGGTGTCATTTTCATCATATCACCCACGCGGCAACCGATGCAACATTGGAAAATGAATATATCCCTCTGGGTATCAAGATGCTTGTTATATGAGAAATCGAAATCGGCAAGCTGCAACACTTCTTCATCCTTAATATAGATGGGGGTGCCGTATTTCTCCGATATAGTGGTTGTGTATTTCGTGAACGGATTATTCGACGTTATACCTTGGGCGTGGCACCAATGGAACAGAGCCTTGAAGCGTTTCGTAAAAGTCACCATATAGTTATCGCCTCTCGGTTTTGGCCTCTTGACCTTATGCGTCTTGTGGGTAATGGAAGGGAAAGACTTGTAAATATTCGGATACTGGTCATACAGTTCCGGCTCAGCCCGAAGGAAAGCCTCGAAAGCATAAACTTCCTCTGTTGTACAAGTGTCAAAAGAGAACTTGTAAGATTTCTTACACGTCAGACGCTGATACATCTCAAAGCGATGCAACGCGCGCTGAAGGACACGGTAATGCCTCTCGCGTGGTTCCGACAACTGTTTCTGCTTGAGAAACTCGTCTATAATATCGTCAAATGACAGCTTCTTTACCTTTACCTCTTTCGGTGCATACTTTTCGGGATTGCGCCATCGGTCAATCTCTTTAGCGATGAAATCCTTTGTGAGCTTTTCGTGAGGTGTAGTTTCAGTCAGTTTCAATAGGAACTGTTCAAGAGCCACCAAAGAACCCTCTACTTCCCGAAGTTCTTCCAGTTCTTTTTGGTTGGCTCGTGGTTTTACAATTTCACCATTCTTAAAACGGGAGGCTGATACATATAAGCCGGTTTTAAGTCTGAGTTGGGTAGTCCGGTTAATAGTTAATCGGAAGAGGATTTCAGCTCGACAATATTGGTCGGCTTTAGCTGATAATGAGCGTACTATCTTTGCCATAAGGAGAGATTTACTATGTTTAATGCAAAGTTAATACATTAGACCGATGTCTCCAAATTTTTGTCTGCAAATTGTCTGCAAAAATAAAATCTAAGAAAACAAGAATGAAATTCTTATTTGAAACAATGCGATTTCTATCAAAATATATAGCACTAAATCAGCAAATTATATATCTCATGACATTCCATACTTATTTCACTGCATTTCAAACTTATGCTCCCAGGCGGATCACCAATAATACAAGCCAAATTGCTAATTCCCAGCAGTTTGGCTTATTTCTTTCCTCAAAATTGTCCTCCTTTTGTCCTCCTGCGCCGAAATTTTTCTACAATGCTCTATTTTAAAATTTACTTTAGCTGAATACTGTAAGAGACATTTGGAATTAATAATTTGGTGGAATCTCGTAAAAATAATATCTTTGTATTTCTAAAAGCAGCTACAAATGATGCAAATTAGTAATTGATTATCATTGACTAGCTATTAGTTTAATATATTTTATATATTTATTAAAATAATTTTAATATGAGTTTTGACTGGGGCTCGATAAGGGCAGACATAAAGTTATACTGCATTAATGCCTTTCGCGAAAATGGGAACTTCCCTCCTGACATCGAGAGGAAAATCGATGACGCTATTGTAGTATACAAGAATATCATTGATATTGAACCAGATCAATTCTTTTTGCGTGGCTATGGTGATAAAACACGCAAAGCTTTGCAGGATGCGTTTGTCGATTATCCCGGCACTATAGCATCTCTTAGCACTGTCGCTAACTGTGCCGACACATTTCTAAAGTTATTGCTTCTTTATAGCAGGAAGGCGACATATGGATTAATCGAAAACTGTACTTTGAAGCCTTTGGCTGAAAAGACTGGGGCTTTCGGAACCATTGTACAATCACTGCACAATGTTGATCCCGAGACTCTGAAACATTCTCCAAATAATCTATATTTCCTTGCAGTAAGCTATGAGGCTCGCAATATCAATACCCACAACTCTCCTGGATGGGACAAGGGCATTGTTGCTATGAAGCTAAAATACCTCATTGCATTTGAAATTTATTGTATTATCTTTCTGGAAAATGAGCTAAGAATCAACCGGCCAGACCTTTTTATTGAAAATGACTCCAAAAATTATTCACCCATAGATTTCAGAGCCTATGATCTTATAAATTTCGGGAAGTCGGCTGGCGAACTAAAGAACCGCATTATGCAGGGTGTTATCCTACATTATATTTCTGAAAAACCACGTTGTGAAACAGAAATAAAGGAGGAGCTAGGATCTAAACTAAATCTGACTTCCGCCTCTGGATGCAAGAGGGCGGTTGAACGACTTGTATATGCCTCCAAGTTGACAATAGAACATCCATCCGGGAAATATGTGCTCACTCAGTCGGAACTAGAGCGACTCGATGCCATACGCACCAACTACCAGTCCAATTCTGCGCTTCTAATGTCTTCAATCAAGAATCTTTTGAAAGGTTCCATGCTTGAGGACCAACAAACTGAGGTTTATGAACAGATTATGTCTTTCCTTGAGTCCTATATACGCGAAAATCTTGTGACGCAACTGGGAGCCGACCCGGATTTTAATGATGACAACTCTCTATTTGTATTCCTTAAGGATCGTCTCAATGACGAAGAGGCGGCAAAAGAAATGACAAAGAGTCTCATCGAGATATGCAAAGAGAACACCGTTCTATGGAAATCAGCTATTGGCAAAGTGTATACCTCTATGATAAACGCCTTTCCACAACCCATGGAATGCCAGCGTAACGTTTTCATCGACACTCAGGTTGCTCTATATCTCCTATGCATGCCATACGCAGATTTCCCCGTTCCTGACAATGCGCTGTTCAGGACATGTCATGAGTTACATCAGGAAATCCAGAAATCGAAAGATTTGACTCTAAAATTTCTCAAGATTTACATTTCCGAGATTGCTTATCATCTTAAAGAGGCGTTGAGGATGGTATTTCTTGAAGACTATCCGGCTTTTAGCAAAGTCATTCCCACTAATAATGTCTTCTACAAATACTATCGTATTGCCAAGAAAGACAATCTGCTTCCCGAAACCATTCAATCATTCGCCGACTATCTCGAAGAGATAGTCTCTGTTTCGGATGAAATACTAGACAAGAGGAACGCTGATTATATCCTTCATGCCAAGATAGAAACGGCATTAGAGGATATAGGAGTTAAGGTAGAAAGTCCAGAATATTACGACGAATATGATTACCGAAGGGAAAAAGACTGCTTTGGGATAATCATGACTTCCAGCAAAAACTCCAAAAGCCCGGCTGCGCTTAAGAATGATGCCATAATGGCCCATTATCTGTTTGAGAAAGAGACTATACCGCCTTCAATATTTGTGACCCTCGACAGACTCTTTGCACAATTTCGTTTTAGGTATCTCGAAGATTACTACAACGATGCCTCCTCCCATTGGCTATTGTTTTCCCCCTCGCGACTCATCAACCATCTCGACCTGCTCAAAATGGATTTCGATCCCACTCGACTTACCGATGGAGTACTTACAATCATCAACAACCAAGCTGAGGAAGAAAATGCCCAATCAATTTTTAGCTATGTGCAGCATATAACCGAAATGAAAGGCGTCTCGCAAAAAGGTATTATGCGACGACAAAAGACCTTGATGGCTAAAATTTATAACAAGGAATTGCAGGAGATAAGCGAATCCGACACTCCCGATGAGAACTATTTAACAGTATTTGTCGAAACATGGAATCATATTCTAAATACATATAGCCAGTCGGAATCCCTCCGTCAGACATATGTCACTAGTCTTCAAGATGACAATGTTTTCGATAGTCTTATCCAGCTTATTGATGGGTATGTGAAAAACCAAGTACCCAACGAAGCTTCCTTTATGGGCGAAGTTAATGCCCTCTTTGCCGATGACAAAAAATAGAATCAGTGATCGTCTCTGGCTGTGTAACTGGCATATTCTATCGTCACTAAATATGATGCTATTCAAGTATTTAAGTTATTTAAATTTACTTCTAATAAGATTTTGCTCTTGAATGTCAGAATGGCCCTATAAAATATGTTTATAATTGTTCAATCTATTCTGTAAAGCTAATCTTGGAGTATTAGTGGGAAGTATTATCAAGCTTAAGATAAATCGTTTATTCGAAATTTCTGAAGAGGATGTTTAGAATTGATGTCTAACAAAAATGAGTTTGACGAGGAAAATGATTATATCGGCTACCATTAGTATTTCATTGAGAGATTCTATTGCCTCTTCATAGTTTTAGCACAACTTGTTAACAGCGTTCTCCAGGAGTTATGATTCTTTGCCTCCGAGACGTTTTCTTTCGGCTTCAAAGGCTTCGAGGAAGTGAATTTCGACTAAGGAAAGTGACTCAATTCGAAATTCCTTGGCATTTATTAAAACATAACTCAATCCTAATAATTGTCTGCGAATTGTCTGCAAATCTAAACGCAAGCATTTTCAATTATTGGCAGTTGTTGTATTTTCTGCAACAACGAATATTCACAATAATAAGCAGCCATATGAATCCACATTTGAACTGGTGCAAAAAATGCACAAGTTCAAATCCCATATCTTATGGGAAAAACTTTTTTCTATAAAAATTAACTAATCCGCTCAGGGATTATTTACCACCTAATAAACTCGTGATAGATTCGTCGGGGGCTGCGTAGAGACCCAAACATTTATAACGCGGCCAGACAATTAGATGGCTTTAATTGAATATCCCTAAGTATTTATTTCATCGTAGCTTATTAAAACATTAACTTTGGTGAGAACAATTACGCTACATATAAAGCTGGTTTTAAATTGATTATTACTGAGAGAACTTCGAATCCAGATGAATATCACCAATAACGGGTACAATATGAATAAGGAAGCGTTGATTCCGAGAATCATCTTTGACACTGATATGAGGTGCACGAGGCACTCCGTGTTCACCGCTACCAGCAATTACAAGTTCGCACTTTTCCATATTAGTAAAATCTATACCTTCGTTGTCTCGCCAGAACTCATGGAGTTTAAGCGCGCGTTGGTAGCTGAGGACATCATTGTTGAAGTAATCGTCAATATGATAGCCGTCGGCCGAAGCCTGACCTTCGATAACTACAAGATACTTAATGTCAGTGCGCAGAGAATCATTCTGCTGCAAATTAAGTATTGTGCGTTTGATTTCCTCTCCAGCATCACGAATTTGTTGACGAATGGCATTAGCCTCTGTCAGATTATATTCTGGAGATTTAGGGTCGTCTTGAAGCAAGTTATCAAGAGAAAACTTACCTTTCTGATAGTTAACCTGAATTTTGAAGATATGTTTTAGGTAATCTTGATTGAACTCGAAATATTCGGGGTCAATATTATCTACAGCCTTGTAGATAGACATTATTTCCTCATACTTATCTTTGAACTCCTCCAGTTCGCGCTGCTTAATCTTGAAGCGGCTATAAGATACCGCAAAAAGTACAAGCATGATAGCGAACAACGTGGTCATAATATCCACATAGCTCGGCCAAAAAGCACTTTTATTATTGCGACTATCCATATGTAACTTATTTACGACCGCCGAAAATACCGCCGAGGAAGCCACCGCCACCCGATGTTGTCGGGGTTTCCGGTTTCTTCTTGGCATCTTCAATAGCCTTGTCAAGAAGTTTACGAATAGATTCGACTTCGTGACGAGTGGTTTCGATGGTTTTATCTACTTCTTCACGAGAACTTTTAGTGTTGATTGAGGCAAGCAATTCCTCAATCTTTTTCAGCTTGCTAAGCTGAGAGAACTCTTGTTGAATCTGGTCAAGAGAGAACTTCTCCTCGATAGCGGCCACAATCTCGCGTCGCCGTTCAAGCATTTCTTTTTCGAGACCATCGAGAATATTCTGGAACTTCTCGGCATAGGCGGCGAAACTCTCTTCGTAAGTACGACCGAGTTTAACGATAGCTTCGGATTGCATCTTGAAAATATTTTCAAGATGTCCGTCGGAAACCTCCATAGCCTCGACAGCAACTTTCTGCTTTTTCTTAATAGCAGTAATCGCTTGTTTGAGGGCTTCAATTTCGGTGTTACCAAGAAGGTCAGTTTTTTCGATACTGCGACCAAGAGCATTAATGCTTTTCTCAAAGTCAGTAATGCGCGAGAGTATCTGATTAAGCTTATTGGCAACATTAAGCGGAATTTCAAGAGATTCGTTATAACGGCGTTGCGTGTTGACAAGTTCAACGGTAACGTTCTTAATAGCGTTGCGAGTAACTTCAAAACGGTTAAGAGCCGTTGTAACGAGGTCAAAGTTCTGCGAAGCACGAACAAAGGCATCGAGAGATTCGACAACACCGCGAGAGCGGAGAGTCTTGAGAAGTTGAGCTTGCAGGTCAACATTTTCATTGATTTTGTCCATATTCTCGCCCATGACGCGCACTGCTTCCGAAACGATGGTTACGTTCTGCTCAAAAGCAGAACCGAAGCGTTGAGTGCAAGAGTCAAAAGTCGCCTGAAAGCGGTCGATGACGTTATTGAACGACGGTTCAAAAAGGTTGATGGTGTGGTGCAGTTTATTCAGAGCGGCAACCATACTGACACCGAGGGTAGGCATAAGTTCATTCTGAATAAACTCGTAAAACTCGTTCTTGTCTTCACGAACAACTCTTTGAGTCTCTGCGGCAAGATGATGAGTTATAGTAGTAAGGAGCAAGCCGATGAAACTTGTTGACATCGAAACCAGAACACCTGAAATAAGATTGCCGATAGTTTCGTCGGTGATGCCCTCTCCATTGGGAGAAGAACCCAGACCAATGGTGAAGAATAACAAGCCAAGGAACACACCAATGAAAGTACCCATAAGTCCCACATAGGTAGGAAATGCAATTCGAGAAGTCGCATTATCATACAAAACATTAATTTTTCGGTCAGTCTTGTTTTGAATGACCGAAAAATCTGTGGTGCCGTGGTTCTTTTTGGTGTACTCATTCAACTCCTTGATAAGAGTGTGTAGGCTGGAGCCTTCTTCCGCTACATAAGGATTGAGCTGAGAATCTTCTGCCTCACCATAGACTTCGTAATCTCTTTTCTTGGTAAAGAAATTACGAACAACTTCCAACTTCTTTCGGTTTCCGAAGAAGTAATAGAGCTGAACGCCAAACGCGATTATAAAAGTCGCGATAGATATAATCAGCGATACGATAGAGATGCCTGACTGAAACATATTAAATCTTAGTGAGTTTTAACACGTTATCAATAATAGGCAAAAAGAATACCGAATCGTGATAAACCTCGCTGTCATTGAGTTTCTGAATGACCTGCGTCTTGAAGTTCTTCTCCAGAGAATCCTGAGTGCCGGCAGAAATAAGGTTGATAATTTCGGTTAAGTCAACCTGTTTATCAAGCTCACCTTTGGAGATAAGGATACGAAGAAGATCAGCGTAGAGTTTATTGAACGAAGCAAAGGTATTGAGAAGGTCGCGACTAACCGCGGGGAAGTCGGCTTTAAGCTGCTCGACATTCTCATAGATTTTATCAGAGACACCTTGGAAGTTAAACTCATCAGGCACATCGACGTCGGAGTTGCGATAGAGACCACCATAGCAGGTACATTCTTTTCGGCTATCGGGGAGAATAACCTGAACATCCTTTATGTCGCCATAAACATTTTTGAAGGTTATGGCGACAAGTTCCTTGATGGTCGCCTTATCCGAAGAAAGCAGCCCGTCGATGTAACGGCTGCCGTTTCCGCAGAAAAGGACGGAACGCGGACAAGCGAGGTTCTTGGCCTTATACATCTTCGCCATAAAGTAAACGATAGAGGCGAAGTGATAAAGGAACAGAGGCTTGTATGCTTCTTTCAACTTCTTGGTGATTTCGCAACGGCTATCGTTGCTCAGCCAGAAGTTAATGATGTCCTTAGTGGAAACATCACGGTCGGAGCGCATCTTGATATTGAGTTGTTCAAGTTCATCGGTGTGGTCTCCGAGATGGACGGTCTCAACGAAGCGTTCGTAAATGCCGTTTACTCGGTCATTGTCGAATCCACTGAAACCATTACCCCAAAGAACATCGCAACCGAAGTGAACGGAGTTTGCGATTTGGGGTTTGCCGTCGGCAAAATAAATGAAGTCGCTTGAACCACCACCTATATCGACGATAGAGACAGCGTCAACGCTGTTGAAAGAGTTCTTTTTACTGAAATAGTAATAAGGAGCCTCGGATTCAGAGACACAGTCGATTTGCGAAGTTCCTATATTAAGAATATTCTTCGCTTCCTCTTGCCAAATGGTCGTATAGATGTCTTTAATAGCACCCTTGAAGCTTAGAGGACGAAACCAAATCAGTTTAGTATTGGCAAGCAGACCGTTCTTTTGGAGGACGTCTGTCTTGATGATAAGGAGCAGCTCACGGATAAAGAGACGCAGTTCTTTTTCGTGGCTGTCCTCCCACTTAATATCTGTAAGGATTGACTGGTTGCCAAGCCCAATAGATTTCTCGTAGAAGAAAGCGATGTTGCAGTTGTCAAACAGCGATGGCTTGCTTCTGTCGCCTTTTTTCACACAGAGAGCGGTGCGGATTGGAAAACGATAGATAGAACCATCGATGAGAGCCGGAACGAACTCGGTATTGAAATTCTTGCGACACTTCGGAGCAATAGCATTTTCAATCACCGAGACAAGCGAGTGTTGAGAAGAACGCTTGAAATCGTGGAGGAACGCCACCATTGGCTCGCCCATATTTAGCTGTTCAGGCTCGTTGTCCCGACCTAACTTGCAACATGAAATATAGGTGTTCGTGGTACCAAGGTCAACCGCGTAAGTGTAGGAGTCTTGGGTACGCTGAGCACGTTTCCAATTTGGGAGCAGAACACCCTCGCAGGTTCCGCTGTCGAGAGTAAAGCGCAAGCTTATAGCGTCAAATTGGGAATTAAATATCTCGTAGAACTTGGACCCGGCATCAATCTCTCTTTCATCATTTTGCTCGGAGCGAACAACGGCAGGACGAACGCCGAACTTGGCGTGAGTATTATCCCTGTCAATTGTTTCAATTTCCTCGAAGCGGTTATCGTCGTTTTTGAAGAAGAACGACATCTCCATATTGTTGATAGAAACCGGGCGGTATTCGGCAGTTGCATCGTTTATAACCGCCATTACCTTGAAGTAGTTGTTTTCGTTTCTATTCGGAGAGAGGATGTTAGGGAAAACAGCAAGGTTGAAGCTGATGTTTTCACGTTGCAGGTTCACAATACGACCACGAGAGCCAAAGTTGTCGGAATCCACATAGTAGTCCTTAGTGTATTCCTGACCCTTATATTTAAGGGTAACGATAACTTTGGCATTAGTTACTTTGCAGACACATTGGAAATCTCCCTCAATAAGAGATAAGGCTTCATGACTGATAGGCAACATGAAGTCATAATCTCTATTATCATCTGCCCCTACGTATGCCATAGGCTGATAATAGTCCTTAGACAGACGGAACGGCAGTTTGATAAGAGTATCATTGAAGAAGTTTACAGTGCTTAGACCTGAATCCTTGCCAACGGGAAGTCCATTTACGAGAAGCTCATTCGAGTTTTCGGAAATGATAGGCTTGAACTGAGGTTGCCAGTTCTTGTTGATGTCCGGATCAGTAATCTGAATTTGCTTGATGTAGTCACGCAACTCTTTCATCTCGTCACCCAAAGGGGAGTTATCGACGAGATAGAACATATAGTTTTTAAAATCCTTGTCTCTTGCACCAAACAAGCGGATATCGCGGAAATAAGTACCACCGGATTTGCGAACGAGCGAAGGCATCTGCTGATAACGTTTCCCCATAAAGGAAGTGGTACCGTTACCGCGGTGATCAACTTTCTTATCAAGGTCGGGAGGAGTTACGAAGCCGGTAAACGGCGATGAAGAGGCGAGAAGGTAATCGCGGCCATTATCGATGAGCACCACAAAGAACAGACGGTTGCCGGATGCTTTGAGGTCAGAGGCGAAGTAATTCTCTACGGCACTACCGAGAATAGGTACTTGATTTTTCAAGTTCTTAAGGTCGGTAGCAAGCCCCCACTCACGGATAACGATTTTACGGGTATCATCCCAACGTCCTTCGTGGAATGTCAGGTTATACAGAAGTTCGAAAACATCGAGAGTGTCAGACACGAGACGGTTATAAGCGTCTCCGGCGTTTTTCTTAGGGTTCTTGACTTCTTCGAGGGCACGGCGAAAAGCCTCTTTGACAACGAAGAAACGAGCAAAAGGGGTCGGGAGAGCATTTAACGCGCTACTATTGTTAGTGCGTTGCTCTGAGATTTTAGCGAGGTCTCCGGCAGTAATAGGGCCTTTTTCAGCCGTCCACTCCTGACCTTTGAGACCGCGCTCGATTATATTGAGGTCAACACTACTCATAGCGTTACATTATTTTAGAGGTATATTTATCAATAGCTTGGTAAGCATAATCAAGGAAGCGACGGAACTTGATTGTGTGAGTATCGTCCTTGTCCTTGTTGCTTGCGCGTATCATATCCAACAGGTAATAGGACTCGTCCTTAGCGTCAAGCGAGAAGTCCTGAATCCAGTTGGAGAGTTTAGCTGAACGATTGTCAGGGTCAGCGATGGTGAGCGGAGCGAACCCGCGCTTGTTCTCGGCAAGTTCCTGATACCACTGCGAGAAGCGGGCAAGGAAATTGCGGAGGCTGACAAAAGATTTATCAGCATAGAAGTCTGCATCAAAGCCACGGTTCTTCGACAGGGGGAATTGGCTCTCGTTAGGCAAGAAATAAACCAAACGAGAAAGCAACATCATATCGGCGACTGCCTTAACAACATCGTTGTAGGCATCACCGAGAGAAGAAACCGAAAGAGATTCGACATCATCCTTGATGGCGCGAGATAGAGCCTGAGTTTTGTCTGGCTTATCAGTCTTTGAGAGGAAGTCAAAGAGAGCGGTAGCGGCGACAAGTTCAACGAAATGTGCTTTATCTTCCTGTTTCTTCTCGTCGTTCGCGTATGTGGTTTTCATCCCCTGTTCGCCGATGTAATAGAGATAGTCAGACAAAACACTTTGTACATAATAAGCAAGAGCGGACTTCGTCTTGGTAAGGAAGTTTGCCGAATCAATGTCGCTATCAGTTGTCGATGGGTCTTCGAGCAAGAAGTACGGAAGAACCGAGACGGCACCCATAATAGCATCCTTGACATTAGGATGGTCAGTAGAGTTGCGTACTTTCTTTTCAAGGAGCGGATAGCCTGATGCACCAGTGCCTCCGAAAATCGAACTGATGATAAAGATGCGGTCGCCTTTCTGACAAGCGTTGCAAAACGCTTGGAACCAGTCAGCACCTTTTATCATCTCACCGAGTACAACTGTGCCGACATTTGGGCTACCTTTGAAGCCTACCGACAAGTCATTGTCAAGGTTGGCTTGCGAGAACATTGTCTGCACAAGGTACTTGTTCACGTCCTCAGAATTGAGATTGCCAACATTGAGGTATTGACCAAAAGAACGTTTCTCGGCGATAGGCTCGGATATATCGTTTTGCTGTCCGTTCAGCTTCGCGAGGTCAGCAATATCAGAGCCGAAGAATCCGTGTATTGGATTAAGGCGTTTGCCATCGCTGAGAATCACATTATTGTAAACAGTTTCATACTCGCCAATAAGGGTTTGTAAATTGCGCTTTTCTTCCAAGTCCATGTGTGGGTCGATAAGGACCGGAACAATCGTATAACCCTTGGCGTCCATACCAGCTGCGAGCAACATAGTAATGGACTTCATAACTCGGAGACCAGTGCCGCCGATACAGAATACAAATACCCTTTTCATAATCAGAATTTGAGGAATTTATAAGCGTTGGTACGGCCTACATTGCACCAAACCAATGAGGTTAAAAAATAAAGAATCAAGCAATAAAGGGCGTTATTCAGAGCGCACAGCCAATAGAGGGACGTGAGACCTGTACGAATGTTGGTCTTGATGCCGACATATTCAATGATGGCAGTACCAACAAGCGAGAGAATAAAGGCGATAGCCGCCCAAATGCCCCAATGTTTAATCTTGTAATGACGACCCGGCATTTCGTTATACCCGGTATAGTAATAAATCGCGAGACCGATGCCGAGGACAGCGGTTAAAATAAGCAGAACAGGCGAAAGCCCATCGTGCTGTCGCCATACCTGCTCCGCCTGAGCCTTCAACTGGTCGTTTCCGGCAAATCCTTGTAAGAACTTGCCTCGTGACGGTAGGAGGAAGAATATTTTAATGATACCCATGATGAGTTGATTTTATTTTCATTGGTAAGAAGAAACAAGGATGCGAACCGGATTCTCGTCGAAAGTATTGAGACGAGCGTTGAAGCAGCCCTCAATAAACTTATTGAAAGAGAATGAACCTGACAAGTCATTCTCCTGGTCGGCATTGATGATTGTGTTAAAGTTCATCAAGTAACGACCGTCAAAAGGTTTATTGGTGAACGTCCACTCGATTACTTCGTCATCGAGGGCGACGTTATAAAGTTTTACAAGATAGTCTGCGTAAGAAAGACGTTTGAAATCGCCTTTATAGGCATGATTATCGACGAGGTGCTCATCGTCAGTAAGAAGCTCCACATCGACTGACGAACCATAGACGGCTTTTGCATTAAAGCAGTCTTTGAGGATTTCGGCATCGACGGCACTCCAAGGATAGCCAGTCATATCAATGCGGACGATGAAAGAGCAAGTATCGGAAACCTCTCGGTCAAAAACCGTAATGAGGTTTTTGGGATGGTCGGCACTGAGCACACCGTTCTTGACGTTTTCAATGGTGTAGGAGGGCGTATGGTAATTCATAGCCATATCGCCAGACTCAACATAGGAGTTGGTTGCCTCGCACCAACGAGCAATATTATTCCTCATAGCAGCCACATTTTCAGATTTGCCAATGATAATGAAATAATACGGCGAGTTGGCTACGGCAACAGAGCCGTTGGGATTAAGAAACTCAGAGTTAGCGCAAACGAAAGAGAGCGAAACATTCGGATGTATGCCGATGACGTTCCTGATCTGCTCCTGATACTGTAGAAGTTCAGGACCGGCAGCCTTACCCATAGGGCTGTATTTCATATCAGATACAAGAATAGCGACCTCGTTCTTGGCGGTGTCGATATTCTCGATGATATTGTGAAGCATTGAAGGTACCTGAGTAGATGAATTGGAAACAAAAGCACCTGCATTCATGCTGTTGCGGAAATTACCGAGAGTAACGGGGGCGTCAATAGCGCCGCCGTTCGACATTGTGTAAACATTGCCATCGGTAATTGGAGCAACGCCGGAGAAAACAGACCATACTGTTTTCTTGAAATTGTTAGCCTGATTAGCTCGAAAAAAACCATTCATGCTACCGGAAGTCTCAACATAAAGTTTTGCAGATTCAGGTAGTTCTGGAGAGAATAATTCTATAATCGTGTCAAGCGGTGCTCCATCGGTATCGAAATGAGGGTCAGCTATTGAGTTAACATCTCGCCCGCACGATGATAATGCTATTGCCCAAGTTATACCTGCAATAACAAAAATATGGCGTATGATTGGAATATTCATAGAGGGCTCTCCATGTATTTGTATTGTCCATGACCCGTCCAGGGTCAGCGGATTTTCCCGGTGGGTGGGAAAGATGTCAAGAGTATAGTGTTGCCAGTCTGAACATGAAGAATTTGATGTC
>ERZ836877.4315-NODE-4315-length-14778-cov-5.262175_pt1 | contig 14778 bp, 8 predicted proteins | sample MGYA00519469_ERZ836877 | MGnify/ENA primary metagenome ERZ836877 (study PRJEB31850, sample SAMEA3708809) | human gut metagenome | biome: human gut; feature: human-associated habitat; material: faeces | place: China | collected 2014 ... | reverse complement strand
CGGAACTTGCCTTGGATGCTTCTACCAGATCCTCTGTCAATGTCTTTAAACGCTGGGATTTCTGGTCCAGGACTTCCAGATAAGAGGCGATCTTGGGATCCTGTATCTTCTGCCTCTTTAACAGATCCACATAGTTGATAATGGATGTAAGAGGCGTTTTAATATCATGGGAAACATTGGTGATCAGATCCGCTTTCAGGCGTTCGCTCTTTACCTTCTCCTGAAGAGCCGTGTCCAAGCCGCTTCCAATGTTATTAATGTGGTCTCCCACTGTCCGCTCTTTTCCTGTCAGCTTTTTCGTATCCAGGCGGAAACCGGTATCGCCTTTTGCAATACAGGTGATCGCATTATTTAAAAGATCCTTCTGCTCCGCTTTCCTGAACAGCTTATGGAATACCCATCCATCCAGACCAACAAACAAAACAGCGCATACATAAAAGAGAATACGGAAAGTCAGTTTCTCATCTATATAGGCAAACAGGAATAAAATGCCCCACAGCATTACGCCATTGGCTCCTAAAAACAGAAGATAGCAAAGTCCGGTCCCGGCTACAAAACTGGCTTTTGCAATATAATCCTTAGAAGCCTTTACTACCTTTTTCGCAATACTCTTTTTCCACAGGGTATCTGCCTTGTATCTTCTTAAAAGACTGAAACCGCATAGAATACTGCACCCGTAGATGATCACATATTTCAGCAGTTTACTCCAGTATGCCAGGTGTTCTTCGGAGGCAAATAAGCCGATCACCATCATCCCCAGTCTTTTACAGAAGTACAAGATCACAGCTGTCACCACCGCCCACAAAAGGACACAGGTTTCTGTATAGATCCTGTCGATGGGGAAAAGACGGATCTTGCCATCTGCTCCATCTTCATGGCCGGATAAAAGGACCAATGTTACCAGTGTAGCAAAAAATCCTGCAATTCCTACGATCACACCGCCCATTCCCATGATAAACGTGGATCTGGCACTTTTATATTCCCCGGCTTCCTCTGCATAATTATCAGAATAAGGATAGGTGGTATCCACAGAGACCACCATATAATTCTGGTCATTGTCAAAGGGATTCCATGTTTCCAGAAGAGAAGCCGCATTGTCCGGGATCGTTGCAAGATTGCTTTCCATACGAATGGTATTTCCGGGAATGAACAGATATTTTCCAAATCCCCGCAGCTCATCTAAAGACATAGAAGGAACATTGGTATAAACCACTTCTCTTCCATCATTGCTTTTATAGAGGATACGGAAACGGACATTTGTGTTATTGCTGATGAAATTATAATAAATGGTATAATATTTTCCCAACCGGTCCAGGATGTCCAGTGCCATTTCCTCTTTGGTCATCCTGGTCTCCAGGCCATCAACATCTGCCAGGTCCGTTTTTGCGGATTTATACTCTACCGTTATCTCCATGTCATCATCATCCATGGCCATAGGAGATCCCTGTACTGTAAAATCTTCTCCCAGATAATATCCCCGGATCTTGGCATAGCGGACGATCTGATCCAGTGTCATATCCTCATCTACACCGGGACCGTCTATAATACGCACAATGGGTTTGTGCATATCCAGGACACCATTGGTCTCAAACATATCCTTATATCCGATATAGGTAAAAATATTGCTGATATCTATGCCAAGCTGGGAACAGAAGGCATCTGAGTCTTCATAAGTCTCATCATAGATCCAGCGGATCCCTTTTCCATATCCGCCGTTTAAGTACATGGCGCTGATCCCTGCCAGTGTGATAACAAGAAATATCACATGAAACACTGACAGAAGCACCTTCCATTTTCTCAGACCAAACGCTCTTTTTTCCATAGGCCACCTACTGTTTCTCGATCTTATAGCCTACGCCCCATACTACCTTCAGATATTTTGGCTCTCTTGGGTTGATCTCGATCTTTTCACGGATGTGGCGGATATGGACAGCTACTGTGTTATCCGCGCCAATGGCTTCCTCATTCCAGATCTTTTCGTAGATCTCATCAATGGAAAATACCTTTCCTGCGTTCTTTACCAGAAGCAGGAGGATATTGTATTCAATAGGAGTCAGCTTAATCGGATCTCCATCAACTGTAACTTCTTTGTTATCATCATTGATCTGAAGACCGCCACACTTGTAGACCTGTCCTTCCGCCTGCTGGTTCATGTTTCCAAGCTGTGTATAACGGCGCAGCTGGGATTTAACTCTTGCAACCAGTTCCAGCGGGTTAAATGGCTTTGTAATATAATCATCTGCACCAATATTAAGACCTAAGATCTTATCTGCATCTTCTGACTTTGCGGAAAGAATGATGATCGGGATACTGCTGGTCTCACGTACCTTTAAAGTAGTGCGGATGCCATCCAGTCCCGGCATCATTACATCTAAGATCAAAAGATCTGCGGACTGGGTCTCCAGATATTCCAGAGCCTCATAACCGTCATATGTTTTTATAACTTTAAAGCCTTCTCCTGTAAGATAAATGTCAATGGCTTCCACAATCTGTTTATCGTCATCACATACCAGAATCGTCTGCATAAATGTCCCTCCCTTTATTGATATATCCTTCTGCGCCCGGCCGGACGCAAATTTGCTACAATTTGTACCACCTGCGTCCGCGCCGGCAGGCGCGGGGCAACTTAATTTAGAAGATACGCCAAGCGCAGACAAAGTTGCTTCTCCACCAGGAACTTAAACCTCTGTGCACAACTTTACCGTTACTGGAAGAAGCATCGATGACTGTTCCGCCGCCTGCAGCGATACCTACATGGCCTCTTACTACTACGATATCTCCTGCCTGGATATCATTGAAATTGCTTACCTTTGTATAACGTCCTGCGCTTCTCCAGCCGGAAGAAGTCATATAACTCTGGCTCACGCCTACCTGCTTTAAGCACCAGTATACGAAACCGGAGCAGTCAAAGGAGCTTGGTCCCTTTGCACCCCATACATATGGACTTCCCAGTTTGGAAGATGCTACGGAGATCAGAGCTGAAACACCTGCACCGGAAGCTGGTCTCGGAGCCGGTGAGCTGGTATTTCCACCGCTGTTGCCCTTACTTGAGCTATTATTCTTATTGCTGCTGCTATTTGATTTATTACTCTTAGTTGACGCTGCTGTAGTAGGCGCCGGCTTCTTAACATTATCACTGGTCAGCTTTGCCATGGTCTGTACGCCTACTTTACCGTCTGCAGACAGGCCGTTTCGTGACTGGAAGTTCTTTACTGCGTCTTCTGTTGCTTCACCATAGTAGCCGGTTACATTGGAAGACGGCAGATAGCCGTACTTGCTTAACAGCTGCTGTACTCTGGTAACAGAATCGCCCTGTTCGCCGATCATCAGGCCGTTTGGCTTTGCGTCAGAACTGTTTAATACAATACGTGTGGATGGTCCTAAGTAACCATCTACTACCTGGTCGTTTCTTGCCTGGAACTGCTTAACTGCGATCACAGTGTCCTGACCGTAGGTACCGTCCGGTGTAGTAGTCAGATAGCCCAGATCCTTTAAACGCTGCTGGCATGCTAATACCACATCGCTCTTTTCGCCATATGCAAGCATATTTGCCTTAATGTCATCGCTGTACATCAGGTTATAGGTCTGCTGGCCTACCTTGCCGTCTTCTGCAAGGCCATTGACGCCCTGGAGTTTTAAAACAGCGGTTTCTGTGGCATCGTCAAAGTTGCCTGTTACCTGGTCTGCAGAAGCCAGATAGCCCAGTTCGTATAATCGCTGCTGGATCTTCTGGATATCATCCCCCTGGGTTCCCTTTGATACTGCGTAATGTTTGGCATCATCTGCCATCAGTTCATTCCAGGTGGTATCACCTACAATACCATCCTGAGGCAGTTCATTCTGTCTCTGGAAATGTTTCACTGCTGTAAGAGTGACCTGACCAAAATAGTCAGTAGGTTCATCGTTATCCATAAAGCCCAAGTCCATTAATCGCTGCTGTAACTTCTTTACGATCTCATGGCGTACACCTTCTCTTAAATACTGAGGCGCTGCCTGTGCATCTTCCGGCAATTCTACATCATCCAGTCCAGGAAGGATCTGCCCATCCATTCCTAAAGGTGCTATGGTCTCATCTGTTCCATCTGAAACTGCTGCCTGTCCGTCCTGGGCATTTGCAGCTACAGCCTCATTCTGAGTTGCAACTCCTCTTTCCCCTGAAGAACAGCCTCCTAACGCCAACGCTGCCGCCAGCGCACTGGATATGCAGGCATATCGCAGATAATATGTATATTTTTCATTCATGAAATGTATCCTCGCTTGTTGTTTGTTGCTTCTGTAAATCCAATCCCTGAAGATTTCGCTTCCACTAGTTTCACTCAGGACCACGCGCTTGCGCGCTCTACTGCCTGCTTGCGCTTATCAGATTATAGCACATATCCTACTATTTTTCGATATTTTTCACAGTCTTAAGAAAATCGCAAAAAAGGACAAACCAGAAACAGCTTCCATAACAGCGCTCCCTGGCTTGTCCTTCTTTTTCTTTGTTTTTATTATTTTTCTTATTTTCTTTAACTTCTCTTTTCCCTGTGAAAAAGCTTCTTAGCCCCCCGTCCAAAGCGTTTTCTTTTAAAAAATGGCACTTTTGTTGCAGCAGCTTCCTCCTGTCCTGCTTTCTGGAAGGAACGGATGGTTTCATCCAGGAGACGAAAACGTTCCTCTTCCTTCTGGCCGGACTCCTGAAGAAGAAGTTCCAATTCACCTGCCAGCCGCTGTTTTACCAGGCAGCTGATATCCTGACTCAGTTTTTCATTGTTTACCTCAAGGGCCCGTCCAATGATCAGGTTCATCATCTGCTGAAACTGGGCCATTTTCTCTTCTGCGCTTACAGGCAGCGGACTTCCATCTGCAGATGTGCTTACCATAGCTGTATTTTCCTCTTTCTCTTCTTCCTTAAGTTCTTTTAAAGCAGCATCCATATCCTGCTCTAAAATCTCATCTGTCAGTTCGCCTTCCAGCTTTCCGTCCTTTTTTATCTGTTCTAAAGCATGTTTGATCGCCTTTAACTGATACCCTTTTTCCTTCAGATTTTTAACCTGCTTAAACAGCCGGATATGAAAATCCGTATAATACCTGTGTCCCATTTCATTCCGTGGGATCGCAAGTTCTAACTCCTCCTCCCAGTACCTTAATACATGGGCTTCCACATCCACCTTTCTGGATGCATCCGATATAAGATAATGTACTTCATCCATAGCCATTCTCTCCTTCACAACACGTATCATTCTGATTAACTGCAGCCCTTTTGCCGCTGTTTATTATCAATGTATGCGTTGAGAATGACTATTATGACTAAAAATATAAATGGCACCTGCATCAACTGATACAAGTGCCAGATCATATACATTATCCTTCCTGATTTCCACCCTGAGGACGCACTGCATTTACAAACTTGGTGTACTCCGGTTTCCAGATCAGGTTTACAGTACCGATAGGGCCGTTTCGCTGTTTGGCGATAATAACTTCGGCCTCATTTGGATGTTCCGTATCTTTATTATAATAATCATCACGATATAAGAACATAACAACGTCCGCATCCTGCTCGATGGCTCCGGACTCTCGAAGGTCGGAAAGCATAGGTCTGTGGTCTGTACGTGTCTCACAGGCACGGGACAGCTGGGACAGGGCAATGACCGGGGCATGAAGTTCTCTTGCCAGTGCCTTTAAAGAACGGGAAATATCGGAAATTTCCTGCTGACGGTTGTCATTTCCCCCTTTGCGGCTTCCGCTCATCAACTGTAAGTAGTCAATGATAACAATACTTAAGCCATATTCCAGCTTCATTTTCCTGCACTTGGAACGCAGCTCAGAAATGGAAATACCCGGTGTATCATCAATGATCAGCTTGGAATTACCGATAATGCCGATACCTTCCACAACCGCATCCCAGTCAGAGTCTGTCAGCGTACCTGTACGCAGCTTCTGGGAGTCTACATTGGACTCCATGGAAAGCATACGGTTTACCAGCTGTTCCTTTGACATTTCCAGACTGAATACCATACAGGGCAGATTCTTACGCACAGAAACATAGTCAACTACATTTAAGACAAAAGCCGTTTTACCCATAGAAGGACGGGCTGCGATCAGGATAAAATCGGAAGGCTGGAAACCGGACAGTTTATAATCCAGATCAATAAATCCGGAAGGGATACCGGTAACCGTTCCCTGGTTTTTATATGCATCCTCGATCTTTTCCAGAACATTGATGGCAACCTGCTTGATGGGTACAAATTCCTGTCCGCCCTTGTTCTGGAGCAGGTCAAAAATAGATTTTTCCGTATCCGCCAGAATATTTTCCAGTGGCTCTTTTCCTGCATAACAGGTATTTGCGATCTCTTCTGTTGTCTTTATAAGCCGGCGCAGAACTGCTTTCTCACTGACAATCGTAGCATAGGATTTAACATTGGCTGATGTAGGCACAATGGTAATGATATCCCGGACAAAATCCAGGCTGCTGACTTCCGGCGGAACATCCTTCTCCTTTAAACGGTCCTGAAGTGTGACCAGGTCTACCGGCTTTCCTTCATTGAACAGTTCCACCATGGCATCAAACATGATCCCGTACTGCTGCTGATAAAAATCGCTGCCCGTGATGATCTCCGATGCAGCGATTACCGCTTCCCTGTCCATTAACATAGAACCTATAACAGACTGTTCCGCCTCTATACTGTGAGGAAGCACCCGCTTGATCAGGGTCTCTTCCATAAACTTATCTCCTTACATTTCCGGGTAGTGTTCCCGGACTGTGTTATCTTTATGCTTCTACTACCTTAACCGCCAGTTTTGCAGTTACTTCTTTGTGAAGCTTTACAGATACCTCAAAGCTTCCGATTGCCTTGATCGGTGTGTTTAATACGATCTTCTTCTTGTCGATCTCCAGACCTAACTGATCCTTAGCTGCCTTCTCAATCTCCTTAGAAGAAACAGCACCGAAAGCTCTTCCGCCTTCGCCAGCCTTGATAGAAACAGTCACAGAAGCATTGTTTAACTTCTCAGCCAGTTCCTTAGCTGCTGCCAGCTGCTCAGCTGCGATCTTTGCGTCATTTGCTTTCTGAAGCTTTAAGTCGTTTAAGTTCTTGGAGGTTGCTTCTACGCCTAATTTCTTTGGAAGGATGAAGTTGCGTGCGTAACCGTCATTTACCTTTACAACCTGTCCTTTTTTACCTAATGCCTTTACATCTTCTAATAATACGATTTCCATTTTACAAAACTTCCTTTCTATATCATCTGAATATCTTTGATACTGTCTGTTAAGACACATCACCTTCATCCATCATCTGACGGATAACCGCTTTCAGGCGCTCCTTGGCTTCTTCAATGGTAACACCCTGCATCTGGGCACCTGCAATGGTCCTGTGGCCGCCGCCACCCAGTTTTTCCATCATGACCTGAACATTTACCTCATCAATAGATCTCGCGCTGAAATAAATGGTATTATTGTAATCAGTAAGTACCACAGAAGCCTTGATGCCCTTGATCTCAAGAAGCTCATTAGCCGCCTGGGCACCGATGATCGTCGGGCTGTCCAGACCTTCTGCCGGGCAGACGCTGATGGCAAATGCGTCCATATAAACTTCTGCCGCCCTTACTGCCTCTGCCTTTGCCTGGTAATCCACCATATTTTCACGGAACAGCTTGCGCACTCTTGTTACATCCGCGCCGCTTCTTCTAAGGAATGCTGCCGCCTCAAAGGTACGCACGCCTGTCTGGTTGGTAAAATTCTGGGTATCGATCACGATACCTGCATACATGGCATCTGCCTCACAGGGCCTTACTTTAATGCCGTCTGCAATATACTGCAATACTTCCGCAACCATTTCACAGGCAGAAGAAGCATATGGCTCTACATAAGAAAGAACCGCATTGTCGATCACTTCGCTGCTGGTACGGTGATGGTCCAGAACCACAATGGTCCGGATCAGACGCAGCAGGCTCGGTTCATCGGTAATACTTGGGCGGTTTACGTCCACAACCACCAGCATAGTACCTGCATCCACCAGCTCCGCAGCCTTGGCACCGTTTAAGAACATATCATCCGGGTACTCCGGATTGTTCTGGAAACGTTCCATCATAGGACGTACAGAAGAAGTTACATCATTGAGTACGATATTTGCCTTTTTATTCATGGACATGGCAATACGGTAAATACCAACTGCCGCACCGAAAGCATCAATATCTGCCATCCTGTGTCCCATGATCAGCAGACGGTCTTTATTATCCATCAGCTCTTTTAAAGCATGTGCCTTCACACGGGCCTTTACACGGGTGGTCTTTTCCATCTGCTGGGCTTTTCCGCCGTAATAAAGGATCTTATCGGAGTCCTTTACAACTGCCTGGTCACCGCCGCGGCCAAGTGCCATATCAATGGAAGTTCTTGCATAATCATAATTCTGTGCATAACTTTCACCGTTCATACCAATACCGATACTTAAAGTGACTGCCATGTCATTACCGATATTGACTGTTTTTACATCTTCCAGAATGGAAAAACGCTCATCCTGCATCTTTGCAACATACTGCTGCTTGATCACAAAGAAATATTTATCCTTCTCAATACTTTTTACAATACCGTTCATGGAAGAAATATACTTGCTGATCTTTCGATCAATCAAAGCTGTTAAAAGAGAACGGCGTACTTCCTCAACGCTTTCCAGCGCCTCATCATAATTGTCCAGATAAATAAGACCGGCTACCAGTTTTTGGTCATTGATCTGCTGCTTATATAACAGCATCTGAGTCTCATCGATCAGATAAATGGCTGTTACCAGGGAATTTCCCTCATCCAGTCCACAGTCAGCTGCCGCTGCCTGAGCCTCTTCTGTATGGATCTCTTTCATGTCCACACGGTACTTCTTATCTTTAAAAGAGCTGTGGATACTTACAGTTTCTCCACCGGTGGCAAGCATTTCCTTTGTGACATCCGGAAACATCTGGGTAATGGTTTTGATGGTTGCTTTATCATCCCCAAGAATGGCTTCCATTTCCTGGTTCATCCACAAAATACGACCTGCTATATCCGCCACACAGTAAGGCACCAGCATTTCTTCCAGAAATTTACTTTTGCTCTTGTCGTAGGCCTGTGAAAATGCGATCAGTCCTGCAAGAATGCCCTTTCTTCTGGAAAAGTAGATCCATAACGCTATTCCAATATAGATAAGAGTAAAAAATGAAACTATAATGCCTGCTCTTAATGAAACTGCCCCCACAGCAGCTGTCAGCAGGACCATCAGGACCGATAAAAAAATGGGCCACTGAAGATAAATGCGGAAGTTCCCCCGCACCTTCCTTTTCTCATCCATAGTCTTCCTCCAATCGTACCCAAAAATGAATGGAATACGCCTATCTTATGAATTATACCATATGCAGGGCCATTCGTCCATGATAAACATTATCAGTCAAAGAATTCCGTAAATTTTTTTCAAAAAAAGTATTGATTTTTCCTTTTTTCTATGGTATCATCATTACTGCTTGAAAAAGCCATGGGCGAATTCCCGAGTGGCCAAAGGGGACAGACTGTAAATCTGCTGGCACTGCCTTCGGTGGTTCGAATCCACCTTCGCCCATTTACATACCTGCTAAGAGCGACAGTGCTTGCACGTATGCGCCTGATTTCAGCAATAGGTATGTATGAAAAAAGAATATGCCGTAGTGGCGGAACTGGCAGACGCCCGGGACTTAAAATCCCGTGGGTAGTGATACCCGTACCGGTTCGATTCCGGTCTACGGCAGCTTTTGGAACAGAACCTGATTGGTTCTGTTCTTTTTTTGTAAACAGCGTGGCAAATTTCGTTTCGTCTTGCCACAATAACTGCAAAAGAAGCAGACTCCCAGCAAAACCGGAGTCTGCTTCTTTTATATGCTCTTTTATATCTTTTTATGCTTCCGCAGCTTTCTCAAGCTGCTCTTTTTCCCTTGCCTCTTCTTCTCCCTCTTCTACAAAACGAGATGGAAGCACCGGATAAAAATCTTCCGGATGGGAAGCAAAGACCGCACCGCTGTATGCAGGCATTCTTACTTTCAAAATACCGTCTTTTACATGGTAGAATAAAATTCCTGCATTGTAGCCGTCCTCTGTTGTTATAATAGGACGTCCCATAATATCTTCATCTGTGATGCCTAACTGCCATACCGGAATTTCTATCGTAGACGGTTGTGGCAAATTGGAAATAACTGTCACTGTCTGGTATCTGTCCCACATACGGCCATAGGCAATCTGCTGGTTTGCCGCAAATAATGGCTTTACAGCGCCTTTTCGCAGTGCAGGAAGACGTTTGTGGATACCGGCCATATAACGGTGGAATTCCATTAATTCCAGGTCTTCTCTTCCCCATGGATAAGTTCTTCTGCTGTCCGGATCGGTCCAGCCGCACACACCGGCCTCATCGCCGTAATACAGTGTAGGAGCACCCGGCCAGGTCATCTGAATCATGACCGCCTCTCTCATAACACATTTCTTTACATTTTCAGAAGCACGTTCCGGTCCCATACTTCCGATACGGCCTACTACCTGGTTGGTCCTTGTAAGGAAGCGGGAGTGGTCGTGATTTGACAGCTGGTTCATGGCTGTAAACACCGTGTTGGTCTGCATCCGGCTCATATGATAAGCCATGGCATCAAAGAAAGACTGTCCATTTCCGTAAAGACCGCCATAATATCTGTCACTGTGCTTTTCCATACCTGTCAGGAACCATGTGACCGGCTCCATAAAGGCATCATAGTTCATAATAGAGTCCCACTCATCTCCCTGAAGCCAGCCGGACGGGTCGCCGTAATGCTCTGCAAGGATCAGTGCCTGGGGATTTGCCTCTTTTACCGCCTTTCTGAATTTTTTCCAGAAAGCGTGATTATATTCTGCTGTATGTCCCAGATCTGCCGCTACATCCAGACGCCAGCCATCTACGCTGTAAGGCGGAGACACCCATTTTTTTGCCACATTTAAAATATACTCAACTAATTTATCAGAGCCTTCATAATTCAGCTTTGGCAGGGTATCATGCCCCCACCATCCGTCATAGGTGCGGTTGTAAGGCCATGCTTTATCACTGTTGTCATGAAAATGGAAAAAGCTGTGATAAGGGCTGTCCTTGGAAATATAGGCCCCTGGCTCATAATCACCGGAACGCTCATAGATCTGCTCTGCATCCAGCCATTTATTAAAGGATCCGCAGTGATTGAACACACCGTCTAAGATCACCTTCATGCCGCGGTTGTGTACTTCTTTTACGAATTCCGCAAAAAAGGCATCACTGGCTTCCAGGTTTTCACGGTCTGCGGAGCGCACTACATACCGCTCTGCTTTTGTGTTATCCGCAGCATTCTGATCCACCATGGAACCGCCGTCTTTTACGATCTTTCCAAAATGAGGATCAATATGTTCATAATCCTGGCAGTCGTATTTATGGTTGGACGGGGATACGAATACCGGGTTTAAATAAATAACTTCTACGCCCAGGCTCTTGATATAGTCCAGTTTGTCCCACACGCCCTGAAGGTCGCCGCCGTAAAAACAGCCTACGTCCATAGTAGAAGGATTTCTGCTCCAGTCTTTTACCTGGTAAACCGGTTTGCCAATATAGACATACTCACAGGACTGTACATCATTGGTCGGATCTCCATTGCAGAAGCGGTCTACAAAGATCTGGTACATCACGGCACCTTTTGCCCAGTCCGGAGTGTGAAAACCAGGTGTGATCTTAAAATCAAACTGGTCCGTGTCCTGATCAGAAACTCCCAGACGGTTATACTGACAGACTTCTGTTCCCTTTACTATTTTAAAATGATACAGGATCTGTTCCTCTCCTGCTGTCATTGTGTGCTCATAATAGTCAAAAAGAGTATCTGAGACAGTTTTTTTCATCTCTGTCTCTTTCTTTCCCTCTATATAATAAACATGATCCACATCATCCTTTGCCGTGCGCATTCTCACTACAACTTTATCATGAATATCCGGCTCTGCAGGCATACGGTAATCCTCAGTTTCTGCTGAAAACAGGGCATCCCTGTTTATCTGAATATTATTTTTCACAGGTTTTTCCTCTTTTATATTTATTATTAAATTCATAATTATTTTAAATCAATTTTTTCAAATATGCAACACACCGGTATACCGGTTATTAACTTTCTTCTCTTTATTTTCCATTTTTTTCCACATATCCAGATATGCGAAAAGCCTGGCGGGGTAGCCAGGCTTTTCAGGAGAAGGTATTTCGTTTCTTATGGGGTGTAGCAAAAACTATATAATGTATTGGGGGGTTACATCTATTATAATAGCATAACTCCCCACAAAAGTGTGCACAAAGATATATTTTTTTCACGGTTTTTCGCTGTCAATTTTAACAGCTGCTTTTTGCTGTATTTTTACATCTCACCATCATTGTGCATGACAGGTTCGTGATTTTTAAACAAAGCCTCGAATTCTTCCTGTCCGATCTTCTCTTTTTCGATGAGAAGGGCTGCACAGGAATGAAGTACATCTTCATGTTCCAGAATGATATTTTTCGCCTTGGTGTAGCATTCATCTACGATCCGCTTTACTTCTTCGTCGATCACATCTGCGATCTCGTTTCCGTAGGACTTGGTGTGTGCCAGATCACGGCCGATAAATACTTCGTCCTCATCACTGCCATACTGGATCATTCCCACACGATCAGACATACCATACTGGGTGACCATGGCTCTTGCAAGCTTGCTTGCCTGCTTGATATCCTGGGAAGCACCGGTGGTCACATCTTTAAAGATGATCTCCTCTGCAATACGTCCGCCCAGGTCTACCATAATGTTCTGAAGCATCTTACCCTTTGTGTTAAACATTTCATCCTTTTCCGGAAGCGGCATGGTATAACCAGCTGCGCCAACACCGGTAGGAATAATGGAAACGGTATGCACAGGACCTACATCAGGAAGCACATGGAACAGGATCGCATGGCCTGCCTCATGGTAAGCAGTGATCTTCTTGTCTTTCTCAGAGATCACACGGCTCTTCTTCTCAGCACCGATGCCAACCTTTACAAATGCCTTGTCAATATCTGCCTGGCGGATAAAACGGCGGTTGTCTCTTGCGGAAATGATTGCTGCCTCATTCATCAGGTTTTCCAAATCTGCACCTGTAAATCCGGCTGTTGTCTGGGCTACTCTGCGAAGGTCTACGTCTTCACTTAAAGGCTTTTCTTTGGAATGTACCTTTAAGATCTCTTCTCTTCCCTTTACATCCGGGCGGCCTACAGCCACCTTACGGTCAAAACGTCCCGGACGAAGGATCGCCGGATCAAGGATATCCACACGGTTAGTAGCAGCCATAACGATAATGCCTTCATTGACACCGAAACCATCCATCTCAACCAGTAACTGGTTTAATGTCTGCTCTCTCTCATCATGTCCGCCGCCCATTCCGGTACCTCTGCGACGGGCCACTGCATCGATCTCATCAATGAAAACGATACATGGTGCATTTTTCTTTGCTTCTTCAAACAGGTCGCGGACACGGGAAGCGCCCACACCTACGAACATTTCTACGAAATCAGAACCGGAAATGGAAAAAAATGGAACTCCCGCTTCTCCGGCTACTGCCTTTGCAAGAAGGGTCTTACCGGTTCCTGGAGGGCCTACTAAAAGCATTCCCTTGGGGATACGTGCACCTACGCTGGTGTATTTCTGAGGATTTTTTAAGAAATCCACTACTTCTTCCAGCTCCTCTTTTTCCTCTTCCAGACCAGCTACATTGGTGAAATTCACCTTGCTGTCACGGCTGAGTTTTGCACGGCTTCTGCCAAAGTTCATCATTCTGGCATTGGAACCGCCGCCTGCTGCTCCACGGTTCATCATGGTAACGATCACTACCACCACTACGATGGAAAGCATGAAAGGCATTACCACAGTAAGAAGGGTATTCTCCTGAGGTACATCCTCCATGGAATAATCAATGCTATTGTCCTTTAAAAGCTGCTCTGCATCTTTTACGTCAGATACGTTCTGGCGGACTGTCTGGCCATTTGCCAGTGTAACTGTCACATATCCGCTTGGTGTCTGGGGATTTGGGCTGATCACTGCCTCTGCCACGTTTCCTCTTCCCAAGATCTGCTCAAATTCCTGGGCTGTTACCGTCTGTGCCTGCCTTGCATAAGGAAAACGCAGCGCAAGCATAAGAAGGATCAGCATCAGGATAATAAACATAAAACCTCTGAATGTCTGTTGCTGTTTCAACGAATTGCCTCCTTAATTTTAGGACCCGGAATTATTCCTGTGTCTCTTCCTGATCCTGCTCTACCACTCCGATATAAGGAAGGTTGCGGTATTTCTGGTCATAATCCAGTCCATAACCTACTACAAACTCATCCGGAATGGTAAAGCATGTGTAATCTACTTTTACCTGCTTCTTTACACGGCGCTCCGGCTTGTCAAGAAGGGTACAAAGATGGATATCCTTCGGTCCTCTCTGCTTTAATACTTCGATCAGGTAAGCCAGGGTACGGCCGGAATCAATGATATCTTCTACGATCAGGACATTCTTTCCCTCTAACGGTTCATCTAAGTCCTTGATGATCCTTACCACACCGCTGGACACAGTGCCTGCGCCGTAACTGGATACGGACATAAAGTCCATGGAAACCGGCATGTTCAGTCTCTTTGCCAGTTCACAGGTAAAAAATACACCACCCTTTAAAATACAGATCAGGTGAACGCTCTTGCCTGCATAATCTTTGTTGATCTGCTCTGCTACTTCATTGATCCGCTTATCTACTTCTTCTTCTGTTAATAATACACGAATTTTGTCTGCCATGATTT
>ERZ836877.4314-NODE-4314-length-14781-cov-3.434470_pt1 | contig 14781 bp, 11 predicted proteins | sample MGYA00519469_ERZ836877 | MGnify/ENA primary metagenome ERZ836877 (study PRJEB31850, sample SAMEA3708809) | human gut metagenome | biome: human gut; feature: human-associated habitat; material: faeces | place: China | collected 2014 ... | reverse complement strand
TTCCAAATTCCACATCGTTTAACCAAAATATAAAACGATTATAATATGATAAAAAAAGCCTTCGTAGCTTGCGAGGAGCATGAAATAATTTAGAAATTATATATTTAATAGAACTCATTTGTAATGATTTTTTATTAACTATTTCCAAAGTGTACTAATACTACGATTATATTTACATAAGTAATATGCAATAATATAAGTCAATATAAAATAAGGAAGTAAAAGATATAATTTCCCCCATCTTGTTAAACTCAAATTTTCAATTACAAAAAGGCATAAATCTATAGCTATACCATTCGCTACATATAATTCAAGAGAACTGATCCCATGATATTCTAAGAATCGATAATATCTTCTTTTCATAATCATGCAACGATAAACAACACTAATCATTTTAACAAATAAGGGACATATTAATGCTGCACCGAGGAATGGATCAACATATAAAATAGCGACCATCCCCAAAATTGCAAGCACCATCAATAGAGAATCTTTTACTGGCTTTCCATTATTAAACCAAAGCCATAATCCAAAAACAAAAACAGGAATTCTTCCAACAAAACACGAATGGCGCCAGTTCATATCCAACGGATAAAACTCAAAGAAAAAATAAACGCCAAATACAATTATTGTGACTATAAAAACAGCCCATATTCGAAGACGTTTCACCAGATAAAATAAGAGAGGAAATATAAAACAAAATAATAAATAAGCATTCAAATACCAATTTAGTATTTGTCCTCCAATTTTATAATATGAGAGACCAGTTATATTACAAATATAATCCAATAAAGTAACATCTTCTCCCCGTATTATCAGTGATAATGTAGCATAAGAAAGGCATATAAAATACAAAGGATAAATACGTTTCAATCTGTTCAAATAAAATTTGCCAAATGTATTTTTTGTATAAGAATAAGATAGACCAAAGGCTGCAAGCAACAAAAATATATCAACTCCAATATAGCCATATTTAAAAAAAATAAAAGGTCCTCCCAAAACGCAATATGCATGATATAATATAATCAAAATTATCGCTACCCCCATTAGTAAAACTCTATTGTTATTCAGAAACTCAGGTGTATACCACTGAGAATAAGATAACTTCTTAGAAAAACAATTCATTTTAAAACCAAAGCAATTAATGTTTGATAAATGAAGTGTGTGTTTGATATTCATAATATTATAAACTATTTATTAATATACTCTTTATACAAATCTTCATGTTTCTTTGCTATAACATTTTCTGCATAAGTTGCTTTTAGATGCTTATAAGCATCAGATACGATTGTCCTGCTTGTTTTTTTATCATCCAGTACGTTCAATATTGTATTCTTAAGATCATCCACGGATTTAACATCACACAAAAAACCATATTTACCATACCCTAATACTTCCGGTACTCCACCGGCCTCTTTTCCACCTATAACAGGAACTTTACATCCCATACCTTCAAGAAATATATTACCAAATGTTTCTTCAATTGCAGGATGAACTAAAACCGAAACATCCTTTAAAATTTTACATAATTCAAGATGTGGTACAGAACTAAATAACCTTACCGATGGTGAAATTTCTAACTCATTAATAGTTCTCATAATTTCTCCCGAAGGATTACAATGTCCAACTAACCAAAGAGAGAGATTATTTTGAATTTTTCTTGCTGCTGCAAAAGCTTTAAGCAATGTAATTATATTCTTTCTACGTTCGTCCAATGATTGTGCTATAGATATTATCACCGGATTTTCAGGATACGGCCTTTCTTCTTCTAATAAAAATTCCGATCGTACCGGATTAGGGATTACAGGTACGAATTCACTATTAGAACGTTTTTGAAGATTCTGTTGGATATAAGTCGAATTTCCTACAAAATGGATATCCTTGCAATCCATCACTTTATTAAAAACTATAAGACTTATTTTCCAATAGATATTTCTATTAATGCTATGTTGATATGGACACCAGTCTCTAGCAGTACAAAAAGTAAGAACTGAATGAGCAAATGGAATTGAAGCCGCTGCATATTCATAAGTCCACTGCGAGTGAATGACATCCAACTTATGAACTATTTGTTTCAATACTTTTTGTAGTCTCACTTGCATATAAGTTCTTTCAAATATTCCCGTTTTAGGAATAATAATTTTACGCGACACTACAAATAAATCAATATTATCGCCCGTAAAGTGTAATGTTTTAAAAGAGGAATGATAATCAGATGTGATAATCCATACGTGATGCCCTAACTTAATGAGTCCACGTACGATGGCATTAACTGAAGAGCTAGCACATTCGTTATCATAAACCCGTTTTTTGCTGTCTCCATTCAAGAAATCGGCGACTGCAATGGGGTTAAATGGGGAAAGTATTGCAATGTTCATTACTAATTTATTAATTTTAAAACTCTGTCATTCAACCAAATGCTGAATCTATCTAAATTATTCCATAATGGAGTAAGTAATTTATCAATGCCGATGCAAAAGAACATAAGCAATATTGTGACCATTGAAATTTTCAATAATAGCAACATTAAATTTGATGTTTCATGAGATATATCTACTACCCAAGGACCTAAATAATCATAAAAGAATATGGGCGCTCCATGCAATAAATAAATAGCTAAAGAAGATTTAGCTAGCCAATTAACTTTTGACGAATAAAAAGGATGCCACGTTACTATAAGAAGAAAGACAATTGCATTGAATATTAATACCGGACTACAATACGGAAAACTTAGGCGGAAAAAAATCTTACCTAGCATACCATCTGCTACTGAAATATATGATATAATAAGCAAAATATTAAATAATAGATACCCTATCAGTAACATTTTAAATCCTATTCTCTGCCTAATCTGTGGATACCAATAGCGAATACTATTCCCCACAATATAGAGAAATATGAAGTTCGCCAAATTTTTACCATCATTCAAAGCCGAATCACACTGAGAGAGTGTCCCTAAATATATGCAAACAAAACTAAAAGATATAAGAGTGTATTTCCTATATTTGTCATCAATATTGTTAAGATAACAATTAACTAAAGGAGCAGCAAGCATCAAACAAATATAAGTTCTAATAAACCAGAATGGAGTATTTGAAATAAAAAGGACAGATTTAGCAACAGCCTTTAAAGTTTCATAGGAATTACCCCCCCCCGAATGTAACATATTAAAAATCAATACTATTGGTAATGTATAAACCATTGTTTTTCCTATAATTTTCACTAATGATTTAATATTCGTCTTTATACCCCAATATCCACTAATTAAAATAAATATAGGGACTCCAATATGCATAGGTAACCAAATAGCCTGATGAACAGATTCACCACTATCAAAGTATATAAACACAAAAATATGATAATATATAATCATAAATTGCGAAATAAGCCTTAGCAATTCAAATGAGCTTTCTCTAACTGTGCTTTTCATTTTATAATTCATTAAGATAAGTGATTGAAGATTGTTTAATGAATTCCATTTCCTCATCGACTGAATCATAATCAATCATAGTTGGGAAAATAGGAAAAGAGGCATTTTGAGGAGATAAAAATCGTCTAGATAATCCTACTTTTTCCAATAACGATTTCACCCGGGACGGACTTGTTACCATTGAGCAAAAGAATTGGCGTTTATATATAAGAGAAAAAGCTAAACCATGAAATGATGATGTAAAAACAAAATCTGCATACTTGATTAATGATATAAAATCACGAGGAGCTTCAGTTGGTAGAACACCTTCTTTCTTTCTACAAACAGAACCAACAATTGTAATCAGTTTACAGCCTCGTATTCTTGCAGCTTCCTTTACACGATTATCATCAAAAGAATCTTGCAATCGATAATACAAAATATAAGGTTCTTTTATTTTTCTTTCCGGCAATATTATTTTATCCCATTCCTCTGAAGTTATTAGCAAGGTAGGATCGAGTACTTGTCTTGCAGAAAAACCTAATAAATTTATATTCTCCAATAAATCAGTTTCCCTAACAGCGATTTTATCAAATCGAATAAGTTTTGATTTAAGGTATCCTTTATCCTTCTCACTCAATTTTACCTGACCCATACTAGCGGCATAAGCAACATGTTTATTTGTCTTCAGTAAATTATCAGCAAAGTAGACATCATTAAAATAGTTATCCTTGCTATAAAGTTGTTTTCGCCATATCTGATCACTCCCGTATATAACAATATCATAATTTAGGACATCATTATAAGGTAAGCAATAGGGGGTAATAAATTCATCTATAAAAGCATTGAAACGATCTATTCTTTCTTTTTTTGCATCATGAAGAAAAGCCCAACGTTTTATATAGCTCAATTTTTCCTTTATTGATAATTTACATAATCCTTTCCATGAAAAATTGTCATAAACCCTTTGATGATATTCAGGCCAATAATCAATAAAATAAACATTATGCCCTTTTTGAAGTAATATATGCCGTAATCCAATAGCCTGAAGTAAAGCACCATAATTATGGCTACGATGATATGTCAGTATACCTATCTTCATTCTATTTTAATTTTTTTAAATCCTCAACTAATACCTTAGTGAATGCTCTACGACCAGCCAGATTAAGTAAATCTGCACTGTTAAGATATAATTTATAATTTTGGAATCTTTCATCACGCAAATAATCCAATACCGGTATATTTTGAATATTTGCCAAACGAATATTATCGTACAAAACTTTTTTTATAAACTGTTCGCTTGTTATAGAATTCAATTGGGCACTAACAGGAGTAACAACAAGGACAGGACGATATTGATTATCTACACACCATTGTATCATACGAGTCAGTATTTTGCGCGATTCCACAAATTTCATCTCCAAAGAGGAATCCACATCATCTGTATAAGTATCTTTAAGTCCAAATTGCTTACACCAACTATTACAACGTTTATGTGCGGCTTCGAGAGTTTGGTTTTCATCAAGCTGATTCTTTTCCAAAACATAAGGATTTATCGTCGGTATATGCAACAATTTTTTTGCTATATTCTTAACAACAGTAAAGACTAAACGTGGATGAGAAAAAACAGGAAACAGTACTTCTCTTATATAATGAGTTAAACTATACTCGTCTTCAAGAACATCTTTGTTTAGAATATGTATATACCTTTCAGATCCATAAATCCCTTTACCCGTCTCAGCAAAAACAAGATCAGGTACGACTATCACAATTTGGCAACCTTTATTATAAATTTCCTGATATTGCTTTATCATTTTTTCTGTATAGTAAAAAAATTGTGCTGCAAATCCCATGTTATAGCCATTTACGCCCGCAGCTTTGAATGCGAAAGCATAACGTGCGTAAGAAGAGCCATACGCAACCATATCATATTTATTGAGAAGACCTCGTTGAATATGTGCCTCTTGACTATAATAAAAAATATACTTCTTGTAATACCAATTAAAGAATAGTAATAAAAGAAATAAAACAAACGACAAAATGACTAGAATCAATACAGTATTCATCTGTTAGAGAGTTATAATTTGTCCAACTATATTATTGGAATTATTAGAAATCAAGAAAGTTATCCATTCAGTGGTTAACTCTTTATCTGTATTATCACCTAACACCAAAGCATTAACAAACAGACCCTTGGAAGCATAAATTTTACCCAAACCTTGTACTAATCCCGACAAAGCAAAATAAGCCATACGATCCAAATGCATAGAACATTCATTTGAATTAGGAGGTAAAATAAATAAGAGATGAGAAAAAGGCTTGAATACACAAAGTTTATGAACCATCATTTGAGAGAACTTTATATAATAATTTAAAATTTCATAGTAGCCATTTTTACTATCTTCAGATATCTTAGGAGGAAAAATTATGCCCGCATAAGGAGTTGGTTGATTATGGATATATTCATCTGACTTAATAATCATGATGCTTCCACCTTTCATTTCTACACCTTTTAGCATTTCATTTGGTTCATCTTCACACCTCACCCAAACATATTTCCCCGAAAGATAATCAGTTTGAGGATTAACACATGGATACTCAAACAGATTATCATTGTAATGCACTATATTAAAAAAAGATATATCTTTCATAATTTTCTAATTAAAACAAATTTTGACCACCATCACATTCTACAATACGTCCATTAACGCCTCTCATAGAACTGTAAACAAGCTGACTTGCCAATTCTCCTATCTCTTCGGGTAATCCAATGCGCCTATTAGAGATATTTGCACGAATCATAGTTATCACTGGCGTCATATCTGTTCTAATTGGTCCTGGACAAATGCCATTAACAGTAAATCCAGTGCCCTTACATTTTTCACTAAAATCAACGGTAAAAGAACGTATAGCCCATTTTGATGTAAAATAGGCATCAAGTGCAGCTCTAGTTGACGTATTACTAATAATATTTAAAATTGAGCCTGATGAAAAAAGTTTAAAAAAGGTCAAACACATCACTCTTGTTCCTATAACATTTATATCATGTACATAATGTAAATGTTCATCGGTTATCTCTTCAAATGCAAGACGATGCAATCTGTCAGTTGTTACGCCTGCATTATTAACTAAAATATCTAATCTACCAAAGACTGGCAATGCCTCTTTAAAGTTGTCTTCACATATTTCTAAATTTGCAATATCCCAAACTATTGATTTAATATTTTTTGAATGAAAGGATGAACAAACCTCTAATAATTTCTTTTCATTGCGCCCAGTTATAATAACCTTACATCCTTCACGCAAAAATGTCTTCGCTATTGATAAACCAATACCTCTATACCCACCCGTTATCAAAGCGACTTTACCCTGAAGTTTTCCATTTGTTTGCACCGTATATAGATCTGCATCATTGGCATTATGTAAAATCGGAACAATTGATTTTATACCGAATGGTATAAATCGATGAATAAATAATAATTTGTGTCGCATATCTTTTACTTTATGTTTACAATTCTATACATAATCTTTTTAATTCGCTTTATCAGAGCATTTTTTCTTCGCAATTTAATTATCTGTTTAAATGCAATTTTAAATCCCCAATCTCGATAAGTTTTGTAAAATACTTCTGTCAGAGGATCTATTGTCGGTTGCTTTACTGAATGAGAATTGTATTTTATAACATCACTACGGCTATATCTATTTATTTGAATATTATCTTTTAAAATATTGAATGTAAGTTCAGCTTTTTCATTTTGTAACATAAGTGTTGTGCAACCCTTATCATCATCAAATTCCGGATAGACTTTGTCGATACCCCAGCAATCGGCAATGGTAAAATCACTAACATGACGCAAATGTCTGAAACGACAATGGAAACACGAAGGACGAAAAATGAGGTGTGTTAAATAACAATTAAAAAAAGGATTATCCATGCCGACACATGTATGCTTACCATGATTGTCTTCAATCAACATATTCCATTTATGCCAACTTTTACATTTATCTTTAAAACATATATTCTTAATAAGGTTTCGCTTCCAATAAACATCCAAATATTCACTCCAAATTACAGGAGAAGAAATTCCCATACAAATAAAATCACACGTAAGAAGTTTATCATAGTCTTTTCTCAAATAACTTTTTAATCCAGCTACTTGACAAGGAGTACCTACAAATAGTGTCCAACGATTGTTCTTCAATTCTGATTTTACTAATTGATATGTATTAAAGATTTCACTTTGAACATATTTGCTACCCCTGAAAGCATCTAATTCTGAAATAGATTCAAAAGATGTATGTATAACTCGCCAATCTTTATCAAAACGAACGGCAAAAACGATACCCTTTTGCTGCAATACAAAATTTGCCAAAATAGAAAAGATGCCACCAGAAGTACTTCTTTTTCTAATTTCATCATCTCTATTATACGCAGCGTAAACTAATGGATATTTACAAATAGAGGAGTCCTCTGGAATCTGTTCTGAATGAAGTAGTGGACACACTTGCTCACAAAGCCCACAATCAATACATTTGTCTTTATTTACAATAGGATACGCATGTCCTTTTTCATCGAAAGTCATTTGAATAGCCTTATGCCCACAAATATTAGTACACGCAGCGCATCCTGTACATTCTGTTTTATCTATGATATTAATCATTATGCTCACTTTTATATCTATTAGAGAGATATTCAAATGTAGATAAAGGAACGATATTCTTTATTTTTTCAAGTTCTCCTGCCTCAAAATACTTCCTTACTCTTGATGCACTAATGACACTTTCACCTTCTATCTTACGTTCGATTACATGAAATTGAATTCCATATTGGGGAAGGATTTCGGCCATAGCCTCGTTATACTGGTTAGTGATAGGATCTATAGGCTCCTGACCCGCAAATCGTATTTTGATATTAAGAGCAGGTGCGATATACTGACAAAATATATTCAAGTCATTAGAACAATCAATCTTTGCTTCTTTTAAATTATCCTTATAAAAATATCCAGGGAATGTTGTAGCAGATATAATAAAGTTTCCACTCGGCAAAACAATTACATTTTCAAGATTAGCCGTCCCCTTTTTAACAAGTTCAAAGCGATCGCAAAAAGTGAAATAGGATCTATCCTCTTCTACAACAAAAATATATAAATAATCAACTTTACTCGCCGCATATTCTATAAGATAACGGTGGCCGAGTGTAAATGGATTGCAATTCATAACAATACTACCACATACTGATTTATCACTACCTTTTCTTAAAGATTCAAGATTGTTAATATACCTTATCAGCTCAGGATTATCACCATAGATTCTTTCCCCTTTCACCAGATTTTCTTTGTTTAGCATTAAAAAATCTTGTTTCCTATTATCAACAGCACCTAATGAGGTTTTCTTAAGCCATTCCAGTTTCTTTAAAGAATCAAAGATATACCCAGCAATCACTTTATTTCCTTTAGAATTTGTATGAAGAACATTGTCATTAAACCACTCACCATAATTATGTGGACGATGAAACAACTGAGATGTTGTGATGTAAGAAATTCCTAAGCTTTCGAATGTTTTTGCTGGGAGATAATTAACTTCTCCGAATGATCCTAACATAACAATATCATTAGGCTGATATTGCTGTTCCAAAATATGATAATAATCATCACAAAGCGAGCTACCTCTGCCTATAGCACTATTGACAACTCGATAAGAGTTAGGAAAATCCAAATTAATATTTGCTTGCAAAAAAGAAGCTATAGTTTGACTATCTTCTACACCAGTTCCACGCCAAGTACATGCTCCATGTGTATAGATCGTATTCAAATATTGCTTAGGTTGTCCAGTTGTAACTCTACGTCCATTGATTATATGTTGATATTTACTTTCAAAGTCCAATAATATTTTACGTTTACTTCCTTGTACAACTATACCACCATCAAACACTGATAGTACATATTCTGGAGTAATATCATCACCATAGATTCTTTTCAATTTAGACATTTCTTCACGATATTTGTTTTGATCAAAACTCCAAAATTTATGTCTTTCTTTTTCAAATTGTGTAAGACCTCTAATAGATTCATAGATTGGAAGTTGAACATACAATATATGAACACCTAGAGGTTGGAGATAATTTGAAATATCATTTAGCGTCTTAATTACATTACGACGCTCTTTCCTCAAAAAATAATAACGAGTAACAATATCCTTTATTTTCTTTACAAGAGTCATTTCTTTTTAATTTTATTTTTTACAAAATCCAACATCGCATTTTTCTCTATTCTGTTCAATAAAATAATATAAGAAAGAATACAAACCGAAATAACGGCTATACACGTTACGGCTAATAATTCAAAGAATCCATTACTTATATTTAGTGTTTTAAAAAAATATGGAGGTATTAATGAACAGAACCCCACAAATAAAATTGGCAATATTGTTTTGACATAGAAATTCCATAGAGAATAGCCAATATATCTATTTAAAAAAATAGAGACATTTATTGTAGCGCATAATTCTAAGATAGCTCCTATAATCATAGTAGACTCTGGTGGATATCCCATTTTTAAAAACACATACCCAATGGGAATATTCATCATTATAATACTTCCGCCAATAATCTGAACAGTTCTAATTTTCCCTATTGCTAAATATAAGGGTACTTGTGAATTATGAATCGTTCTACATATAGCTAAAATGATAGCCCATCGTACAAATATTGAAGTATAATTAGGCACATCTTTGAGCCACACAGAAAGTAAATAATCCGTTTCAAAGAAAACAGGTATAGCACATATAAGCATCATCACACTCTGAGCTTTTGCCATTCCATAAGTTAAAGAAATAGCTCGTGCCTGATTCCCTGATGCATAAGATTTTGTAATTTGTGGCACAATAGCTGCACTTATATTATTTGCAAACTGAGTAATTAAACCCATAACTTGTGTAGCTAAGCCTCTTGGGGCATTCATCAGAACTCCAAAAAATCTATTAATCAATATATTAACACCTTGTTCTTTTAACACTCCTGAGCTAGTACCAATTGTAACCCAAGCGGAATAAAAAAAGATATTTTTAAATACGGACTTATCTATATGTAATCCTCCGTTAACTTCTTCAAAATGTTTCTTACAATAGACTCCCCATCCAAATCTAATGCCTAAACTAACAAAAAACATCAAAAAACCATAAAGCCATAATGTATCAATGGGTATGATATATAATAGAAAGACAATACCCAACTTAGCAAAAGATTCTATTATTCCCATTAGAGCAAAAAAATTCATGTGCTCATGCGCATTGACAACAGCAGAATATGGAATAGCCCAAATATTAACAAGAAAAGCTAATAAAGAGAACTGATAAACCCATAATGCAATATTCAAACGGTCTACAGGTATAACTAAGTAGGTTTTTATTAGCCACAAACCGATTGTTTCTCCTAAAATTAATATTATACCAGCAAATATTAGAGATAAAGCAATCAATGTTGAAAAAGTTCTTATTAATCGGTTGATATCACCGGCACCTAATTCAAAAGTGATGAAACGAGCTGAAGCACTTTGTAAATTACCTGTTAGAATAGACAATAAGGCAACAAAACCTCCTACGACATTGTAAATACCATAATCCTGAACACCCAACGCATCCAATATAGCTCGACTAGTATATAACCCTATAAACAAAGAAACTAACATTCTCAAAAAAAGATATACAGTGTTCTTTGCTATGCGTTTATTGTTATCAGACATCTAAAATTATTTTAGCAATAACTTTTTTATAATGTTATATCATAGTCAATATATGTATTACTTTTCACCAATGCGAGTATAAGCAAAGCCCATTTCTTCAAGTTCGCCACGATTCCAAATATTGCGACCATCTATAATCACACGTCCACGCATCACTTTCTGAAGAACACTCCAAGTAGGAAGCCGAAACTGCCTCCACTCCGTCATTAAGACTAATGCATCAGCTCCGTCTGCACAATCATATAGATTTTCTGTATAATTTACTACATCACCAATACGACGTTTACATTCGTCCATAGCAATAGGATCAAATACACGTACCGTTGCTCCGGCCAATAAAAGCTTGTCTATGACGACCAAAGCAGGAGCTTCACGCATATCGTCAGTTTCCGGTTTAAAAGCCAGACCCAATATAGCAATCGTCTTACCTTCCACATCCCCTATCAGTGAAACTAATTTGTTGTAAACTATACTTTTTTGTTTTTCATTTACACGCTCTACCGCTTCAATCACCTCCATGTGATAATCATTATCAAGGCCAGTATGTACCAAAGCCTTGACATCTTTCGGAAAGCATGAACCTCCATAGCCACATCCGGCATAAAGAAATTTCTGACCAATTCGAACATCAGAGCCAATCCCTTTACGGACATGATCCACATTAGCTCCTACTTTTTCACAAAGATTGGCTATATCATTCATAAATGAAATTCTTGTAGCCAGCATGGCATTCGCAGCATACTTGGTCATCTCAGCCGAAGGTATATCCATGAAAATAACACGAAGATTTTGAAGCAAAAAAGGTTGATACAGTTTTGTCATTACTTCTTCAGCCTGTTTGCTTTCTACACCTACCACAACTCGATCTGGGCTCATAAAGTCCTTAATCGCTGCACCCTCTTTCAAGAATTCAGGATTGCTAGCTACATCAAATGGAATCTGTACACCGCGCTTATCAAATTCCTCTTGAATCACAGTTTTTACCTTTTGGGCCGTACCTACAGGAACAGTAGACTTTGTTACAAGGATAGTATATTTTTTGATATTTTGACCAAATTGACGAGCCACAGCCAATACATATTTTAAATCGGCACTGCCATCTTCATCAGGTGGTGTACCTACTGCAGAAAAAACAACCTCCACATCATCCAATACTTCAGTAAGATTAGTAGTAAAGTGCAAACGCCCGTATCCAACGTTACGTTTTACCAGTTCTTCTAATCCCGGTTCATAGATAGGCATCTCTCCATCTTTCAACTTCTTTATTTTATTTTCATCAACATCGACGCAAGTAACATGTGCACCCATTTCCGCGAAACAAGTACCACTTACAAGACCGACATAACCTGTTCCCACTATTGCTATATTCATACTATTTACCCTTATATCTATTTCAAATATTATACGTATATTGTTTAAATTTTATAAATTCAAGAATCGGTAAGCTGAAATAGAAGTTCTGAAAAATTTATTTCTTCTCTCCGTAGCCATAGCCGTATCGTTTTCCATAGCCATAACCATATTTCTTTCCATACCCATAGCCATAACTATTCTTACGCAAACTCATATCAATGCCATTAAGAACGGTAGAAAGACTAATGTCCTTTAATCCCTCTTTCAATTCATTGATATAAGCAAAACCTTCTTTCGGAGTATAGTCCGCACGGCAAACATAAACAAAAGAATTAGCCACTCTAGCTATTAAGGCTGAATCCGTTACCATACCAACCGGAGCCGTATCCAGAATAATATAATCATAATGTTTCTTCAATTCTGTTATCGCGTCCTCCAATGCTGTACGAGCTACCAACTCCGTCGGATTGGGAGGTATCGGTCCACCGGGAAGGATATCCAGATTCTCACTCACATCCGAGTGTTGTATCATATCAAAGAGGTCCGTATGCTCAGGGGCACTCAGGTAATTCGTAATACCGACTACACGTTTGCTTAAATTGAATACTTGATTCAGACCGGGCTTACGGATATCCAAACCTACAATGAGAACTTTCTTTCCCATAAAAGCCAGACTCACAGCAATGTTGCCGGCTACAAAAGATTTACCTTCACCGGGCATAGTAGAGGTAAACATAATAACCTTGTCTTCCGGTTTGAGCATAAAGAGCAGGTTGGTACGGACTCCACGGAAAACCTCCTCCATCATTTCGTTCCGGTTTTCCTGAATCACAATGGCTCCCTGCGCCGGCTTCTTGCCCAAAGGAATCTCTCCGATGACAGGTACCTTGGTTATCTTCTCCACATCTTCACGATTCTCTATCCGGTATTTAAACAGGTCGATAAGATAAATGACACCTATAGGAAATCCTAATCCCAAAATTAAAGCTGCTAAATAGATTATCTTCTTTTTTGGTGAAACCGGATATTCATCCGACAACGCTTCCTCTATAATGCGCCCGTTATTGGCTGTGGCAGCCAAAGTGATAGCATTTTCCTCCCGTTTCTGCAACAGCATGGTATACAAGGTCGCTTTGATTTCCTGTTGACGAGCAATACTCATAAATTCCTTTTCCTGTTCCGGAGCCTGACTGATACGGCTTTCGAACTTATTGGCCTGACGCTCAATGTCGGTTCTGGTGATTTGAAGGCCTTTCAATACACTAGCCACCGTCGTTTGTACCCCTTTACGCATTGCTTCCAAACTGATATCCAACTTCTTGACGGCGGGGTTCTCTTCCGAAGAAGTAAGCAACAAGCGCTTCCGTTCACTAAGGAGGGTATTGTATTGTTCTATCACCGTACTTAGCTTCTGGTCTTCCAAGCCCACATTGGAAGGAATCACTTCATCTTTATTAGACGGACTGTTGATATAATCACGTAAGTATGTCACCAGGCTGATTTGGGTTTCATTCTGTACACGCTGCTGATTGTATTTCGAACTCTCCGCCAAGGCTTGTTGGGCATTACTACTCAAATCCGTTAAACCCGAACGTTGCTTAAAACTGGCCAGTTGATTCTCCGTATTACCTAATTCGCTATTGATGATTTGCAAACGTTCATCAATAAACTGAGCGGTCTTGGAAGCTACTTCGTTCTTATCATCATTGGCATTCTGATTATAGCGTTCCACCAGGCAATTGATGAAATCCACCGCACGTGACCGGTTGGATTCCTTTAAGGTTATCTGAGCGATGGTCGTTGTCTTGGAAGTAGGTTCCACTGACAAGTTCACTCCATACGCCATGGCTATAGCTATAGGGGAACAAATGTCTCCAACCAAAGAAACATCCTTTTTCATGGCTAAGCTATCACCTGCCGAGAAAGTAATAACACCTACCGGAGTGGTTAACACTGCCGGAAATGCATCAAAATGCTGTTGAAGGGTATTTTCTTCCTCATTTTGAACGTATGTTACTTTTACATCCAACTTTCCGGAAGCTGCGTATTCCATATCCAATTGAATGGGAGCTTCTAACTGGGAAGCTTCTTCCGGCGTCATAAATAGACTGACAGGACTCTCCTTGTACAAAGGGACGGAATAACCAAACACGCGTTTTTCAGAAACAGATGCGTACAGGTTCAGATTCGTGACCACTTCTTTTAATAAGGTACGGGAGTGGAGTACTTCCACTTCGTTATCGAAACTGCTGGTCATGGAGAACATACCCAAATCCTGAA
>ERZ836877.4309-NODE-4309-length-14798-cov-3.621176_pt1 | contig 14798 bp, 19 predicted proteins | sample MGYA00519469_ERZ836877 | MGnify/ENA primary metagenome ERZ836877 (study PRJEB31850, sample SAMEA3708809) | human gut metagenome | biome: human gut; feature: human-associated habitat; material: faeces | place: China | collected 2014 ... | reverse complement strand
TGGAGAGGTTGACCAAAAGACGTAAAAACGGGGTTATCAGTGTTGATTATGCCGGACAGCACGAGACTGCGATTCATAGGCTTGCAACTATCGAGAACATCTTTGGCGACGAGTACGACATTGACCATCTCCGCGAGCTGGTCCAAGCTGACAAAGAGGGGCGGTGCGTGGTGATGCCGTGTAAGGAGGGCGATACGGTATGGTATTTGACCGGACCACCGCATCTGTATTTTGTCAGAGTCGAAAGCGAAAGAGTAGCCGGGGTTCATTGGGATAGCCGTGGGCTTCAAATCCAATTGCGCAGTTATCACGGCAATCACGGGACATATGGTTATTTCGGCAAATCCATCTTCCTGACCCGCGAGGAAGCAGAGGAGGCACTACGGGGGGCGCTGGATGATAGTAACTGTTACAAAACCTCCTGTTATTTACGGAGGAACCCCACCAGCAATCCTACATATTGTGCTTGTTATGCCTGTCTTAATCGAGTGAAGGAAGATGAGAATGGCTGAGTACATAAACAAAGAGCAGCTTTTATCTCATCTGTTCAACAAGCAGGATGAACCGCTGGATGTGATGAAAGAGATAGCGGAGTTTCCCGCCGCCGACGTTGCGGAGGTGCGGAGTACAATGGATTGGATCAGAATAGATAGAATGCTACCAGAGCCTTTTGTTAGTGTGCTTTGCTATATGCCAAAGGAGGATCCGTTCCCCAAGGTACACGAGGGATATGTAGATCGTGATGGGATATGGTATGTGCATGGTTTCCGTAGGGATAATGGCGAGGTAACACATTGGGCGGATATGCCCGAGTATCCAGAGTGAGGAGAACACGCATGAAGCTATCCGAATTCCGGCGGCGCATAGACGCGCTGGACGATGCGCAGACCCCGCACAGCGACCCCGATGTCACAGTACGAGTATATCGCAACGGTGTTGGCGGTACGCCGACAAGCCCTATAATATCCGTATCTCCGGGGTTTGACTGGGACAGCGGCAAGGTAATCATCACAACTGAGGACGTTTTGTTTTGCCGGAAAAGGAAGAATTCCGTTAGCAAAAACCCGCCCCAGAAGGAGCGGGCATGTATCATTGCAATTTGATAGCGCGGTCTACGCGGAGCAGCGGCTCCCCGTCTGCGCCGGTGCCGACGCGATCGCCATATAGGCGATAAGCTGGACGTGCTGCGACGGTCAAATAACTGACCTCTAAGACGGGGGTAAGCAGGAGACGGTAACTGCCATCCGTTGCAATCTCAGCGTCGAAGCAAGAGACTCCGGCCTCTAATGTGTTGTCCCGGTGGTTCCGGCTCTTCCCGTCCTCCGGGAGTGCCCCGAATCGGATATAGCCACGCTCTGCGTTGGCAAATCGAGCATCCATATCTGCCTTTGCGGCATCTATGGCCGCCTGCGTCTCTTTGTGGATACAGTCGATAACAGGCCTACCATAGCCATCCCTTCTCAGGGCGCATATCCATCCGTCTGCCTCCATATCTGCGATAATTATGGCAGGATCAGTGTCTGCAGGCCACTCCCGACACGGACAATCGGACACATGGGACAGGCTGTAGTACGAGGGGCTTGTGATGCCATCAAATATGGATATTGTTGCTTTCGCGCTGGGGCGTCCTATTGGATCACGGTAAATCATGTTATACTCCTATCTCCCACTGCTCAAGTTTTGAGCGGTATCCCTGCACTATTGTTGCAGCTTTTGTATAATGGCCTCCGCAAGAGTCGCCGAAAAGTTGATATGATGCTTCTCGCCTGCTTCATTTACCCAAGATGGTATGGTAAGCGTTTTTTTGACAGGTTTATCCGAGTGACTTTTTTCTAGCTTGGTAAGATCAACTAGGACGACAGATACAAATCCATCATCTTCCGGGATAATATCCCCCACTTTACTAGCCTTCGGAATTGTCTCTCCATGCGATAATGCATCAAGGATCCATCCAGCAGCTGCGTCGGCTGCCATTTCAATTGCGTCGGTTAAGTCTCTCCCTTGTGTAGCGCAGCCTAAATCAGGTATTTCAACAGAATACGTTCCGTTCTCTTCGGGGTAAAAACAAGCAGGATATGTGATTTTCAATGCTAATTCTCCTTTCCGTTTAAATGCGAGGCAAAGAGGGGCTTATGATAGCCCCGCTTGCCTTAAGATGGATTTTATAACTCTAGGATGTATGTCTCCACCGTGTTTTGGTATTGTAACTTTTCCGGGCTTTTGTGGGTGTCGGTAATGGTAGTGTGAGCCACGTATTGTGGAGAGTTCCCATCCATCCTGTTTTATTATTTTTTCTATTTCCCGGAATGTCATACGATATCTCCTTTCTTTGATTATATTATAACACGTGCAATACGTGTTGTCAATATGTTTTAGGGTAATTTTTTTAAGGAGGTAAATAAATAATGGAAGGCGAAGAAATTATGTGTTTAGGGGAGGGAGGGGCGATACGACATGACTAAGGAGCAGTTGCGTAGACGGGACCCGCTATATAGGTTATTGCAGGAGGGATAGCAATGCGAGTATTTTTGCATGATAACTATGGGATTAGTAAGCGCAGGTATCAGGAGTTATATGCCTTTTGTCGGCAGTATGGAGAATGGCAGCGGGCTTTGCAGGAATGCTATAGGATCCTCCCCCCTGTCCCTCATGCTGTGCGGTCCAGCGACATAAACGACCCCACTGCGGTGGCCGCTATTAGGGCGGAGCGTCTTAGCCGCAATATAGAGCTTGTCGAGCGGACGGCCAAAGATTCAGCCCCCGATATAGCTAGGTACATATTGCAAAATGTGACGCAGGGTCTACCCTACGAGCGTTTGACCGTGCCTGCAGGGCGCCGACAGTTTTATACGGCGCGGCGGCGTTTTTTCTGGCTTCTAGACCGCAGGCGGTAAAACATTTTTGGCAAAAAATAAAAAAGGGTCACACGGGGGAGCATTTACGGGTGTATAATGGTAGCATGAGGGACGGTTGTAAGGGCGCGTCCCTCATGGCTATTGCAAGGGTGTGCCTATTTGGCGGGAAACTGGCCGCGATACCGCCGGTTATTCCGGCTACAGTTTGAGGGTTTTATCGTCGCGGAGCAGAGTTGCGGAGTGGAGTGTATGGCTGAGAAGCAATCCAGACCAGGGGATAAAAACTTAATACCGATAAATCAAAGACCTGTGGAGGAGCAAAGACAGATGCGTCTTAATGCTGGCAAGGCATCAGGGGCGGTACGCCGGAGAAAAAAGCAGTTACGCCAGCTGATGCAAGACTTGCTGGCAAAAGACGTTATGGATGCAAAGCAGTTGCGTAAGGTCGCGAACATGGGCTACGATGAAGACGAGATCGACAATGCGACACTGTTGGTTGTGTGCTTGTTCAAGCGCGCCTGCCTTGGCGACGTCTCTGCGATTAAAGAAGTGCGCAATCTCATTGGAGAGGATACAACCGCAGATGTCATGCGCAAGCTGGACGACATACTGCAAGGTGTGGAGGCGCAGGTCAATGATCCGGCTGACCCGTAAGCAGGCCGAATACGTTCGCAATGCCTCGCACCGCTGGAATATAAAGGTTGGTGCTGTCCGTTCTGGCAAAACATACCTTGATACGGAATATACCATCTTAAAGCGGATTCGGGCGTCTTCCGGAAAAGAAGGACTTATCGTACTCCTTGGAAATACTCGCGGAACGCTACAGCGGAATATCCTTGAGCCGATGCAAGCTCGTTTTGGTTCAGAGCTTGTATCCAATATCCGCATGGACAATAAGGCGACGCTGTTTGGGCAGGACTGCTACTGCCTGGGCGCGGACAAGATCAGTCAGGTCAGCAAACTACAGGGCGCAACTGTGAAATACTGCTACGGCGACGAAATCACGACTTGGTCTCAGGATGTATTCGAAATGCTAAAGAGTCGGCTTAGCGTACCCGGCGCGTGTTTCGATGGGACCTGCAACCCTACCTATCCGCGGCACTGGTTCAAGCAATTCCTGGATTCTGACGCCGACATATACGCCCAGCATTATGTGATTGACGACAACCCGACGCTCGATAGTGCATATGTGGCGAGTTTAAAGCGCGAGTATTCGGGGACGGTATTTTACGACCGCTATATCCTTGGCAGATGGACGACAGCGGAGGGAGTCATATACAAAGATTTCGCGCACGACCCGGCGCCCTATCTCGTTGACAGCATAACAGAGCCGCTGCCGCTTGTCTCTATCGGTATTGACTATGGAGCAAACAGGAGCAAAACAAAGTTTGTTGCCGCTGGTATTACGGCGGGATTCCGGGCAGTGTACATACTGGCTGAACGGGATATCAATGGGACGCATTCACCCGAAGCGATATACAACCAGTTCGAGGAGTTTTACCGTTCGGTTGTTGCCAGATGGGGCAAATGCCAATACTGTTTCGCGGACTACGGAGCGCTGGGGCAAGTAATAACGGCGGGTCTGTACCGCCACTGTAAAGCGCGAGAGCTGCCCGTTAGCGTGCAAGACTGCTACAAAGGCCGGATTATTGACAGGATCATGCTAATAGCTCAGCTTATGGCTTCTGGGAGATTCTTCGTTGTTCGTGGGTGTGACAACGTCATTGCCGCTTTTTCTGAGGCTTTGTGGGACAGCAAGCATGAGGACACCAGACTGGATGACGGGACAAGTGATATAGATACTTGTGACGCGGTGGAATATGCCATCGCGTCTTTTATGGATAAATTTTGTTTGAGGTGACAGGATGACACTGCAGGACTACCTAAAGGCGGAGGGGTATGACACAAGCGTACGATCCAATTGGGACGAAAATGTGTCCATTTGGCGGTCTTGGTACGATGGAAAAGTCAACCGGTTCCATCAATATTACATTTACAACGGCAGACGAAAGGTACCGCAAGAGAGACTATCCATGCAGATGGCAAAAAAATGCTGTGAAGACTGGGCCGATCAGTTGTTCAACGAGCGAACCGAAATTACAGTCAACTCCGCAGCATCGCAAAAACAGCTTGATGAGCTGCTATCGAAAACTGGCTTTCGCCCTCTAGTTAACGATGCGGTCGAGCAGTCTGGTGCCGTTGGGACGGTTGGGCTTGTAGTATCAGTCTGTGACCTGCAATATGATACCATGCGTGGCACTATTGACGTATCAAGCGCGGAACCGCGGCTCGAGATTGTCGACTACGAAAACATATACCCGCTTTCTTGGAGTGGGCGAAATGTGACAGAGTGCGCCTTTTCTGCATCCCGAACGATCCGTGGGAAAAAATATGCGTTTTTGTCCATGCATCAACGAAATTCGGCTGGAAATTATGTAATCCATAACGCCGTGTTCTCTGACAATAACGGCAATCTCACCGAAATCCAGATGGATGGCATAAGCCGAGAATTTGACACGAAATCTCCCGCTCCTTGGTTCGCGCTGATTTCCCCCGCCGGGGCGTCTAATACTGCGCGAGGATTGCCCTGGGGGCTCCCTTACTTCGCGCAGGCGATCGATACAATGAAATCGCTGGATACGGCGTATGACAGTTTAAACACCGAGATCCTTTTGGGACGGCGCCGTATTTTTGCACGGGCGGATTTGCTGCAGGAAAATATAACGGGTGAAAAGGTGTTTGACGATTCAGACATTGCCATTTACGCACTCCCCAAGGGCCTGAGCCAAGAAGATCTTTTACAGACAGAGGCTCATGAGCTCCGGTGTGAAGCGCTCATTAAGTCGATAGAATTCGATCTTAACCTGTTTTCCACACAGGTCGGTTTCGGGAAGTCTCATTATCGTTTTACGGACCCGACTCAACAGACTGCGACCGCCGTTGTCTCCGCAGATTCGGCTATGCAACGCAGACGCATCAAACACCAGATACCGCTTATGGCTGCGGTAGATAGCCTGGTGCATGCTCTGTCTTATGCCGCAACGGCTTTCGGCCAGTATAGTATTGATTTAGACGGTCTCACGATTACCACACCCGACGACGTCGTTGAAGACACGGAGTCCAAAGCGCAGCGGGCGCTCCGTGAGGTCAACGCAAAAATACGAAGCCGCGCCGAATACCGTGAAGATATTTTCGGTGACAGCCCGGAAGCTGCGAAAGAAGCTATTACAGCTATAGACGAGATGGAACCGAGCATTGAGAGGCTGATCGGGGGATAAGATTTATGCTTGACCAAGACGCGCTCGAAGCCCTCCCGGAAAGGATATACCAACGCTTAAACAAGCTCAATACGCATGTACTCGAACTGATCGGCGCGCGTATTGGCGCGATCGGCACGGTATCCCCCACCGACGCGCACAGGCTTGCTCAGCTTACGCAGTATGGGGCGGATATAGAGTTAATTACAAATGAGCTCGCCCGCATAAGTGAAAAGAATGTGCAGGATATCTACGAGATATTCGAGGTTGTAGCAAAGGATAACGACGAGTTCTCAACACGTTTTTTTGCCGCAGCTGGCAAAACACATATCCCCTATGCGGACAATATCACACTGCAACGGTATGTTGATTCGTTGGCCAAGCAGACCGCACAGACATACGTCAACATGTCCGCTACGACGGCGTTTCTGCGGTACAATGCCGCCGGCGAAAAGGTACTCACTTCCCTTTCCCAGACATACCAGGAGGTTATTGACGAGGCTATAACCGCTGCCACTACCAGCGTGACAGATTACCAGTCAGCCATGCGCAAAGCGATACGCGATCTTGCAGACAGCGGACTACGCACAAAATACAGGCCATTGGAGGGCACGGCAGGTAAAACTGTTGACTACGCGACAGGATATTCCCGCAGACTTGACACAGCGGTGCGGCAGAACGTGCTGTGGGGGCTCAAACAATGCAATCAGGGCGTTTCCGATTTTGTCGGGCGGCAGTTTGGCGCCGACGGCTACGAAATATCCTACCATTCCAATCCCCGTCCGTCGCACGCGGACATGGGGGGCAGGCAGTATGCTGCCGGCAGAGGACGTACGGTAAACGGTACATATTACCCGCCGTTTTCATCTGTGGAGGGGCTGCTCGGAGATTATAATTGCTATCATTTTAAATTTTCAATCTTACTTGGCGTCTCTGCACCGACCTACTCAAAAAAGCAGCTTGCCGCGTTCAAAGCGCACGATGCGAAAAAGATTGAATTCGAGGGCAAAACCTATACCAGATATGAAGCGACACAGGTGCAACGACAGTTGGAGACGGCTGCACGGCATGCAAAAGATCGGCAGATTATCGCGAAGGCCGCGGGAGACGATACTCTCATGCGCACCGAACAGGGCAAGGTCGACGCAATCACCCGTAAATACGCACAGTTCTCCAAAGCGGCGGGATTGCCAGTGTACAAGGAGCGCATAGCCGTATCCGGATATCGCAAGGTAAAAACTATGCCCGAGTTGACAACACAACTGTTTCATGATACTATAAGCATCACATTACCGGACGGCTCACAGTCCAGGTTGGCAGCCGGGGCGTCCATAGAGGACTACGAGGTATTTGCCGGGTATCTTACCAATAAGGCCCTTTACGTTCGGGAGTTCCTTGCTAATAAATACGGTGGCGATCCAGAGAAATGGCAGCATGTAAAAGGGCGGGGTATGGTTGAAACTGCGTCTGGTCCTCGTAAAGCTATGATCCATTGGCAATATGAAGAAAGCGTCGGAATAAAGGAGGCGTTTATTAAAGGATGGAGCAAAAGAAAATAAAAGTACGCTACATCGGCGACTATTACAAAGTCCGACTACACAAAGGGAAAATTTATGACGCCGTCCCTCACGAAACTGGTTGGTACTACATCGAAAAAGAGGAAATTGGTGATCCGGGCTACTTTCCCCCACAATTATTTGAGATTGTAACTCCTGAGGAAGATAAAACCGAGGATAAATAAGCAGTGGTTTTTTCTCTATTTTGGCGTCTTTTAGCGATACAAACTAAACACTGTTAGAAACAGCACCTTGCAAAAGCACGGTGCTGTTTTTATACCCTAAAATGCCGACGGGCAAAAAACGGAGGTAGTTTTATGACCGATAATACAGACACTGCCGTTCAGAGTGAGCAGCAGGCACAGGCGGGGACTGCGTCCGCCGTTACCACGCAGGAAGAAAAAACCCTTACTCAGTCGGAGGTTGATCAAATCGTCGAGGCACGCCTTGCCCGCGAACGCAGAAACCAACCGTCGGCCGATGAGCTGAAAGCGTTCCGTGCATGGAAAGCCCAGCAACAGACCGAAGCCGAGCGAGCCGCGCAACGCGAACAGGATCTTGCTGCAAAAACGCAGGAGGCTGAAAACCTGAGGCGCGAACTGGTGGCCATCAAAAAAGGCGTGAATCACGATGTTGTGGACTTTGTCCTGTTTAAGGTGGGCAAGCAAGACGGGGATTTTGAAAAGAATCTTGATAGGTTCCTCCGCGAAAACCCTCGGTATACCGCTAAAGATAACGCTTTCGTGACATTTTCGACAGGGCCGTCTCTGTCCGGAGGGGCCCCGCAAAACACGACGAACGACATTATGAACAATATTATCAGGAAAAGAATGTAAAGGAGAATGAATTGTGATTACCAGACAAAACGCAGAAGCCCTTATCGATACGCAAGTCGCAAATGAAATCATTGAGGGCGTTGTAAAAGAGTCGGCGGCGCTGCGCATGTTCCGCAGGCTGCCCAACATGAGTTCCGGCCGTACCAAGCTGCGCGTGCTTGACTCCCTCCCTCTCGTATACTGGGTGGACGCCGACACAGACAACGGACGCAAAAAGCTCACTAAGATGGCATGGGAAAACAAATACATTACAGCCGAGGAAATCGCCGTAATTGTTCCGATCAAGGAGGACGTGCTCGACGACGCGTCCTTTGATATCTGGGCTGACGTCAAGCCCCGGCTCGTCGAAGCGATCGGCAAAACGATTGACAAGGCGTGCTTTACCGGAGAGGCAAAACCCAAAAATTTCCGGGCCGACCTGCTCTCCTCTATCATGAACGTGGGAGCGACGGTCTCGCAGGGCTCTGCAACGCTGTACAGCGCGATTAACGACGCAATGGTAAAAGTGGAAACCTCCGGTTATAACGTCACCGGCATACTCGGCGGCGTTGACCTCAAAGGCCAGTTCCGTATGATGCTGGATGACACTGGCCAGCCCATAAAAGGCACGGAAATTGACAGCCTGCCTCGGTATTTCATCGACAACGGCGCGTGGGATGCCACAAAGGCCAAGTTAATTGTCGGCGACTTCTCGCAGGCTGTTTATGCAATCCGGCAGGACGTAACTTACAAAGTGCTGGATCAGGCGGTTATACAGGATCCGTCCGACGGGACGATCCTATATAACCTCGCGCAAGAGGATATGGTTGCACTGCGCGTCGTTATGCGTCTCGGATGGGAGATCCCGAACCCGGTTAATGCGCTCGCCGAAGACGCAAGCGTTCGATTCCCCTTCGCGGCGATTGAACCGTCTACGGCGCCAACCACGTATGACGTGACCTTTACAGTGAAAGATGGCCAGGGCACCCCCGCCGCTGTCGCTGGCGCTAAAGTGACCTTTGGCGGGCAGGTCAAAAAGACCGGGACGGCGGGTACTGCTGTGTTCAAGGCTTTCCCGGGTGTCTTTGACTATAAGGTCAGCATGGATGGCCACAAGACGCAGGTCGGCACCGCGACTGTCAGCAACGCCGCTGTCAGTGTCGAGATTAGCGGATTTTAGGCGGTGAGCTGATGTGTATCTGACTTATGATGAGTATCAAAAACTTGGCGGTACGTTGACCGAACCCACGTTTAACCGTTATGAGTTACGGGCGGAAAAACTCATTGATGCACGCACGTTTGATCGCATCAAAACGGAGGATCCGGTCCGCGACTGCGTCAAGGCGCTGGTGTATGAGCTTGTTACCCAGCTGCAGCAGTCAGGCGTTATGGAGGACACTGCGCAAGTGTCCTCCTACTCCAACGACGGCGTAAGTGTCACCTATGCGAAATATGACCGGACTGACGTAGTCGCGGCCATGCGGGAGCTTATCGAGGAATATCTGGACGGTGAGCGGGGTGCGGACGGACGGTATCTGCTGGCTCTGGGGGTGCAATATGTACCGAGGTAGCTATCCCCCGAGCTGGGCAGACACCGTTACCCTGTACAACCAGCACCGATCTGATGCGGATGGAAGAACCAAGACGGTCTGGCTCAGAACAGTGCTGCATGGATGTTTTTATGGGAGCCAAAAACGTCAGCAGTTGGACGGGATGACATTGATCTCCGTGGATACGCATCTTGTCAGGATCCGTGCTACAGAAAACTACAAATCGCCAGACGAATGGCACCGCCTGTCGCTTGACCAGGCCCCTTTGTATTTTACACTCGGCAAAGGTGATGTGATTGTCAAGGGGGAGGTCGATGATTCCATCCCAGACAACCGCTCCGCGAGTGGCATCCTCAGCAAATACCCGGATGCGTTTGAAGTGGCCGAAGCGAAAGACAACAGCGGCCCCGGACGCTTTTCCGCCCACTATTACGGAGGTGACTGATATGGGGATCAGTGTTATCGTGGAATCACATGTTGATGTGCCTGAGCGGATGCGCGCAATACGGGACGATGCGTTCTGGCTTTACGCGGCAACGGAATGGCACCGGCTGTACACTCCCTACGTCCCCATGCAAACAGGAGCATTGTGCCACACAGTAGAATATGCGCCTAGAGAAATCACGCACACGGTTCCATACGCCAGAAAGCAATATGAAGGACACTTCCAGCATCGCACAGACAAGCATCCGCTTGCCTCCCGTGAGTGGGACAAGGCCGCAATCCCTACTCAGCAGCCGAAGCTTGTCGCGACCATGCAAAATGCGATCAATTCGGGGAGGTTCAGGCTGTGACCGGAAAACATGAGGCCGTATGGGATTGGCTGCTAACCTGTCCGGAAATCCACGATCTATATTTTAGCTTCGCGCGCGCCTCTGACGGGGGCACTGTCCTCATACCGGAAAGCGCATACAACGACGAGTGGCAGGATGGAATGCCGTACATCGATGGCAGCGGGATGAAAAACTACGATTTTGCGATCGCGCTATTCAAAAACTTTTCGACCGTGCCAAATTCAACTGAGAATGTCGAGGCGCTGATTGACGCGGAGCGAATCGCCGGATGGATAGACGCGCAGGGTGAAGCGCATAATTACCCTGCATTCCCCGAGAACTGCACTATTATGGACTTGTATACGCTGCCGCTGTCTGCCGGCGCCATAGCTGCGCAAAACGACACCGGCGTAAAATACCAGTTCCAGTTCCGCATCGAATATTTTTATGAAAAGGAGTAAATAAACTTATGGAAAAACTGAAAAAACATCAGACGATTCCCTTTGTGGATATTTCCGACAGCGACACTCCGAGCTATGCCCGTATCGGAAAATCCACTATTTTTGATCTTGTCCTGAACGCGAACGTGGTCACAAACAACTACATAGAGGATGAGATGCCAACCGACGAGGTTGATTACTATAAGCCTACGCTGTCCCAGGAGCTCGCAACTATCAAAGGCGATACAGCTTTTGACTTCTTTTATGAGATGCTTTACGATCTCCCCACCGGTGAGGCTCTCAAGAAAAATGTGCTGCTTGTGTTTGCCGGAAATATAAGCTCTACTGGCACCCCCTCTTTCAACGCCTGGCTGGTGCCGGCCACGGTTGTGCTGAAAAACTTGAATACCGTCGATGAAAAAATCCTCTTTGACCTTAATTTTGGCGGTAATATCACGCGCGGAACCGCTACAGTGTCCGATGGCACCCCAACGTTTACACCCGCGTCCTCATCCTCTGACTCTGGCTCTGACTCCTAAATTAGTCTGTACAGGGGGGCGGCAGATCCCGCCCCCCTGACATGAGAAAGGATATAATGATATGAAAGTTGATTTATCTCTCGCTATGCGCGATGTGTCGGTTGAGATTGATGGGATGGAGTTTCCGGTTGCTAAAAGAACCGTAAGGACTGATAGGCAACTTACCAAGCTGCTGGAACGGTATCAGGCTGAAAAGGACACAATCAAGCCGTATGAAATGTGGCTTGAAGCGATCGGCATCCTGCTGGGAGAAGATGTGCGTGCTATGCTCTTTGCTGCAGGAGAGGATGAAAACCTCGACCGCATGGAAGCGATCTATTGGGGAGTGTTGCGTGCCTACAGCCGTAACCGCATGGATATGGAGCAGGAGCGCAACAGTCGACAGGTGGAGCAGCTGCGCGAAACCATCGGCCCGCTTAATAGGGAGCTGTCGGAGATGTCCGGCGTCATCCGCATGGTGGCGGACAGCGGAGAATAATGATCAACTATGCAACGGACGCCCCGCCTGAATCGATCACGATCAATGGCACGGTGTATCCCGCCAAAACAGATTACCGGGTTTGGCTGCAAGTGTCCGATTTACTGTGCAATCTGGATTCCGCGTCCGACCAGGACGCGATAACTCACAATCTCAATACGGTTCGGACGCTTGAAACGCTTGTATTTGGCTGCGTCTTAAACGAACCAGTCCTGGACGTACTCAACGCCTGTGCTGAATTCTACCGCGGATACCCCGCCGAGGGAAACGGCTACCGCCCGGAAACAGACAGCACCACCGGGGAAAAGTTGTTCTCGTTTAAACACGATATCAACCTGATCCTTATCGCAATCCGTAATCAAAGCGGCATAGACCTATCTTACCGCCGCAAAGAACCGTATCATTGGTGGCTGTTTCTGCTTGAGTTTCGGTCGCTTGAGAGCAGGCATCATATTTGTCAGGTAATAGGTTGGCGGGGATATACCGGCGACGACCCTAAACTGCTCGAAATCAAGCGGCAGTACGCGTTGCCGCAGGAATACACCCGCGATGAACAGCGCGCCATTGATGAGATGGAACGCATTTTTTACGCAACATGATACTAAGGAGCTGGTACTGTGGCCGACAGTGTAAAAATAAAGATTACTGGCGATGACAGCGGTTATAAATCCTCCCTGGAAGGACTGGGCTCTGTTGCAAAGACCGCGCTAGGCATTGCGTCTGCTGCTGCGGCGTCCGTTACAGGAGCGTTAACAGCCGGCGTTACAGCGGCATATGATTTCGGCACAGCTTTTGAGACTTCCCTTGCCAAAGTCAGTACGATTGCGGACACGGCGGTAAAGAGCGTCAGCGAGATCAGTGACGAAGTGCTCACTTTATCCAACGATACCGGCGTTGCCGGCACGGAGATCAATGAAGCGTTGTACCAGGCCATTTCGGCAGGCGCCGAGACAGAAACAGCGATGCAGCTTGTTGATGCGGCTGTTAAATCGGCAAAAGCGGGTTTTACCGACACAGCCACCGCTGTGGACGGCCTGACCTCTGTGCTCAACACGTATCAGATGGCTACTACAGACGCCGATGAGCTCGCAAACAAATTCCTTATCACACAGAACCTCGGCAAAACGACGTTCGACGAGCTGGCTGCTTCTATCGGCCGAGTTGCGCCGACGGCTTCTTCTGCGGGAATCCCTGTCGAAGAACTGTTGTCTTCCGTGGCCGCGCTGACCGCGCAGGGTATCAATACCGCCGAATCCATGTCAGGACTTAAAGCAGCGATCAGCGGCATTATTAAGCCCACCGACGACGCAATGAAGACCGCGGAAGCGTTAGGGATAGACTTCTCAGTCACTGCCCTACAAACCAAGGGATTCAGCGGTTTTCTTGATGAATTGAAAACGGCTACCGGTGGAAATGTTGAAACAATGGCAAGCCTGTTCGGCTCTGTCGAGGGCCTGAACGCCATGTTGACGCTGACGTCTGACGGCGGCATGGCGCTCATGGATAAGACCCTTAAAGAAATGGATACGAACACCGGCGTGCTCGACGAATCGTTCGAGAAGATGCAGGACACCGTCGATACCGAGATGACGAAAGTGCAGAACACCCTCACGAACCTTGGTATCGCCGCATATGACAAATTCCGGGACCCGCTCAAGAAAAGCCTTTCAGAGGCCAACGATTCTTTCATCACCCTGCAAAGAAGCGTATCAAATGGGAAACTCGGATCTTCGTTTGAAAAACTAGGCGTGTCAGTTGGAAAGCTCATTGAAAAGCTTTCGGATTTTGTTGTCAAATGGACGCCGAAGCTCATAGACGCCGGAACCTGGATTATAACCAATTTTGACAAGATTGCAAAGGTTGTGCTTATAGCGTTCAAGGCGCTCAGTATTATGCAGTCCATCTCCCGGATGTATCAAACCGCGACAAAGGACATTGCAGCTTATAGAGTCGCTCAGCTCAACGCGACCGCGGCTGATACTGGCGCGACTACCGCGATAGGCCTGAAATCGGTTGCCATCGGAGTGCTGACCGGGAAAATAACGCTTGCCGAGGCCGCACAGTGGCTCTGGAATGCTGCGATGAGCGCAAACCCTATCGGCATAGTAATTACAGCCGTGGGCCTGCTTACCGGCGCTCTGGTCCTGCTTACGGACGCTACAGACGGCCTGAGCGAAGAAGAACGGCTGGCGGCAGAGCGATCCGCTGAATTGACCGAAGCGATCAATGAGCGCAAGCAGGCCTATGAGGAGCTCTCGGCGCAACAGGATGAGGCCGCCGAAAAAAACCTGGCCGAACTGGGGCGCACCGAAGACTTGTGGAAAGAGTTACAAAAACTTACCGACGAGAAAGGCAAGGTTAAGGACGCTGACAAAGAGCAGGTTGAATTCATTCTTGGGCAGCTCAATGAAGCGTTCGGTTGGGAGTTTAAACTGGTCGGTGATCAGATCGAGCAGTATGAAACGCTGGAAGCCAGCATTTACAGAGCGATAGACGCTAAAAAAGCGCAAATAATTCTGGACAGCGAGCAGGCAG
>ERZ836877.4303-NODE-4303-length-14817-cov-3.685205_pt1 | contig 14817 bp, 15 predicted proteins | sample MGYA00519469_ERZ836877 | MGnify/ENA primary metagenome ERZ836877 (study PRJEB31850, sample SAMEA3708809) | human gut metagenome | biome: human gut; feature: human-associated habitat; material: faeces | place: China | collected 2014 ... | reverse complement strand
GTTTTGAAGAAGGGGTCCCCTGCAGCGTAAAACCTGCAGGGGACTTTCTGCGTTTTGGCAGGTGGGTGCAACTCTGAAGTACGAGGTTCACTCTCTGTGTCGGTGAAATCTAATGAAAGGCTTGGGGTGTTTTTTCGTGCATGCGTGTATAGAATAAGGAACAACACTTGCTCAATAAGTAGCGTTGTAATCATTCTGTTTGCACGCATACATGTACATTTATCTGAGAGATGCTTTTATCTGCTATTCATGATTCTCTTTTTGTATTTGCATTCTTTTACCTTCATAAAAATTCTTGAAGAATCTTGCCGTTAGCATCGTCTACGAGAGAAGTATCTAAGGAAGCAAGGTAGATTTCTGTAATTACTTCAGAACTATGTCCCATACCGGCACTGATGACGGATAGTGGAATATTCTTGTTACGTGCTGTGGTTGCCCAAGTGTGGCGCGAAACGTAGGATGATAGCGATGTTTTTAATCGAAGTAATTTGGAAAGTTTCTTTAGTTGCTTGTTGTAATAGCTCAGTGCATTTTGATATTGTGTATATTCATCTTTGGGTTTATATGGACGGATGATAGGGAGGAGATATTTTGATTGAATGGTTTTATATGCATATCGTTTGATGATTTCTTGCATGCATGGTTCTATTTTTATACTCATTGTTTTGCCGGTTTTATGCCGGATATATTGAAGCCTTCCTTCCCTGACCTCTCTTTTTTTGAGGAAGGCCATATCAATAAAGGCCATTCCCCGAGTATAGAAGCTGAAGATAAAAAGGTCTCTGGCATAAGCAAGGCAAGGCTTTTTCGTAAGGTCCAGATTTTGGAGTTGCTTGATGATATTTACGTCAATAGCTCTCTTTCTGGTTCTGTCAATGCCTGTATAAACGTTATAAAATGGGAAATTTTCAGAAGCTAATTGCTGTTCTACAGCCTTGTTATATACGGAGCGGAGTATTCTCATGTAGAATGAAATGGTATTGCGAGAGAGCTCCTTTTTCTCTAACCATCTTTCATATTCGCTAATCTGTTGGGGCGTAAGCTCTGAAAATAGAATCTCATCCTTATTGAAAAAATCATGCAAACTTTTTTTCGCACTTCGGTAGTTTTTTGCCGTTCCGAGTCGTTTGTTAGTAGAAAGATTGAAAATTTCCCTTTCCATGAACGAAGAGAATGAGGGGGTAAATGTAAGGACATCTACCTCTGGTTGAATGTTTTTTGTTACCATATTTATATAAAATTAAAAATAAGTTGGGAAATACACCCTGCGAATTATGATTCGTTGTAGTTCGAAATAGGAAATTATGAAAAGATTTCTGGGTGTTTAGTATATAATTAAGTATAATTATTTGTATCTTTGTCGCCCGAATTCAATTTTTTAGTACTTTTGCAGAGAATTATATGATGGGAAAGTTCGATAAATATAAAATAGATTTAAAGGGGATGAAGAATGACTCAAGTTCTTATGAATTTGTGCTTGATAATTCTTTCTTTAGTTCTATTGATGCACCGGAAGTGCAAAAAGGAAAAGTACATGTAGCTTTGACCGTGAAAAGAACAGCCGGAGTATATGAACTTTCTTTTCAAACAAATGGCACGGTACAGGTTTCCTGTGACCGTTGTTTAGATGATATGGACCTGGAAGTAACTTCTACTGATAAAGTAAAGGTGAAACTGGGAAAAGATTATGCAGAAGAAGGGGATATCGTAGTGATTCCTGAAGAAGAGGGCATTATCAATGTTGCTTGGTTTATGTATGAGTTTATAGCTTTAAGTGTTCCGATGCAGCATGTGCATGCTCCGGGAAAGTGTAATAAAGCGATGGTTGGAAAACTAAATAAGCATCTGAGAGTATCATCGAATGAAGAAGATGAATGGAGTGCGGATTTGGAGGAGACACTCACCGAGATTGATGAGGAAGTTTCTCAAGAAATAGATCCGAGATGGAATGATTTGAAGAAAATATTAGATAATAATTAAAGTTTAAAAAAATGGCACATCCTAAAAGAAGACAATCAAAAACAAGAACTGCAAAGAGAAGAACTCATGATAAAGCAGTGGTTCCTACTTTGGCAATCTGCCCAAATTGCGGAGAATGGCATGTTTATCACACCGTGTGTGGTGCTTGCGGATACTACAGAGGCAAGTTGGCAATTGAAAAAGAAGCTGCTATCTAATTAGGCAGTATAAAATATAGCCAGAGAGCATTGCTCTCCGGCTACTTTTATATAAAGCGAAAATTAAAAATTAATGGAAAAAATAAATGCTGTAATTACAGGAGTCGGAGGCTATGTTCCCGAATATGTTTTGACAAACGAAGAATTGTCACGTATGGTGGACACCAATGATGAATGGATTATGACTCGTATCGGAGTAAAAGAAAGGCGTATCTTAAACGAAGAAGGATTAGGTACCTCTTATTTAGCTCGTAAAGCAGCGAAGCAATTGATGCAACGCACGGCCTCCGATCCGAATGATATTGATGCGGTGATTGTTGCTACAACAACTCCGGATTATCATTTTCCTTCAACAGCCTCTATTCTTTGTGATAAACTTGGACTTAAAAATGCGTTCGCATTTGATTTGCAAGCAGCTTGTTGTGGTTTCTTGTATGGTTTAGAAACTGCTGCCGGACTGATTGCATCTGGCCGCCATAAGAAAATTATTTTGGTAGGAGGAGATAAAATGTCCTCTATGGTCAATTACTCTGACCGAGCTACATGTCCTATTTTTGGTGATGGAGCTGCAGCTGTAATGATAGAAGCTACTACTGAAGATTATGGAATTATGGATTGCATTTTGCGTACGGACGGAAAAGGACTTCCTTTCTTGCACATGAAAGCAGGTGGCTCAGTATGTCCCCCTTCTTATTTTACAGTAAGCAATAAAATGCATTATTTGTATCAGGAAGGTAGAACCGTATTTAAATATGCCGTATCCAATATGTCGAATATTACGGCTGAAATAGCTGAACGTAATGGGTTGAGTAAAGATAGCATCGATTGGGTTGTTCCTCATCAGGCAAATCTTCGTATCATTGATGCGGTAGCGAGTCGTTTGGAGGTTCCAATGGATAAAGTGATGATTAATATTCAACATTATGGAAATACCAGCGGTGGTACTTTACCTCTTTGCCTTTGGGATTTTGAAAGTAAATTGAAAAAAGGCGATAACATTATTTTCACTGCTTTCGGCGCAGGTTTTACATACGGAGCTGTTTATGTGAAATGGGGTTATGATGGTACTAAAAAGTAAAAATACTATAAAACCATATAAACAATTAAACGCATCTTTTTTTGGTGCGTTTTTTTGTCTATAAACGATTAAAAATATGCATAAAGCAGGATTTGTAAATATTGTCGGAAATCCGAATGTAGGAAAGTCTACATTAATGAACCTCTTGGTAGGGGAACGAATTTCTATTGCCACATTTAAGGCGCAGACTACACGTCATCGTATCATGGGTATTTTAAATACGGAAGATATGCAGATTGTTTTTTCTGATACTCCCGGAGTGTTGAAACCTAACTATAAATTGCAGGAGTCAATGCTGAATTTTTCAGAATCGGCCTTGGCTGATGCGGATGTGTTGCTGTATGTAACGGATGTGGTGGAAAAGACTGATAAGAATGCCGACTTTATAGAGAAAGTTGCTCGAATGCAAGTGCCTGTCTTGTTACTAATCAATAAGATTGATTTAAGCAATCAGGATGCGTTGGTTAAGTTAGTAGAAGAGTGGCATCAACTTTTACCTCAAGCAGAGATTATTCCGATTTCGGCAACTTCACGTTTCAATATTGATACCGTGATGAAACGCATTAAGGACTTGCTTCCTGATTCACCTCCTTATTTTGGAAAGGACCAGTTGACGGATAAGCCAGCTCGTTTTTTTGTGACGGAGATAATCCGTGAAAAAATACTCTTATACTACGACAAGGAGATACCTTATTCTGTAGAGGTGGTTGTGGAGCAGTTTAAAGAAGAGGAGAAAAGTATCCATATAAATGTAGTTATTTATGTGGAGCGTGATTCTCAAAAGGGTATTATTATAGGAAAGCAAGGAAAAGCATTAAAGAAAGTCGCTTCGGAGGCTCGTAAGTCGTTGGAACGTTTCTTTGATAAGAGTATTTACTTGGAAACATTTGTAAAAGTAGATAAAGATTGGAGAAGTTCAGATAAAGAATTAAAGAACTTCGGTTATAATTTGGATTAAGTATTCATCCGGCTGTGACAGCCGTAATAATAAATAGAGTATGGGAAATTTAGTTGCAATTGTTGGACGCCCGAATGTGGGTAAATCAACTTTATTTAATCGCTTGACGCAGACTCGTCATGCAATTGTGAATGATGAAGCTGGTACCACTCGTGACCGGCAATATGGAAAAACAGAGTGGACAGGTCGTGAGTTTTCGGTAGTGGATACCGGAGGTTGGGTCGTCAATTCTGATGATATATTTGAAGAGGAAATCCGTAGGCAGGTGATGATTGCCGTAGACGAAGCGGATATTATTTTATTTGTAGTGGATGTAGTAAATGGAGTAACCGATTTGGATATGGAGGTTGCCTCTATACTACGACGTACAAAGGTACCGGTCATATTAGTCGCCAATAAGACGGATAATAATGATTTGCAATACAATTCTGCGGAATTTTATTCTTTGGGATTAGGTGACCCTTATTGTATTTCTGCATTGAGTGGAAGTGGCACCGGCGATTTGATGGATTTGGTGGTAAGTAAGTTTAATAACGAACCGGAGGAATTGTTAGATGATGATATCCCTCGTTTTGCTGTAGTTGGACGTCCTAATGCCGGAAAATCTTCTATTGTGAATGCTTTTATTGGAGAAGATAGAAACATTGTGACTGAAATTGCGGGAACTACACGTGATTCTATCTACACGCGTTACAATAAATTCGGTTTTGATTTTTATTTGGTAGACACGGCTGGTATTCGCAAGAAGAACAAAGTAGTAGAGGATTTGGAATTTTATTCTGTTATGCGTTCTATTCGCGCCATTGAGAATTCGGATGTGTGTGTGTTGATGTTGGATGCTACACGGGGTATTGAAAGTCAAGATTTGAATATATTCTCATTGATTCAGAAAAATCAAAAAGGTCTTGTTGTGGTTGTGAATAAATGGGACTTAGTAGAAGACAAGACGACTAAAGTGATGAAGACTTTTGAAGATGCTGTGCGGAATCGTTTTGCTCCATTCACGGATTTTCCAATCGTATTTGCTTCGGCTTTAACCAAACAGCGCATTTTTAAAGTGCTTGAAATGGCTAAAGAGGTGTATCAGAATAGAACGACTCGTATACCGACTGCTCGTTTGAATGAGGAGATGTTGCCTCTTATTGAAGCGTATCCGCCTCCTTCTAATAAAGGAAAGTATATTAAGATTAAATATTGTACGCAGTTGCCTAATACAAGAGTTCCTTCGTTTGTATTTTTTGCAAATTTGCCTCAATATGTAAAAGAGCCCTATAAACGTTTCTTGGAGAATAAGATACGTGAGCGTTGGTCGCTTAGTGGAACTCCTATAAATATATTTATCCGGCAGAAATAGAACGATATACGGTTCATAGATTCTTCAAGTATACCGGAGAATGTATCACAAAAAAGGCAACTGATTCGCACTGAATCGGTTGCCTTTTTTTGTTTGATATTGATTGAGCTTTCAAACATGGAGAGTGAAGCTGCTTTTAGAAGAATTCAATTCCTTTTTATCGTTGAGCCTAAAGTTTAAGGTTTTCTTCTATCCTTCTATATTTTGTACTTCTACTTCTTTGACCTTTCGGAAGAGTTCGGGTGCAAAGACGAAATCATTGAGTCGTTCGTTGCTGGATGTGAAGATATCCGATTTCGTTCCTTGCCACTCTTTGTGTCCTTCGTAAATGAACAGAATATCATCTCCAATACCCATCACGGAATTCATGTCGTGCGTGTTGATAATGGTGGTCATGCTGTATTCTGTTGTGATATCATGAATTAAATCATCTATCACCAAGGATGTTTTAGGGTCAAGCCCGGAGTTCGGTTCATCACAGAAAAGATACTGTGGATTTAGAGCAATAGCACGAGCTATGGCTACTCTTTTCTGCATTCCTCCGCTTATTTCTCCCGGATATTTTTGCTGTGCTTCAATTAAATTAACCCGGTCCAAACAGAATTGAGCCCGTTTTATACGGTTGCGCAAAGTATCAGTAGAAAACATATCCAAAGGAAACATTACATTTTCCAAAACAGTCATCGAATCGAACAAGGCAGCACTCTGGAAAATCATACCCATTTCCCGACGTAAGGCAATTTTTTCCTTTTTAGTCATATTCAAAAAGTTGCGTTCGTCGTATAGTACCTCTCCTTTCTCGGGAGTCAATAACCCTACGATACATTTCATGAGAACCGTTTTTCCCGACCCGCTTTGGCCAATAATCAGGTTGGTTATTCCATTTTGAAAAACAGCATTGATATCTTTTAAGACTTCCTTTCCTTCGAATGATTTGCAGAGTGATTTGAGTTCTATCATTTTGTTAAAAGTTGAGTTAAGAATAAATCCGAGAATAGGATTAAAACACTGCTGCATACTACTGCGTTGGTACTGGCTTTACCTACCTCTATAGACCCTCCTTCTACGGTGTATCCGAAATAAGAAGAAACACTGGAGATAATGAATGCAAAAAAGAGTGATTTGATAATACCACACCAGATAAACCATTCTTTAAAGGAGTATTGCAGTCCGTAAGTTAAGTCTTCTTGATTAATGATTTGCCCAAACCAGGCCGTGGCATAGGCTCCGATGATGCCGGCAAAGATACTGAACGTAACTAATACAGGAATCATGGTGACCAGTGCGGTGATTTTCGGCAAGATTAGAAAGTTTGCTGAGTTTACACCCATAATTTCTAAAGCGTCAATCTGTTGAGTTACCCGCATTGTTCCCAGTTCGGAGGCTATATTGGAACCGACTTTTCCAGCAAGGATTAAACACATAATGGAAGACGAAAATTCCAGTAACATAATTTCACGGGTAGTATATCCCGTTACAAAACGAGGCATCCAAGGACTTTGGATATTCAGTTTTATTTGGATACAGATAACAGCTCCAATGAAGAAGGAAATAAGTAATACGATACCAATCGAATTTACTCCTAATTGGGATAATTCTTTAACGTATTGCTTGAAGAACATACGCATTCGTTCGGGACGAGCAAATGTTTTTCCCATCAACATCATGTAGCTTCCTAATGTTTGGAGTGCTTTAAACATTTTTATTTCTCTTAATTTCCTGCAAAAGTAATTGTTTTATGTTGAAAACCGGATGAATTAAAATAGTTTCTTGTTATAATAACCTTTTTTAAACACAAATGTTGTATTTTTGCCCACAAATTTTAGCTTATGACTGAAGAGGTTAATAAAATAGAACCGGAAGTTTTACAAGAGGAGAAAATGGTTCTTCGTACAGAGAACTTGGTGAAAAAATACGGAAAGCGAACGGTGGTGAGCCATGTTTCTTTTGATGTGAAACAAGGTGAAATTGTAGGTTTGTTGGGGCCGAATGGCGCTGGTAAGACGACGTCTTTCTATATGACTACAGGGTTAATTGTTCCGAATGAAGGGCATATTTATTTAAATGACTTGGACATAACTAAATATCCGGTCTATAAACGTGCCCAGAATGGTATTGGTTATTTGGCTCAGGAGGCATCTGTTTTTCGTAAAATGAGTGTGGAAGATAATATAGCTTCGGTGTTAGAAATGACAAATACCTCTAAAGAGTATCAAAAAGAAAAGTTGGAGAGTCTGATTGCCGAATTCCGTTTGCAGAAAGTACGTAAAAATTTCGGAGACCAGCTTTCCGGTGGAGAACGCCGTAGAACTGAAATTGCCCGTTGCTTGGCTATCGACCCGAAGTTTATCATGCTTGATGAACCTTTTGCCGGAGTTGACCCTATTGCCGTTGAAGACATTCAGCATATTGTTTGGAAGTTGAAAGATAGAAATATCGGTATTTTGATTACCGACCATAATGCGCTGGAAACTTTGCGTTTGACAGACCGTGCTTATTTATTATTTGAAGGGAAAATTCTTTTCCAAGGAACTCCGGAAGAATTGGCGGAGAATCCTGTAGTACGTGCTAAATATTTAGGAACCAACTTTGTTCTTCGCCGGAAAGATTTTCAGCTGGAAGAGTCTTAATCTTTTTGATTGTTCCCTTTTCTTAGCCCTTTTCTTTTGTTTTTCTATATAAAAAAGTCCGCTATCAGTTATGACAGCGGACTTTTTGTATGTCTGAATGTTACTTATGCTTTCTTAGGAAGAGCTTCTTTGATAACAATCTGGCGGCCTTCGAATTCAGCTCCGTTCAATTCGCTAATAACTTTGGTAGCTTCTTCGTCGTTTGGCATTTCTACAAAACCGAATCCTTTAGATTTTCCAGTTTCACGATCTTTGATAATTTTTACAGAATCAACTGTTCCGTAATCTTCTAACGCATGTTGCAAATCATGTTCCTTAACGCGGTAGTTAAGGTTTCCAACATAAATGTTCATAATGAAAATAATAAAAATATTAATAAAATAAAAAACTCTCCGAATGGTAACTGAATAAGAATAAGATTAAAGCAACAGAGAGTTTACCATGGCGTTGTTAAGACGGGTGAAGTAAAAACTAAGTGATAAAACCGTGTAATCAATTACATTACCATTACTCCGCAAAGAAAAGCATAATATTTGGATAATCAACGAAAAAAGGAACTTTATTTTTGTTTGTATTAATGTTTTTTTTGTTTCCTACTTTGGTATTTGAAAGATTAACACTAATTTTGCGAGCTCTTTATGATTTGGAAACAATAAGGAAATAGTAATCATTAAATAAATAATTGTCAGAATGAACGTTTCATTGCAAAACATTGACAAAGTAAGCGCATTGCTTACAGTAAAGCTTGAAAAGCAAGATTATCAAGAAAAAGTAGAAAAGTCGTTGAAGACTTTCCGCCAAAAGGCAAATATGCCGGGTTTCCGTCCGGGTATGGTTCCGATGGGATTGATTAAAAAACAATATGGTAAGGCCATCTTAGCAGAAGAAGTAAATAAACTGCTTCAGGAAAAGGTTTATGATTATTTGAAAGAAAATAACGTAAATATGTTGGGAGAACCACTTCCGAATGAAGAAAAACAACAGCCTATTAATTTTGAAGTACAAGAAGATTTTGAATTTGTATTTGATGTAGCTTTGGCTCCTGAGTTTGAGGCTTCTTTGGATGCAAATGATAAGATTGATTATTATACGATTAATGTGACCGATGAAATGGTCGATCGCCAGGTAAAGATGTATACTCAACGTGCCGGAAACTACGAAAAGGTAGACGTCTATGCCGATAACGATATGCTGAAAGGTTTGCTTGCAGAGCTTGATGAGAATGGAAGCACAAAAGAAAGTGGTATCCAGGTAGAAGGTGCTGTAATGATGCCTTCTTATATGAAGAATGATGCTCAAAAAGCTATCTTTAATGGAGCAAAGGTTAATGATGTCTTGGTTTTCAATCCGAGCGAAGCCTACGAAGGTAGCGAAGCGGAAATAGCTTCTTTGCTGAAAATTGAAAAAGAAAAAGCGGCTGACGTGAAATCTAATTTTAGTTTCCAGGTAGAAGAAATTACTCGTTTTGTTGAAGGAGAATTAACGCAGGAAATCTTTGATCAGGTTTATGGAGAAGGCAATGTAAAGAGCGTTGATGAATTCCGTGCAAGAATCAAAGAATCGGTAGCAGCTCAATTCGTTGCAGATACTGATTATAAATTCTTGATTGATGTCCGTAATTATTTGATGAATAAAATAGGAAAACTGGAATTTCCGGATGCTTTGCTGAAACGTATCATGTTGCTTAATAATGAAGAGAAAGGTGAAGCTTTTGTGAATGAGAACTATGATAAGAGCATTGAAGAGCTTACTTGGCATCTAATTAAAGAGCAATTAGTGAAAGCAAACGATGTGAAAGTAGAGCAACAAGATGTTGTTGCGATGGCTAAAGAGGCAACTCGTGCACAGTTTGCTCAATACGGTATGATGAACGTACCTGATGATTTGCTCGAAAACTACGCAAAAGAGATGTTGAAAAAGAAAGAAACGGTTGACGGATTGGTTAATCGCGTAGTAGAGGCTAAGTTAGCAGGAGCTTTGAAAGGAAAGGTTACGTTGAACGAAAAGAATGTGTCTGTTGAAGAATTCAATAAGATGTTCGAATAAAAAGCAATTCATTTGCTAAATCTTCCTAAAGGAGGGGCTCTTGGTTAGAACAATGTTGTATTTTTGTTTTAGAGATACAAAGGCCAAGAGCCTCTCTTTTTAGTATATATACTTAAAACGATAGTAATATGAATGATGATTTTAGAAAGTTTGCGACCAAGCATTTAGGATTGAGCGGATTGCTGGTGGACGATGTAGTGAAGGACCAGTATCTTAATCCTTATATATTAGAAGAGCGTCAGTTGAATGTTACTCAAATGGATGTCTTCTCCCGTTTAATGATGGATCGTATCATCTTTTTAGGAACTCAAATAGATGAAAATACGGCAAACGTGTTGCAAGCTCAGTTGTTGTATTTAGATTCTGCCGATTCAGGAAAAGATATTTCTATTTATATTAATTCTCCGGGTGGCTCTGTGTATGCGGGTTTAGGTATTTATGACACCATGCAGTTTATAGGAAGTGATGTGGCAACAATTTGTACAGGAATGGCTGCTTCGATGGCGGCTGTGTTGCTGGTTGCCGGAAAAGAAGGTAAGCGTGCCGCTCTTCCTCATTCACGGGTAATGATTCATCAACCGATGGGAGGTGCTCAGGGACAGGCTTCTGATATGGAAATAACATTGAAGGAAATCCTGAAATTGAAGAAAGAGTTGTATACCATTATTGCCGACCATTCTCATACTGACTTCGATAAAGTGTGGGCTGATTCCGACCGTGACTATTGGATGACGGCTGAAGAGGCAAAAGAATATGGAATGATTGATGAAGTTCTTAAACGTAAAAAATAAATAAGTTAGCTTTGGAAGAAAAATCTAAGAGTAGGAAAAGGTGTAGTTTTTGTGGTCGCCCTGAAAGTGAAGTGTCATTGTTGATAACAGGTCTGAATGGCTATATTTGTAACGATTGTGCTTTTCAAGCTTATGAGATTACACAGGAAGCTATGGGCGGGTCAAAGAAGGGTAATGTAAAAAACTTGGATTTGAACAAGCTGCCTAAGCCCAAAGAGATAAAGGAATTCCTTGACCAATATGTAATAGGGCAGGAAGACGCCAAACGTTTTCTTTCAGTTTCGGTATATAATCATTATAAACGTCTGTTACAGAAAGATAGTGGTGATGATGTGGAGATTGAAAAATCGAACATCATTATGGTTGGGAGCACGGGTACCGGTAAAACGTTGTTGGCTCGTACCATTGCCAAGATGCTGAATGTTCCCTTTACTATTGTAGATGCCACAGTGCTTACGGAAGCTGGATATGTGGGAGAGGATATTGAAAGTATCCTAACCCGTTTGTTGCAGGTTGCAGATTATAATGTACCGGAAGCTGAACGCGGAATTGTGTTTATTGATGAAATTGATAAAATTGCCCGAAAGGGAGATAATCCTTCTATTACCCGAGATGTAAGCGGAGAAGGAGTTCAACAAGGATTGCTTAAATTATTGGAGGGTTCAGTTGTGAATGTGCCGCCTCAGGGAGGACGTAAACATCCTGACCAGAAAATGATTCCGGTGAATACGAAAAATATTCTGTTCATCTGTGGTGGAGCCTTTGACGGCATTGAGAAAAAAATAGCTCAGCGCTTGAATACCCATGTGGTAGGATATAATGCGGTACAAAATACATTGCAGATAGATAAAAACAATATGATGCAATATATTGCTCCGCAAGATTTGAAAGCATTCGGTCTTATTCCTGAGATTATCGGGCGTTTGCCGGTTCTTACATACTTAAATCCTTTGGATAGAAGTGCTTTGCGAAGCATTCTTACAGAACCTAAAAACTCGATTATCAAACAATATGTAAAACTCTTTGCCATGGATGAAATACAATTGAAATTCCAACCGGAAGTATATGAGTATATTGTAGATAAGGCAGTGGAATATAAGTTAGGTGCACGTGGATTGCGTTCTATTGTGGAAACGATAATGATGGACGTGATGTTTGACATCCCTTCTCAGTCAGTGAAGGAATATGAAGTGACTTTGGATTATGCCGAAAAACAGATGGCAAAGGCTAATATTTCAAGATTACAAACAGCTTAAGGGGAGAAAATGAGGTTTGTTCGTGGTCTTTTCTGTTTTTTTGTAGAAAATAATATGAAAAATATTTGTATATTACGGTAAGTTGTTTATAACTTTGTTCGTTGTCCGATTTGTACGTGACAAAATCTAAAACAGCGAAAAATAGTATCAATATGGCGGAGAAGATTAATTTAACAGACCAACTTAAGAGGTATTTCGGTTTTGATACGTTTAAAGGCGATCAAGAAGCGATTGTTCGTAATGTATTAGCCGGAAATGACACGTTTGTGCTAATGCCTACAGGAGGAGGTAAGTCCTTGTGCTATCAGTTACCTTCTTTATTGATGGAAGGAACGGCCATCGTTATTTCTCCACTGATTGCTCTGATGAAAAATCAAGTGGATGCTATGCGGAATTTGAGTGAAGAAGATGGAATAGCGCATTTTATAAATTCTTCGCTGAATAAGGCTGCTATAGATCAGGTGAAATCTGATATTCTTGCAGGAAAAACGAAGTTGCTTTATGTGGCTCCGGAGTCTTTAACAAAGGAAGAGAATGTTGAATTCCTGAAAAGTATTAAAATCTCTTTTTATGCGATAGATGAAGCGCATTGTATTTCGGAATGGGGACATGATTTTCGTCCGGAATATAGAAGAATACGCCCAATTATTAATGAAATCGGAAAGGCGCCTGTTATTGCGTTAACAGCGACGGCTACTGATAAGGTTAGAGGAGATATAAAGAAAAACTTAGGAATGGTGGAAGCCAAAGAGTTCAAGTCTTCTTTTAACCGTCCGAATCTTTATTACGAAGTTCGTTCAAAGACAAAGAATATTGATAAGGATATCATTAAGTTTATTAAGGCTAATCCGGGAAAGTCGGGAATCATTTATTGCTTAAGCCGTAAAAAAGTAGAAGAACTAGCTGAAATTTTACAGGCAAATGAAATAAATGCCCGTCCTTATCATGCAGGAATGGATTCTGCTACGCGTTCTGCCACGCAGGATGATTTTCTTATGGAGAAGATTGATGTCATTGTGGCGACGATAGCTTTCGGAATGGGTATTGATAAGCCTGACGTGCGTTATGTGATTCATTATGATATTCCCAAAAGCCTGGAAGGATATTATCAGGAAACGGGCCGTGCCGGAAGAGATGGCGGAGAAGGACTCTGTATCACTTTTTATTCGAGTAAAGACCTCCAGAAATTGGAGAAGTTTATGGAAGGAAAACCTGTGGCAGAACAGGATATAGGCAGACAGCTATTACAAGAAACTGCTGCTTATGCAGAATCGTCCGTATGTCGTAGAAAATTGCTTTTGCATTATTTCGGAGAAACGTATACGGAGGATAATTGCGGAAATTGTGACAATTGTTTAAACCCTAAAAAACAAGTGGAAGCTCAAGAATTATTATGTACCGTTATTGAAACAATTCTCTCAGTGAAAGAGAATTTTAAAGCGGATTATATCATAGATATTTTATTAGGTAAAGAGACTAATGAAGTTTTAGCACACAAACATGAGGAACTGGAAGTTTTCGGTTCCGGAATGGGTGAGGAAGATAAAGTGTGGAACGCAGTGATTCGTCAAGCTCTGATTGCTGGCTATCTGAGTAAGGATGTCGAGAATTATGGCTTGTTGAAAGTAACTCCGGAAGGACATAAGTTTTATAAGAAACCACAGTCGTTTAAAATTACGGAAGACAACGATTTTGAGGAGGAAGAGGATGAAACACCTGTTAGAGGTGGTGCTTCTTGTGCCGTTGACCCGGTTTTATACTCTATGCTAAAAGACCTTCGGAAAAAGCTTTCTAAGAAATTGGAAGTGCCGCCTTATGTTATTTTCCAGGATCCGTCGTTGGAGGCTATGGCGACTATTTATCCTGTAACATTGGATGAGTTGCAGAATATCCCGGGTGTGGGAGCCGGTAAGGCCAAACGTTATGGGGAGGAATTTTGCCGCCTGATAAAGAAACATTGTGAGGAGAATGAAATAGAGCGTCCGGAAGATTTGCGTGTACGTACTGTTGCGAATAAGTCAAAACTGAAAGTTTCTATTATTCAAAGTATTGATAGGAAGGTAGCGTTGGATGATATTGCTTTGGCTAAAGGTATTGAATTTAGCGAATTGCTGGATGAAGTAGAGGCCATCGTGTATTCCGGTACAAAACTAAATATCGATTATTTCCTCGATGAAATTATGGATGAAGACCATATGGAGGATATATACGATTACTTTAAGGAATCGGTCACGGATAAGATTGACGATGCGATAGAAGAACTTGGTGATGATTATACGGAAGATGAAATCCGTTTGGTTCGAATCAAGTTTATTTCTGAGATGGCTAATTAAAGAAGACTTTATTTCTTCATGCTTGAATGGAGAACTCTGACATAGCAGAAATGATGATACTTGTCCGATTTAACTGATAAGTCAGCCTGTATTCATCTTACTAAGGGCATTGTAAAGGCCGTATCTTTTTCTCATTTTAGGGTGCGTAAAGTAAACTGTGTCATGCGATTTTTTTCTCTCAAACTCATCGGTCG
>ERZ836877.4302-NODE-4302-length-14820-cov-3.285066_pt1 | contig 14820 bp, 25 predicted proteins | sample MGYA00519469_ERZ836877 | MGnify/ENA primary metagenome ERZ836877 (study PRJEB31850, sample SAMEA3708809) | human gut metagenome | biome: human gut; feature: human-associated habitat; material: faeces | place: China | collected 2014 ... | reverse complement strand
GAATATGGAAGCAACAAAAGACATCACAAAACCAACAGAAACGCCCCAAATTTCCACGAAAACCGTCGAGACGGTACAATGACCGTTGGCCCTGCAAACTCGCTCAGACGGCGTAAAAGTCTATTGGCAAACCTCACCGAATTTCAAAATATTCACTAACTTAGCAAACAAAAAGACATGGCACGTTACGCATATATCCGCGTCAGCACCGACCGGCAATCATACGACCAACAGATTCAAGATATAAAGGCTTATGGTATCAACCTTGATGAACTCGATGGTATAACCGAGGAGAAAATGACAACCAACCGAGGTTATGAAGACCGTGCTTTTAACTCCCTGCTGAAAAAATGCAAGTCGGGCGACATTATCTATGCCGCATCAACCGACCGAATAGGACGCGATTTCTTCGACATGATGAAGCTTATGAAAGAGGCTGCAAATGATGGAATAGAGATTATCGCCTGCAAGCAAAATCTATCTATTGCCCGTGATGATGTGGCGACACGCATTATCGTGGCTATAACGGCTATTATGGACGAGGATGAGAAGAAGCGCATACAGCATCGAACAGCCAACAAAAAGGCATGGCAGCGCGAGCAGATAGAAAAGCAGGGGTATTTCATCATCGAGAACGGCCCGAACGCTGGCGAGAAGTGCTATTATGTCGGAAGTCCCAAGCAAAAAGACATGTCGGAGGCTCGCCAAGAAGCACTCGCCGCTATGCAACAAGCGGCAGCACTTGCTAATCAGGAGGCAAAGATTAAATGGGCTGAACAGTCGAAAGGTTATGCGTGGGTACGCACTCAGCTCGCCAAAGGCAAACCCCGCGCCCTCATTCTGGAAGAGTTTAACGAGCTGCATGAGTCCGACCCAGAGAACTACAGCACACGAGAAGGCAAGCCGCTGTCAAAGGGCGTACTCTCCAAATGGTGCCGCGAAATGAATCCGCTGGCGGTCTAACGTTGGCCGTACAGCACCCAGTCAAGAACGCGGCGGGTGGCCTCATCAACTTTCTTCTGGTTGCGCTTGATATAAATATCTGTAACACGATTTTCTCCGGCGTGGCCTAAGGCAAGGGAAATAGTGGCATCCGGGACATCTAAATCCGCAGCTATCGAGGCCCACGTGTGTCTTGCCCAATATGTTGTAACCTCAGGCCAAAGTGGCTTGTATTCCTTCTTGCCACCGCGACCAATACGCTTAACCTCACCGATTAGCCTTAGCGCGTCGTTGGTATCGCGACGGAAATAGCGATGGTCTTTGTATTTGTCCGCAATATTAAGCAGAGCGGCGCCCCCTTGATAGCGCTTGATTATCTCCAGGGCCTCAGGCTCGACTTTAATAGAGTAGAGACGCCCCGTCTTTGACCTCTTGTATTCGATACGTCCCTCTTTTGTTATGTCTTTCAATCCATAGAGGTCAACTGTATTTATTCCTATAAGCATGAAGATAAGCTTGAACATGTCGCGATAATAGGCTGCATGTTGTTCGGTGGGATAGTCAAAGAGCTGTCGGAGTTCTTCTACTGACATTGACCGCTTTGCTGTTTTCTCTGTTTTAAGTCTGAATCGTCTGAACGGGTCTACATCGGTAAGTTCTCGTTTATAGGCATCGTTAACCGCCGCCCTGATATTGGCAAAATGTATTCTGCGTGTATTCTGTGATAACCCCGTTCTCTTCATCTGTCAAAGTCGGACAGCCATGCGTAATTTATATCCTCGAAATCCAACGTGCAGAGCGGCACATGTCTGCTATCTGAGAATTTCTCCATTACCGATAGTGTATATTCGTTACTTTCGCGGGTGCTTCGACGCTCATAAAAGTTTTTATGCTGCACAAAGAACGCCTTGAACGGTCCAACCTTCTCCGGAGTTTCTTTTGCGATTCCCTCTGATTTTATCTTGCCGAAGAAGGTTTCTCTAAGGGTCTCCCGTATAACTTTGACGTCCTCATCTCCACGGCAGCTTTTCATAAGTTCAAGTCTAACGTCTTCTATCAAGGTTTGCCAACGGCTAATTATGGCTTTGTAGCGGATGTTGTTGGGTTTCGGCTTAGCGGACATCGCATCCAAAAAGGTTTCTTCGTCCATACGTAGCCCCATTGCCATTTCAACCTTTCGCCTGTTGTTGGTGATACGTAGCATCAATGTATTGTTTCTATTAGTATCTACGTAAAATTTATCAGAGAACATATTGTTAATTTTTGCTTTGCAGAGTTAAATGTTGTTTCTTGACTTTGTCTCGGCTGCTGAAACATTGCTGAAACATTCGGTACAAAATTAGCTAAATCAGGCTAAAACGGTACAAATTTAAGGGCTCAAAAAGGTGTAAATAAGCGTAAAGGATGCAAAAAGACCATTGAAAACAAGTTGCAAATTGCTTATTTTCAATGGTTTGCGTTTTGTGGTCCCACTTGGGCTTGAACCAAGGACTCCCTGATTATGAGTCAGGATTTTTAAATATTAAATTGCTTATAAACAGCAATATACATAAATAACAAAATTGATGCTGAAACAATGCTGAAACGTGTGATTGCCTAACTGATTAATTATTAGATTGCGGATGATATTGTTAACATCTGTTTACACTTGCCGGCTTCGCCCTGTTGCGAGAAAAAATTTGCCGTAGTAATTTTGCTCTCGGTATCAATGGGACGATACAAGAAAAACATAACGGCAACCTGAAACCTTGTCGGAAATGGAAGAATCTGCATAGCCCCATCTTGATGCAGGTTCTTCTCTTTTTATCGCCCTAAGCGAACGAACTGCGGACGGGGATAAGAGAGAAGAACTTACTGAGGCGTAAGCCTCGACCTCGTGCGTCTGCCGAGAAAGACAACCCACTTGGCGCACGTTGTACAACCCCCAAAGGACAATCCGTAACCAGACGGATGGGCTGCTCGTAGGGAGGACGAAGTAGGAGGATAGCGTGAGCGACGGTAAATCGTCAAAACCTCCAAACCCAGAGAGATTAAACCTCATAAGGGAGACGGATAACGGATACCTCGGCTAAGAGGCTGAATCAATTCGTCAGGCCCGCGTAGCGTTCAACCGCTATTAGGGCTTGTTATGACCGCGAGCCGTGTTGCCTAACACAATGCTTGATTATTATTCAGTTGACAATAAATGATATAAAAAGAAATATATACAAGAAAAACAAAATGAAAATTGCTAAAATTTACATAAGTTATGTTTCGGCAAAAGGTGAAAGTGTCGCAGGGTGCGTTGTGTTCAATCCTACGAATAATCGAATCTACAAATTCGCCGCCATTGCAAAAGACAACGAAACATATCTTGCCGCACTCATAAGGGGCGCTTGTGGCGCATTGTCAGCATTGGATGAGCCTTGCGATGTTGAAATCATCTGTGACTATATTGGGTTGCATAGCTCAATATATAAGCACTCAAAGTACAAGGAATTGAACGAGGGCTTCAAGAAACTTGCGGAGGCTCACAATTCAATTTCTATCCTGCATGGCAGTGTTAAAGAATTGCGCTGGCTCAAAGAGGCAAAAGTATTGGCCAAAACAAAGCTCCATAAGGTAAAGTTTAATTCAGGCTCACAAGAAAAGCCTGCAATCGCCAGCGAAATAGACTTCATTCCCGACTTCATCGCATTTACTGACGGCTCGTGCAATAACCTATCGCCTTACGGCGAGGGTGGAGCTGCCTACATCATTCTTGACGGACAGAGAAATCTCGTAAAGCAGAACTCAAAAGGTTTCATCGGCGTAACTAACAATAAAATGGAACTTATGGCGATTCTGAGTGCTGTTGCCGCAGTTCCGGCTGGTTCGTCGCTTGTTGTCTATACGGATTCGCAATATTGCATACAGGTACTCACCAACAAAGCTAATGCCAACAACTTTTCACGCCCCAACGCCAATGTCATCCGGCAATACTTCAACTACGCTTCTCGTTTGAAAGCGGTGCGGTTTGAGTGGGTAAAAGGACATGACGGCAACGGGTTCAACGAAATGGCAGATGCACTTGCCCAATCACGAACTGAAGAAATGCGGACGATACACAATATTCCGGTGTATGACTACCGCAATTCGCCGAAGTGTCATAAATAAGAATTACGGACAGCCGATTAATTTGGGCTGTTCGTCTGTTTAATCCACCCCTCGACAGCTTCAATCCTCGCAACAGCAAAATTATCTCCTTCGCATTTGATTTTAAGCTCCGAGAGAAGCTTTAACGCATCTTTAGACGAATTACATGTAAACGTTCGCTCTTTGATATTCAGTTGCCCTGTCGATAAATACTCGCTCAGTTTTGTTTTGGCGTACTTAAGCGAATAACCCTTGTCGCGGAGCAAGTGCTTAATCAGCTTACACATTTCCACGTCCTCCGGGCGGTATTTCCGCATACCTCCCGGTGTCCTGAACGGGTCAAGCTGTTCAAATTCTTTCTCCCAATATCGGAGCGTTGGGACAGACAGGTCGAGCATCGCCGAGACCTCGCTGATTTTGTAGTAGGATTTCTTAGGGGTTGGCATTATTCAGCGTCATTCATAATGAATTGTTCAATGTACGGCAAACCCTCGGTCTCATACTTGCCGAATTTGTTTGTCTTGAATTCATAATCTGCACCCAGCATCTTAATGACGGCAAACTTTCCTATGAAATCAGAATTAACAACATACGAGCCAAGGATTTTTTCGGGATTGTCTTTGTCTATAATCACAATGGTTGAATTGGAAACGGTTCCACCCATCGGGTTAGTACCCGAAGATTTTACATATGCGACGTATTCTATTTCAGCTGAATCATTCTGTTGTTCATATTTGTAAGCATTGATTAGCGCCTCACGCGCCGACGAAAATTCATTTGCTGATTCAATTTTTTCATCAATAAACAGATAACTCATATCTTTATAATGATTGAACTTATCCATCGCCTTGTCGCACTTTTCAGCAAGATCAAACATATTTTCTGACAACCAGAACGGTATAGTATCTTTACGAATTTCGCAAGATAAAATTTTGAGAGATTCGGGGTTCTTCATGTTTTTGTAGAGATATGCTTCTGCTGTTTCTCTAACTTTGTCCTCGTCAGACTTGCATCCCGTGAGCATAGCGAGCATCGGGAGCAACATCATCACGATTGCGATTAACTTTCTCATTTTCATTGTAGTTTTTAGTTGATATTTGGGCTATTTTTAGTAACTTTGAGGTATGAAAGACAAAAACGATTTTAATTGGCGAAGCGCATTTATGTGGGGTGTGGCTTGTGGTGCTACGTCCAACCTAATCTTTTGCTTAGGTATGCTATTATTAAGCCGGCTATGACAGCCCATATCAGAACCCACAACTCTTTCCGCAAGGGTTTAAGGCTTGCGGCATGAGATTTTGACTTTCGCCTCGCCGCTGTATAGCCTCCGTTTTCAAGAAAGCGTTTGCCTTTAGGGGTAATCCTTACGACAATTATACTTCCGTCCGTGGCGAAACTGCCGCTGACATAGCCGTCCTTGACAAACTCGTCTATATGCTTGTTTAGCCCCACAATCTCGCTGTGGTGCTTATGCGCCTTAATCTGCGCCAGTATGCGGTCTTTCTCTTTCGCTTCGCTCATCGGGGAGGTTAGTCAATTATTCCATATTGTTGCGCTTTTGCACGTATGTTTTCAATCTTCATTCTCGCCTCATCTGCGAACCGTTCTATCTTATCTACTTGCGAAGATATAGAACTGAGATTTTGGGTTATCCTTTTTGCTTGGGCTCTAAATATCTCCATATTGCCGTTTGACTTGCTTGCCATATCAAGGCAATTCTCCATATATGACAAAGCAACCGTAGTGCATTTTTCGTATGGAACATTGTTTTCGATAAACGACATTATTGCTATTGCGAAATAGTCAAAAGCACCATAATAGTCTTGTCTGTCAAATTTTCCTATCGCAAGGGTGTAAAACAGATATGCATCCGGGACATTACGCAAACTTTTTATCTGTTCTTCGATGGTGTTTAGTTTATCGGCTGTTTGCTTCATCTCTTTAATATCTTCTCTTGAAACCATTGTTGCCCATATTTGCCACCCAATCAAGATTGTTACGAGAACAGATAGCATATTGGTAACATCTACATCTGTTGCGGTTATGCCGAAAAGAGGTATATCCCATTTACGCAAAGCGATTAGCGCAACAATTAATGCCACGCTCGACACAATCATTGTTACACATCCAAAACCGTTGAAATTCTTATCGTTCATCACTTCTTTGCTTTGAGTTCTTTTTTCTTGTTGGCTAAATCCCGTTTGAGCTTCTGTATTTCCTGCTCTCGGTCGAATAGCAACGCTTTCAGTCGATGAATTTCCCTCATCAAGTCTTTCGGGTCGGAGTTTTCGTTTAACTCAATTACGGTTATATCCGCATCTTCTTCCACTTTTCCAAGTATAGGGCTATTATTGTAATTGCTTCCATTACCACCGACATATTGATTGACATTGCCATTTTGCGTGTTCACAACCATATCACCCTCACCAGTCTGTAACCAAGCGACATTGAGCTTCGGATAATGCGTTTTGATGCGAGCAATCATACCACGGGACAATGACCGTTTCCCCGAGAGGATTTGACTCATTGTTGGTTGTGACGTGCCAAGTTCCGTGGCGAACTCTGTTGCAGAAACGTGTAGGGAATCCACAAAGAATTTAAGTCGCTGGTTTGTAGTGGTTAGCATAATACAATGAAATATCCGATTGTTAATAATAGTTAATTTCGATATGAATATTTGGATTACATATCAGTTTGATATACCTTTGCAGTGTCTTTCGGAAAGAGAGACGAAAGGCAACAACAAAGGAGGACAGCTTTTCGGAGCTATCTTACATATTCTCAACCGCAACGATAAGCGTTCTCCTTTGATTTGCCAAACTTTTAGAAAGAAAAATCAATAACGCAACTTTAGGAAAGAAGAATGGCAAAACTAAGCAAGGACAAAGTAAAGGCGATGCTCGCAAGCGATATGATTGTCGTACCCTGCGACAACGCGCCCGAAGTGGACTCCGCTTTTGAGACCGCGAAGCAGGCACGCTCCGAGATGGGCGAGCGAGGCGCATCGGTGAAGATTTCAAAATCCAATGTAACCCTTACCGTGGTCGTGAGGACGGGAATTTAATAACTGAGATTATGACCGACATTATCACCATCACCCAAGCGCAGACGATGAGCAGCTTGCAGATTGCCGAGCTGACGGGGAAACGGCACGACGCTATTCTGCGCGACATCAGAAACTTATTGGAGCAGGGAGTCAACGCCCACAACTTTGTGGAGGTTGAATATACCGACAAGAAAGGCGAAAGCCGCCCCTGCTACCAACTCACCAAGACGGGCTGTCTTATCCTCGCATCGGGTTATAACGCTGTCCTCCGCGAGAAAATCATCAACCGTTGGATTGAGTTGGAAACCAAAGCCGCCAAGCAGTACCAAGTCCCGACATCGTTCCGCGAAGCTCTGTTACTTGCAGCCGCCCAACAGGAACAGATTGAGGAACAGCAGAAGTTACTTGTTGCGCAAGGACAGACAATAGCAGACCAAAATGCAGCTATCGCCGAACTTCACGAGCGTACAAGTTACCTCGACCAAATTCTCAACAGCAAGTCTACGGTTACTACCACTCAGATTGCGCAGGATTACGGAATGAGCGCGAAGAAGTTCAATATCGAGCTTCGTAATCTCAAAATCCAGCGCAAGGTCGGCGGTCAGTGGATTCTCTACGCACCCTATAACACTATGGGCTACGTCCACTCCGAGACATTCATTCCCGAATGTTCCACAACGGGCAAGGTGGTAATGACAACCAAATGGGCGCAGAAAGGCAGGCTGTTTCTTTACGAAACGCTCAAGAAGAAAGGCGTTCTGCCGCTGATAGAGAGATAATTTCATCAACAAGTTTCTAAATAGATAAAGCTATGAATATATTCAGTTGGCTAAACAAGGCTTTTGAGGATAAAGAGCCGAAAGATGCAATGGCAGTCGCAGTAAAAGAGCGGTTTAATCCTGCGTCTACTCTCTTTGCTACTACTGTTCTAATGCTTACAGAACTTTCTAAGACGCAAGAGGAAATGCTCGCTCGTTCAGAGAAAGCGAAACTCGCAAAAAGAGCCGAAGCGTTAGGATTTACCAACTCTTACGAAGTTGCGGAGCAACAGCAATTCAATAAGAATGTAGAGCTTTTGCGCTTCATGCTTGAAATGTGGCGCGACCTCGGCAGAAACGCAATACTCATTGGGTTAGATCAATTCCGCAGTTTATTGCATCGCCACGACCTCATGTGCGTTCCTTTTGAAGCATACAAGGGTGATATTCCGACTAAGAATCTCCAAGAAATCGAAAAGGCAGTATTGCGCCTGAAAGAATTAGGAGGCGATAAGAATAGTCGTTATGGACGGGGATTAAGTGGACGCTGCACCCTTGCAAGGTCAAGCAGAGTCTTGCTTGATGGAATTCGTTTCCCATTTTACTTTAAGGGCGATACAGATTTTGCACTTCAAGGCAATGGCACCTTAATCAACTTTGATATTGACCCATATCCACGAGGCACTATGTTCATTGCCGCACCAAAAGACTTTGTGGAAAAACCGACAGTTAAACAAGCTGTGGATTCACATAGAATACATCAACTTAAGTTATACCCATTGATTACCGAGAAAGACCGTATTAAATATGAAGCTGAAGTTCGGTTAGCCAACCGAATACTCAGTGATGTTAGCGACTACGCTAATGTAAAATATTCTACCGCTCCCAAACCGCTCCCACGCAATTATGACCCATTCGTTTGCTCTCTATGCGACCACGGGGTAATCATTCACTCAATGTGGGGTGCGGAAGCCGAGGATGCGACAATCAAACGTTACGAGCAACTGCGTGATGCGATAATCGGGAAAGGAGCGATACAATGACCTCCCTCCTAATCACCGCTTTCTGCCTTGGTTGCTGCGTGGGAATGATTTACACCTACATAGCCTACCGAGTGATAGAAAGGAAACACCGAAAGAAAGATGAACACTCCGACACCTAACCGCAAGAAACTCGTCTACGGGCGGCAGGCAACGCTCGACAAGTGGATTGAGACCTACAAGAAAAAAGACTACCGTCTGTGTCGCAGGATAACCGACTATTGGAAGAACGGCAAGGTGGTCTACATCGCAGAACTCGAAAAAGAATCGCTATGACCAACGACCCCCCCAAAGTAACCGAAAACGCTCTGTATAGCGTAAGTGATGCGATAAAACTCCTCAAAGTAGGCCGCGGCAAGTTTTACGACGCCATCAAGCGTGGAGCGAGGAACGGTGGAATTGACGGCAAGCCGCGCCGCGACAACGGGCGCTTGCAGTTTACCGGTAAAGAAATCCTCCGCTATTGGCGAGGATAACCCATAACAGCCCTGCGGCGCTGAGAGCCGCAAACTCCTCGGAGAGAACATTGACATTGTGGACTTGTATGGAAAGACCATACATTTCAAGTGAATAACGATACACCTCCCCGCGCAGCCGTGCAATGCGGACGCGGGTGGGACAAAATAAAAGAGGGCACACGCCCTTTGACGAATACCCTCCCTCGCAGTCTTCAACGTTTACTTCAGACGAATGATTTTCTGAGTGGTAACAGCGCCTTTGTGAATCCACACAGTAGCGCGTCCGTTGTTGACCTTGATGTTGATTTTGATTTTACCCATAGCTGTACCATTTTGGGAATTTTGAGTTCAAAAATGGCTTCCACGTCGAAGCCCTGCTTTTCCTCTCCGTGGAATGGCTGTGAGTAATATCAAAATCTTCCGCAAAGATAATCAAATTATCCGAGTGGAGGGAACGGAGGCCTCGTAGCTTAATTGGCAAAAGCAACGCGCCCGGCAATGATTATGGGTGCGCCGATGGCGGTTCGACTCCGCCCGAGTGCTACTAATCAAATTCTAAAGATATGAAACTTGTAATTGAAATCACAGAGACAAGCGATGTTTCGGGAGCGATGACACAATGCGTCATCTGCCCTTCCTCTGGTGAGGAAAAACTCGGTCAATCGCTAAACAACTTTAGTCAGGCGAATCAAGTAGCCCGACTTACAGAAGTGGCGCAGGAAATCAAAAAGACAGTTAATGCCTACTATTCAAAAGATATAGGCTTAATGCCGAGAGTTGCAAAGAATCCCTCGACAGACCCACGCACAGTATAGACATCACTACTGCCATCGCTACAAGTTGAGTTCACGGTAATGGCAATATATCCGGCAACGGAGCTTTTCTTTACCTCCACGATATTGGAGACATTCAGCCACACGACATTCTTCATGTTCGTTGTGACTTTGACGAATTGACACTTCATAATCTGTATGTTTAAATTTATCCAACCGCAAATATACAGATTTTTCACCGAACCGCAGTAGCTCAATTGGCAGAGCAGCTTATCAGCTCGCGAGTAAGGATAAGCCTATGTGGATTCGACTTCCACCTGCGGTACTAATCAAAATTTTTTAACTATGGAGCTGAAAATACAACTGAGATTTGTCTATCTCGCTCACAGAAAAGCGATATATCTTGCAGACTATTTATCGGGGATAGAAAGCGGCGGCAGCCCGCTGGACCTGAACGATTTCGACAAGACCTCATACGCTCATAGAGTTCTGAACGAGGAGTTTGAAGCTGCAATGATAAGGGCAAACGAAAAACTGCTCGCCAATGGATTCGGCGAGGAAATCTTTCAAAATCCGCGGACGAAGATAGATGCGGACGAGGATATTACAGAAGCGAATTGCCCTTAATTTTATCGCCAACCGATTTTATGGTATTCCCCGTCTATCGCATCTGCAATCTCGCTCATCATAGCGACATTGAACAGCTCGACATGTCCACACTTTTTGCAGGTGACTGCAACGACATCATCACCTGCAATCTTATCGAGTTTGTATCTGGCGAAGTCGAGGCTCTGATTTTTACAGAATGGGCAGTAAGAAGTACCATAGCGGCCTTTATGGTCAGTCCATTGCCTTTCAGATAACTCTTTCATATTCGTGATTTTTTAGTGTTGCAACTGCAAAATTACGAAAACCTTGGTGAAAGTCCAAGAGGAAGCGGCATGGCGAAATTGGCAGACGCACCTTGTTCTTACAGGGTGGCAGAGAGGGTGAGAGTCCGGATGTCAAACCCCTCGTAAGACCGTGCGGGTTCAAATCCCGCTGCCGCAACAAATCAAACAATACTTATTATGCTTTACACAAGAATTTTATTGGCAGTACTTACTCCATTTATTACATAACAATACTCGGGCAATTGTTTGGCAAATGGAAAATCACCCGACGAAAAATTACAATGCTTAAACTCTGTGTACCATTCTATTATTGGATAGTTTCACAAAACAATAACCCCAAAAAATTATCACAATGATTAACAAAAGTAAAATCATCGGCATTGCCGGTGTTGCTGTGGGTGTAGTCGCCCTGTGTATGCTCGGCTCTTTAGTGGAAGATGCCGATAAGTCAAAGAATTATGTCTGTCAGATGCCCTTCACAGGTGAGTATTCTGTATGGGTTGACGGGGGGCTTCAATGGCAGGGCTGCGGCACGGTGCGAGAATATTCCAAAACTTCGCAGATCGAGTTTACTGAACTCGAAAAAAACGACGACGGCTATGTCGCTGTCGGCGACAACCCTGCGGCGTCGACGACATTTAACGACAAAGGTCGCGGTTTTATTGTCGGTTCTTTTCGAGTCGTTCTGCCGACAGATGAACAGAACATGATGAAGATACAGCGCGATTTTGGCAGCGAAAAAGCTCTTATCAACAACCTCGTCAGACCTACGCTCTATAAAGTTGTCACTTCATGTGGCCCGCTGATGTCTTCGCTCGAATCAGTCAGTGAAACGCGGACTGATCTGATTCACTACATCACCGACCAACTCAACAACGGCGTGTATAAAACACGAAGCCGCAAGATTGAAGTTGTTAATGAGATTACAGGAGAAACCGAGGTTCGCACTCAGGCCGAAATTATTAGTGACGGTCACGCTCCGGGCGGCTGTAAAAGACAGGAAACCTCACCATTCTCTCAATATGGTATTACTTGCGGCCTTGTTTCTATTACCGACATCAAATACGACAAAGCCACCCAGTCTCAGATAGACGCCCAAAAACAGGCTAACCTCGCTGTAATTACCGCCAAAACTCAGGCAACAAAAGCGGCTCAGGATGCTATCACTATCGAGGAGCAAGGCAAAGCTACAGCAGCAAAGGCAAAGTGGGAACAGGAGAAAATCAAAGCTGTTGCTGTTACAAAAGCCCAGCAGGAATATGAAGTAGCAGAACTTGAGGCTAAGAAAGCTGCACAGGTTGCCTTGAAAGTAAAGGCCGAGGGTGAAGCCAAAGCGGCGGCAAACCGTGCGCTCGTCGCCGCAGGCCTTACACCTGCAGAAAAAGCCGAGTGGGATTATAAAACCGCCGTTGGCGTCGCCGAGGCTCTTGCTAATTCCAAAGTACAGTGGGTACCGCAGGTGATGATGGGAAACGCGGGTAATAGCACCGCGATGGACGCTGTTGGCCTCAAAATGCTGATGGACATAAGCAAGAATATAAAATAATAGCAGACAAATCTGCAACCCGTGTAGCTCAATAGCAGAGCGGCAGGCAATACAGAAATCCGAGGGTGGGATAGAAGAGAGCGCTTACGAATCCCTATGGTGGCACAGGTGCTACGACCTCCAGCGCTTGAAACAGGTGGAGGGTGGTTCGCAGTGTAGGGTTTCTGCTTCGTCTGTAGGTCGCCGGTGCGAATCCGGCCACGGGAACAAAAGTATTAACAAAACAATCGACAAATCGAATATAATATGACAGTTAGACAGATTAAATTTAATATTTTCAACCGATTTATAGGGCTTGGTTTTGACACAGTAAAAAGGTACGTCAGATTCATAACTGACGCACCTGAAAAAGAGTGGAACGCACGAATGAAGATGATCGAATGTCTGGCCGATGATTATTCCTACGACAATCTGAAAGAATTTATGTCTTTTCTTGAAGAGGAAGGCACGGATGAAACCGATTCAATTTATGCGAACCTTTTAGAAAGCCACCGTGTGATTATTCGTTAGGAATAATAAATACATTGGAGTAGCCACAAGCCGTGCAGCTTATTACTCCGATTGGTGTAGACTGCAACTGCGGACCCTGGACAAGAGCTCCGTTAGCTTTGTCATAAGAAACTAAACGATACTCTGTATCAAGAATTTTCAAGGTTTTTACCGCACCGCAGACAGGACATGGTTTTTCAGCCAGACGGTGATAATTGAGTTCAAGTAATTGTTTCTGTTTTAATGTCAAATCAGCCATTGTAAATTATATTAGGGTTAGACGTCCCAAAGATAAAACAAATGGCCCGAAGCACCAAATTATTATATTGAGTTGGTTTTAGGGTTAGACTCCGGTGCTTCGAGCCATTTTTATGATACAGTAAGGTTATAATATAGTTATAAGTGTGACAACGATTCCCCTTCCTTGTCGTGAGACGCGGGAGGATTTTTTCCATTACTCGATATGATGCAAAATAACACACATAGGTACAACATAACATCAAGTAGTAAATATGCACTCCGTACCGTTCGTGAGAATAGCACGGTTTTTATAAAGAAATATCATTAACCAAACATATCATCCCAAAACAAATGAAAACAGCAAACATCGTGCGGTCGTCCGCCAAACTGGCGCTGATGACCTGCGGCCTCATGCTTCTCGGTTCAGATGCCGACAGCGGCGAGATCTTCTTTATAACGCAGTTTATAGCCGCAGCTTGTTTCTGCCTATTCTTCAAACTAAATAATAAATAATCAATTATGGAAATCAAGACAAAATTCAAAATTGGCGACACCGCTTTCATAATAAAAGAAAGCAAAGCTAAAGAAATTGAAATCAAATCCATTCTTATCGACGAGACGGGCATAAGATATTCTTACGAAGAAGGACCTTTTCTGATGAATGTTTACCCCGAATCTCAATGTTTCGCCACAAAAGACGAACTTATTCAATACATAACCTCAGAATGATGGAAACCAAAATCTGCACACATTGCAAGCGTGAATTGCCGCTGACGCATTTTATGGTTACGAGATGGGGCGGTCATGCCGCCGTCTGCAACGAGTGTGTCGCCGAGAAACGCGCCCAGACGCGTTATGACCGCATAAACTCCGAGGGGGGGTAAAACAGCTCCCTTTTTTGACCCCGACTTCGATGACAAAACCATCGGCGATGTTTGGCGTCAGATGTGTCGTGCGAAGAAGTGGCTCGAAAGCCGCGGGTGCAAGATTTTGCTCGACGGCGAATATAGAGAAGTAAAAGTAAGAAAACTAAAACCTGAATAATGGATAACAATAAAATCAAAGCTTATAAAGGCTTTAACAAAGATATGACGTGCCGCGGCTTCCAGTATGAAGTCGGCAAGGAATATGAACATAATGGCAAAGTTGAGGCATGTGTCTCGGGTTTTCACGCTTGCGAGAATCCAATTGACTGCCTCCGATATTATTCGCCGAATAGCTCAGTCTTTCACGAAGTAGAACTCGGCGGCAAAACCGCCACCCATGATGACGACAGTAAAATCGCTGCCTCACATATCAAGATAGGGGCGCAAATCGACATACCGAGAATCTGTCGCGTTGCTTTCGAGTATGTAAAATCACGCTGTACTAACGAATGTAATGCCGAACCCGGGAAGCCGGCAACTGCGGGCGATAGTGGCGCGGCAACTGCGGGCAATTGTGGCGCGGCAACTGCGGGCTATAGAGGCGCGGCAACTGCGGGCAATTGTGGCGCGGCAACTGCGGGCAATTGTGGCGCGG
>ERZ836877.4298-NODE-4298-length-14840-cov-20.627257_pt1 | contig 14840 bp, 16 predicted proteins | sample MGYA00519469_ERZ836877 | MGnify/ENA primary metagenome ERZ836877 (study PRJEB31850, sample SAMEA3708809) | human gut metagenome | biome: human gut; feature: human-associated habitat; material: faeces | place: China | collected 2014 ... | reverse complement strand
GGCTTTATGACGTCGGCTTGCATCACGCCAAGGATTTGTTTCATGACCGTATTTATAACCTCACGCAAAGGCGCAGAGGGCTCGCAGAGGATTTTTGTTTTTTAAGAGAAGAGTGGTTCCGGCTGGATGGCCGAGTAATAGCTCAAAAAAATATAAACTCCTAAAATTAAAAACTCTGCGAGCCCTCTGCGACTCTGCGTGAGGCTTTATGACGTCGGCTTGCATCACGCCAAGGATTTGTTTCATGACCGTATTTATAACCTCACGCAAAGGCGCAGAGGGCTCGCAGAGGATTTTTGTTTTTTAAGAGAAGAGTGGTTCCGGCTAAATGGCCGAGTAATAGCTCAAAAAAATATAAACTCCTAAAATTAAAAACTCTGCGAGCCCTCTGCGACTCTGCGTGAGGCTTTATGACGTCGGCTTGCATCACGCCAAGGATTTGTTTCATGACCGTATTTAAAATCTCACGCAAAGCCGCAGAGGGCTCGCAGAGGATTTTTGTTTTTTAAGAGAAGAGTGGTTCCGGCTAAATGGCCGAGTAATAGCTCAAAAAAATAAAAACTCCTAAAATTAAAAACTCTGCGAGCCCTCTGCGACTTTGAATGAGGCTTAAATCACCAATTACTCCGTGGGAGGCTATCTTGAGGGCTGGCGACGGGGTTCTATATTGGGCAGGAAAGCAGTCACGATGCCGAGGAGGGGAAGCAACGTGCTTATGCGGAATATGAAATCCACGCTCGTCTTGTCGGCAAGCCATCCGAAAAATGCCGACCCTATGCCGCCGAGTCCGAAATTCAGTCCGAAAAACAATCCCGCCATCATGCCTACCTTGTCAGGCTTCAATTCCGTGGCATACACCAGTATCGCCGAGAATGCCGACGATATGACCAGCCCTATGATTATCGACAGTATTATCGTGAGGGTGAAACCAACGTAGGGCAATGCGAGTGTGAAAGGGGCGGCCCCGAGTATAGACACCCAGATCACATACTTGCGTCCGTAGCGGTCGCCGAGACTTCCGCCAAGAACAGTTCCCACGGCCACGGCAGCCATAAACGCGAACAGACACATCTGTGAGACTCGGATATCCACACCGAATTTGTCGATAAGGAAGAATGTGAAATAGCTTGTCATGCTCGCCATGTAGAAATACTTTGAAAAGGTGAGCACACACAGTATGACGATAGCCCAATGTATCCTGTTCCGCGACAGGGCGGCGACCGCCGGGTTGACCTTCACGGCCTTCGACGCCCTTCTGTGGAGGAACCTTCCATACCATCGGCCCACGGGAAGAAGAGTAAGTCCGGCTACGAGAGCGGCAATCGCGAACCATATTATCGAATGCTGCCCGTAAGGAAGGATAATGAGCGCCGCCAGCAACGGCCCGACAGCGCTTCCGCCATTGCCCCCAACCTGAAACACGGACTGTGCCAATCCCTTTTTTCGGCCTCCGGCCATCTGGGCTATGCGTGATGCCTCGGGATGGAACACGGATGATCCGATGCCGATGATGCCGACAGCCGCCATGATGAGCACGAAACTGTCGGCCACCGACAGCATCACGATCCCGACAAGAGTGAAGACCATACCCGCCGACAAAGCGTAGGGCATAGGATGGCGGTCGGCAAACCGGCCGACCATTGGCTGAAGTAGTGACGAAGTCATCTGGAAGACAAGCGTAATGACGCCTATCTGCGCGAAAGTAAATCCATATTTCTCCTTTATGACGGGATAGATCGAGGGGATGATAGACTGCATCATGTCGTTGAGCAGATGTGCGAAACTGATCGCCAGCAGTATCGCGAACACAGTGTCATTTCGTTTTTCCGTCATATCGTATTTCTCTTCCATATACAGCTTCCTCGCAAGGATACAGTATATCTAACGTCGCAAAACCCCCATCAAGTATATCCCACCAATGCATAAATACCCTCACGCAAAGATATTGTCTCATGACCGTATTTATAATCTCACGCAAAGGAAATGTTTTAGACGGTGTTTATAACCTCACGCAAAGGCGCAGAGGGCTCGCAGAGAATTTTTTATGTGGGATAAGAAAAATTCTTCAATCCTAAACGCCCACCAAAAACTCCCCCAAGAACTCCTAAAATATAAACTCTGCGAGCCCTCTGCGCCTCTGCGTGAGGTTTAAATTACTAATTACAAATCACTAATTACTAATTGAAAAACCCCTTTGCCATCATCGGCCGCCGGCTTTGGAGGCATCGACATCGGCGGCGGCATTGATGAGTTTCCGTGCCCCCTGTTTCTGACGTCCCCATTGCAGGTCGTAACCGATGCTGACATAGGGCATCCTCATGTCGATACGCATGTGCTGCTCGTTTGTGTTCCACCGGCTCCTCATTATCGAGCCCTGGTCGTATCTCCCGAAAGGCATTATCACCCCTGCGCCGAACTGCCAGTTCTTACGTTTGTAGGAAAGCTGAATGATCGAGAGGCTCTCCCCCCAGCTGATCTTCTCACCCCACAGGTCATGCTGCGCCCTGACATACTGTCCGACAAGCTCGAAGCCCCAATGGGAAAGCATGAGGTTGACATTGCCGCTCCAATTGTGATTATAGAGTCGGTAATCTGTTCCCCGCATACGCTCCACGCGATACTGCACATGTCCGCTGGCCATCAGCCAATCGGGGATAATCTCGATCTGCGGCGACAGGAAGAACGTCAGATTGCGCAGTCCGCGACTGTTCTCGTATGAGGTTATCAGCCTGTCCTCTTCCCAGTAAAGATAGGGAGTGATCGCATCCGGGCTGGTAAAGGCACGGATTCCGAATGTGGCCGACACCCGAGGGAGCGTGAAGTCATAGCGGAGAGTCAGCATATATGAACTTGCCGTCTTCAGGTCGGGATTTCCGATACGCCACTGGAAGCCGTCGATCTGCTGCGGAGCGACATTCGACTCGGTAAGGGAGGGGGTGGATTGCCAGGACTGGAAACTCAGCCGCAGCTGATGCTCAGGCGAAATACGATAAGAGAGTGTGGCCTGCGGGCGCAGATTCCAGGAATGGCTCCCCCGGCCGCTCTCCTTGAAGAGATAATCTGTATACTGCGCGCCGAGGCCGGCGGTCAGCGTCACTTTGCCGAGGCGCCGGAAATACTCGGCGAAGAAATACACCTTGTCCTGACGCTGATGAAACACCTCACCGCCAAGACTCTCATATAAGGAACGGTTGCGGTTGGCAGTATAAGAGACGCCTGCTGTCAGTCGGGAATCATTCCATCTCCTGATATAGTCGGCCTCAACCGCATATGCCTGGTTGCGGTCTCTGATCATGGTGTGGATATCGGTCAGGGTTTCAGCTTGGCCAAGCAGCCGCTCGATATAGTCGGAATAGGATCTGCCGAAATAGAAAGAGCTATTGAAATCTATGACTATCGTATGCTGCCGTGAGAATTTATGCTCGAGGTAGGCTGAGAACCTTGGTGTGGTGCCCTGATTCCCATGGGAATCTGTAAGGATGATGTCGTCAGAACCGTCGCTCAGCGACAGCAACCCTTTCGACACCCAGAAGTCGGGAGCTGACGGGTCTACGCTTGCCTGGACATAGAATGTGGTGGTGTCGGGCTTTATATAGCTGTATGAAGTCCAGACGCGTCCGAAGGTATTATCGACATGTCCCCCTAAGGGAGACTCCTTCCTCGTCAGTGAGTTGCCATCGGGATAGATGAAGGTCTCGGTATAATCTCTGTGTGACCTGACCTTATTGGTAAGCTTAAACAGGCCTCCTACCTCAAACTGGGAGCGACCGTTGTTGAACTTGCTGTCGGCAAACCAGTCGCCCCAGGCCGTGTTCAGTGCCTGACGCCCCTCCACCTGCACGGAACCTCCGAGCGTGGGATTAGCCACGATGAAGTTGAGCACATGGCTCGCTCCGTTATAACGCAATCCGGGATTATCGATCCATTCCACACGCCTCACTGTCGACGGGAGAAGCGTCCTGACCTGGTCGACTGTTGCCTCGCGCCCGTTGATGCGGAGTTGCACTGCCTGCCCGGCGGCCTTTATGGATCCCAGGGCCTCGGTCACCGTCAGAGAGGGGATCATAAGGTTGGAGAGCAACTGCATCCCGTTGCTCGAATTCCCGACGGCGGTACGTGAAGGATAGTAGACATCCATATCCGCCTTCCTTATCACTTTGGGAGCCTCCACCACTATTTCATCAAGTCCGCGGGCGACGACAGTATCGGCAGCTTCCTGTGCGCAGACGATGGCGGGGAGAAGTATCGCGGAGGTTGCCATCATGGCCTCCGATAAGATTTTCGTTGTCATCATGCGATATGTTTTTAATGATTTCATACCGCAAAATTACATCTGAACGGCTCTTAACCCCAAAAGTAAAAGTCTTAACAGGCGTCCTCTAATTTCCTGATTGTCAATGGCGGCAAATTTTAAAAATCTTAACAGGCACCCGGGCGGTCTAAATGGATTCTAAAGGGGAATCCCCGCGCCGCAGGAAAGCTATGATATCTTCCTTTTCCGGCACTCCCAGTTTCTTCCTCACAGAGGTCTTGCGGACATAGATGGTAGCCGTGGTCTGCCCCGTGATCACGCTGATCTCCTTGGTGGAGAATCCGGCCGCCATAAGCACGATGATCTGTTCCTCCTTATCTGAAAGCAGATCCCCGTAGTTGTCGTGAAGCCGTGAATAGAATCCGGAATAGAGGTTGTCGATTATCTCGAAGACACTTTTCCAGTTTACCAGAGAATCGCCTGTATCCCCGTCGACCGACGATATCTTCCGGAGCAACTCCCGGTTCTGCTCCGTGGGGGCCTCGGCCACCATCCTTATGATGCCGAGCTGCTGGAGCATGGCTCGTCGCAATGAATCCTGCCCGGCTGAGGAAGAAACCGAGGCGTTCATCTCGTCGACCATCTTCTGAAGGGTCTCCGCCCTCTCCTCCGCCTCAATAGTCTTTCGCTTGCGTTTCTGGATATTCCATATCGCCCCAAGGGCTATGATCACCGCGCCCAGAACCACAATTATCAGAATGGCGGTCTTGCGTTCATCGCGGGCCTTAAGGGTCAAAGCCCTGTTCTCCTGCCGAAGAAGATTCTGTTCCGTCTCCCAACGGGTAGTCTCCATCCGGTCAAACCGATGATGCTGCCGGTTGTTCATTGAGGCAAGCTGGCTGAGTGTGATGACGCCCTTTCTCCGGTATTCCAGGAATCCGTGGAGAGGCACGACAAAACTCTCATAATAATTCCTGTCGACATCCGCTCTCCCTTCCGCACAGCTGTCGGCCAGTGCCAGCTCGCGTGCCGACCCGTCAAAATCCCCCATATTGAAATAGATGAGGGCTTTCCAAAAACGCAGATATGGCAACGCTGATTCCTCGGGATCATGTTGAAGGAAGTAATCCACCAGGGCATTACTATCAGCATATCGGCCGAGTTCCTCGAGAATACCGATTTTCTCGTAGGTATACTGATACACCTCAGACTCCAGTCCATTGAGCCGGGCATAATCTATCAATTCATTGATTACCGACAACGCCTCCTCACGATATCCGGCGAACTGATAGTTTTCGCAGAGTTGGTATTTATAATCGTATTGATTGGCCGAATCCTTATCCAGCCGCATAAGCCTCTTTATGTAGCCGATATTCCTCTTGCAATCGAATCCGGCACCTCCGACTCCCACCCTTGTCCGGAGGAGCATGATCATCAGACTGTCAGGTATATCAGACTGTCTGATCATCGAATCAAGCAGATGCAGCGCACCTTTCTCGTCGCCCGACCAGAAACGATGCAGGGCATACAGATCCGCGGCGCGCACAAAGCGGGCGGCATCCCTCTTCCTGTAATACTCAAACGGGATACGCACAAGTGAATCAGGAGCCATCGAGCTCTCTTTGGCCTTATGCGCGGAAGCGGCCACAAGATAATATAAGGCTTTCGCAGAGTCTTCCTTCAAGTCGGAAGGCTCGATATGGCTTATCATATCAAGCGCACTGTCGGGGTACGCGCCGACCACTCTCTCAGCTTCCGAAAGAGTCTGCATATGCCCTCCTGACCGCTTGCACGCGCCCATGACAAATGCCGCTGTAAGCATTATCAAAATCAAATACCTCATAACATGTGCAAAATTACGAATAACATTCGATATTCCCCAAAAACACCCGCAAATCTCCCTATTTTTTCGCCTTAAGAAAGCGTATTTTTTCCATCATAATACCCACATTATCGATTTTACATATTATTTCCCCGTAAATAAGGGGACAGACCTTTCATATTTGGATATAAATAAAAAAAACTATAACTTTGTAAGGCATACATACGATAGTGATTATGAAACTGAAAACCCTCCATGTCGAGAACTTCGGACCCATAAGTGACGCCACCGTGGAGTTACGCGCCATAAATATGTTTATAGGCGAACAATCAATCGGCAAAAGCACTCTGGCCAAACTGATAACCATATTTACAGACCATATCAGTCTGTGCAAACTGATAAAAGGAGGAACGCCTATGTGGGAAATCCAGCTGAAGGATTATAATCTTGACTTATATCTCAACGATCCATATAGCATATCTTACGACCTGCTGGAGGAAGATAAACAATTTCATATTGAGATTCAGCCCGGGAAAGCGGCGTATTTCATGAAAATCGGAGATAAGGAGATCACTGATGCCGATGAGATCACCACACGAATCCTGAATCTTAAGAAGATCTACCATAAAGAGAAAGTGGTCAAGAAAATTTCCCCGGATACGGAAAGCCATACGCTGCTCGACATCTTCACAAATTCCCTATATATTCCAGCCGAACGGATCATCTACTCGGTGCTTACCAACCTGATGCCGGCATTGGCATTGGCCAATTCCACTATCCCGAGAAATCTGCTGCGTTTCATGGTGGATCTCGGCAACGCAAAATCAGATTATCCGGATTTCCCCATAGGATTGCTGAATATCGCTTTCCGTCACGAAGCCACGGAAGATTCCATTGTCATAGAAGAGGATAATAAGACCATCCCCATGACTGCGGCTTCTTCCGGGATACAATCGCTTGTACCCCTCCTGCTTGTGCTCACGTATGCCATCAAAGAGCGTGAGTATTCTTCCTTTGTGATTGAAGAGCCGGAATGCAATCTGTATCCATCTAAACAAGTTGAGCTACTCAGGGAAATACTCGGCCTCGTGAAACATCCGACCCGCATACTGACCATCACCACACATAGTCCCTATCTGCTCTCCGCAATGAACAATATCCTTTTCGCAGGTATGCTGACCGATAAATATGGAGAGGGAATCAGGAGATATGTGGATGACATCATCCCGGAAGCTTTTCAGTTGAAAGCCTGCGACTGTTCGGTATATTCACTTGGGAAAGAAATCAACGGGGGCGTCTACTGCCGTTCTCTCATGGATAAGGAGACAGGAATGATCGATTACAATTCTCTCGATGGAGTATCGGAAGAATTGAGCGACGAGTTTGAGGCGTTACAGAGATCCATGATGGAATACAAGCACAAAAACTAATCCTATGGCCGACTTCACTCCCATCATCAGGCTTAAGCTTAAGGAAGCTTTTGAGGATCAGCATATGTTTCAAGAGGTGGAATGCGATGCAGACTATCTCAAACACCTTTTTGAATGGACTGACAGAGGCTCCATTTTCATTCATGACGATAAAACCAAAGGATTTTCAACCTTCGTGACTGATACCAAAGGATTAGGGTCTGAAAAAACGTTTCGGGTAAGCAATAAAAATCATAAGGATCTATTTCTATGGCACATCGACGGAGTGCTCTACAATAAAGGGAGCAAATGTGACTGCGCCTTCTTAACCAAGGGATACATGGGGTTTGTGGAATTCAAATCCAATGCCGCCAATAATACTGAAGCCGCAATCAAAGACAACTACGACAAGGCAAAATCCCAACTCTGGCTGACAATCCAAGACGTGGTCGACCGATGCAAAAAAGTAGAAATAGATTTGATGGAATCATCGACACTTGAAGCATATGCAGTGTTCAACCGCACAGTTCCCAGACACAATGCATATCAAAAGAATCTTGCGGCACGGTTTCTTTTGGAAACTGAGGGAATTCCGCTATATTTCAGGAGTGATGCAGAAATATAGACTATGATTTCCTTCCGTGTGATCGTATCGCAGATATGAAGATCCCACCCAGGATCAAGATTGTTCCCATAGCAGTAGCAAACGTCACAGGCTCTCCGAGAATCAGAGACGACGCCAATATTGTCACGAGGGGGACGAGATAGATATAACTTGATGTTTTTTCAGGCCCCAGATACTTGACCGACGAATTCCACATAAGATAACAGATGAATGACGCCCCGACACTGAGGAAAAGCAGATTACCAACAACAGCTCCGGTCAGGACGATTCGGGGGACACTGCCGGTCAACATATAATATATCACAGCCGTCAGCACTCCATATGCAAATACCTTCCGGGTAATGAAGAGATTACTGTAGCGACTATTCAAATTTTTTAGCAAAAGACAATATACCGCCCAGGATAATGCCGCGACAAGGGTAAGAAGATCACCCGACGGGTTCACGCCATAAGTCGCGGAACTCCCAAAAGCCACAATGCCTACTCCAATGAAGGCAATGACGGAGCCGATCCATGCCAAAAGCCCCATTTCATCGTCAAAGAATAACTTTCCAAGCATCATCGTGATAAGCGGTGCGCAACATATTATCAGCGAAACATTTGAAGCAAATGTCATGCCGAGGGCCGTATTCTCCGCAATGAAATACAGGGATCCTCCCGTGACACCGGCCGCCAACATAAAGAATTCATCCTTTAAGTCAGATGCCCACAACCTTTCATGCGACAAGACAAGAGTGCACGCATAGGCAATAGAAAAACGTATTATGAATATCTCCACAGGATTAAGTCCATTGGCGATCAGAACTTTCGTCGAAACAAAAGTGATGCCCCAGACAAAGACCGTGAGCAAAGCCATGACATTGTATATTATATTCTTCCCTGTCATTTCAATATGCTTTAAAAATAATTTTCTGATGCAAATTTAGACATTATAATCCATCCTTCCCAATATATTTGCAAAACTTGGGAAATATTCCTATATTCGCGCCGAAATGACAGTTATTGTTCTTAACAATGCCTGAGAAATCTTTTCAGACAGGAAAAAAGGCGACATGACAAAACTTGACGAGACTGACATACAGCTTCTGAAGGCGCTCCAGAAGAACGCGAAAGCGAATACCAAAGAATTGTGCGAACAGCTCAATCTATCCAAAACGCCCGTGTATGAACGGATAAGAAGACTGGAGAAAGAGGGGGTGATCATGGGCTACAGCGCGATGATCGACAATAAGAAAGTAGGGCTGCCACTTATCGTATTCTGCAATGTATCGTTGGCCGTACACGATGACGAGCATATCGAACGCTTCAAAAAGGACATTGCCGCAATAGATGAGGTCATGGAGTGCTACTCCACAGGCGGAGTTTTTGATTTTCTCCTTAAAGTCGTGTTAAAGGACATGGATGAGTTCAACAGTTTCGTATTCGAAAAACTTACAAAGGTGCATGGCATAATCAAGATGCAGAGTTCCTTCGTGCTCAGTGAGATAAAACACAGAAACGAGCTGGATATCAAGCCTTGACGTCCACAGCTTATCTTGAAGACAGCGCTCTTTCCCGCGGATCTCCGCTATACCGGATTAAAGACAGGCTTAAACTATCCGGGATATTGCAATGTTAATCAGACAAACGATATACTATGGCACAAGTATTATTATGGATAGGAATTTGTCTCACCGTAATCGGCTGGATCGCAATTGCGTGGCAGGCATCAAAGAGAATGGCCAGAAAAGATGAAATCGACAGATTCCCTGATCTCAGAAAGACAATGCAATTGCATCGCAATTATTGCTGGCTGACTATCGCAGGAGGAATCCTTCTGATCGTGATCGCATTAATAATTTAGAGGCTGTCGAGAAAAGCAGACGGTTGACAGCTCCGTCAGCGACAAAAGAGATAGCCGAGATTTACAGGCTCCTGCAAGGAAAACCGGAAGTATATCGCCAGCGGTTCCTTGTAGCGGAGAAAGACGGATATATCACTGTGCCGGTATCCGAAATCAGCTATATCTCCACAGAGTCTGGACTTGCACGCCTCTATCTTAAAAACAAAAGGCAATATCACATCGACATGGCTCTCGATGATATTGACACGCAGCTTGACCCGTTGCAGTTTTTCCGGGCAACCCGCCATCAGATAGTAAACATATCGTCAGTCCAACGGATTTCCAACTGGTTCAACCGCAAGATCAAGATAATACTTTCAGACTACCCTGAAGCAGAGATTGTAGTAGGCAAAGATAAAGTCAGCCGCCTGAAACAGTGGCTCGACCGTTGAAATGACAACTGGAGACAGCCGACAAAATCGCCGCCACGTCCAAGAAAGGAAGTGATATGTGGTAAAATAGCAAACGCACTCCAAGAAATAAGCACAAATGTCACATATGGCAGTTTTGGCTATTCGCAGCACTATAAAACCAAAAGTCCGCCGATGGCTGCCAATCGTTCGGCAAGGTGAAGACATTATCCAAAGTGAAAGAGGAGTATCTGTAAGCACTGGCGGAAATATAAGTCATCACAGCCAATATTAATGTCAGGATAGTTCTCATTTTCAGTCAATGGTCAGGATATTGCCGTTTTGCCTGATGTTGATTTGCTCGAATGTGTTGAGTTGTTCCACAACCTCGTCGAGCGGCAACGATGGATCAAACTTATAGTAGAGGTGCAACAATGCCGCATCCTTGTTGTTAAGCTTTATCTCGACACCGTAAGTGTCAGCAACCTCCTTCATTATCTTTTCAAGAGGTTCGTTCTCAAACATTATCGGGGTAAGGCTAACCTGGACAGTATCACCCTTAATCGTTAAAGTATCTGTTGAAAGAGCTACGACTGCCGGCGCGACAGCCACGTTCTCGGCAATCGGATCCGGCCTACGGTCGATTACAGCCACAGTGACGGCTATCCCGGCAGCGACTGCCACGATTGATGTGCCGGCTATGGCGGCGATTGATGCGGCACGACTGCCGGACCCAAGGAATAAACGGCGTGAACGTAATGGATGCTTCTCCGAGAAGTCTTCCCATTCGGCGTCAACGTCAATATCCTTATCGGCCTCTATCGCAGAATAAGCTTTGCAGAGCAGGGAGTAAATCTCTCTTGTCTCAGAATCCGACATTATGTCTGCCAACTGTCCGGATGTATATTTCTCGGGATGCTCGATGACATCGAGCACAAGTTCGTATTTATCCATTTTCGTTGAGTTTTTTGCGGATGATTATCAGTGCATGACTCAGATGACGATAAACGGCAGTTTCGCTTATTCCCATTCTGCCCGCAATACTGGCAAATGGCAAGCCCTCGGCAAACCGCAATTCCATGACAAGCCTCGCCTGATGTGATATTTCAGACTTAATCAGGTTGTAAACCCGCGCAATGGTTTCCTCGTCGGGCCAGTCTTCGCTGTCATACTCCTCGTTTTCGAGGAAATAACGGTTGGCAATCCTTTGGTGAATCTCGCAATCGCGGATATGGTTAAGGCAACGGTTCCTGACAGCCTTAATAAGATAACCACCTGTAGGAGGGGACTCAAGCGGGGCCTCAAGAAGCGATGCAAACACATCATGGACGATGTCACGCGCAAAATCATCGTCGTGCAGAAGTGCCACGGCCAACCGGTACATCCGCGCATAATGTGCCTTGAATAGCTGCTCTATGTCGTTTCTGTTCGTCATACATTATAAAGACACACAACATCCGCAAAACTCAACCCTAAATGAGAAAAAATTATAGGGATATGTCAACCTCGCTCAATGGTTTCCTATATGTTAAAATTGCGATAAACATGGTTTTATTTCCGTTTTATTGTCTGACATTTACGCTGTGTCATTTCCTCGGCGAAAGCCTGCTCGCCATGCTCACGGATATAGCGGATGCAAGCCGGACGGTCTGATCTGAAAATAAAGGCAAATATCTTACCAATGAGATTAGAATATATTCTGCACTCAGGCACATTCTTGCGACATTCAGCGCAAGAATGGTAGCCCCTATCCTTGACGCACGACCTTATCTTGCACCAAGTCGCCTTTTCATTATCACGGCAACCGGGGCATTTCTCCGAGAGATATTTCCGACACGCACCGCAGTAAAGGCCACACGCCGCTATGAGTTCTTTGCTTGCTTCGATCTTCTTCATCGCAAGAGTTTATATTTGAATATGGGCGAATTCATGGTCAATCCAGATAGTCGCTTCCGTACCGACGAAGCGAAGCAACAGATAGTTCGGGTCAGCGGGTCCACCGGGAAAATGATTTATATACCAATCCTGCCACTTCTCCTTGCGGATATCGTCATCGTCAATAATTTCCACAATGCCACGCAGACAGACACTTGACCCTCCTTTATCGTAGCATAATCCGGCTTTCGGATTACGCTTGAAGTCGGCGACCTTCACAGAATCGGCCCCGGTTGCCATCCATACTATCCCGCAACCTTGTGTCTCACCTTTTGCCATAGGCACAGGTCGCGGAAAACCATCACTGTTTACAGAAGCTATGGTTACAGTGGGACATTCCGCAAGAAGCGCCTCGGCTTTGCGTATCAGGTCAGAGTCGCCATACTGTTTCCAACGTTTGAGGTGGGGGAAGAACTGACGCATCATCTCCTTTGCCTGCTCTCTTGTCAGGTTCTGTCCCGATTGCCTGTTGATTTCTTCCGTGAACTGGGCGCAGTGGTCAATCATCTGCTCCATAGTCATATCCTGTGTGAACTTACCGTCCTTGTAGCAGTATATGCAGTAATCCTCGTTTGGCGTGCCATCCGCATTCGTGCCGAATATTTCACTTGTGAGCGGCATTCCACAGCTCTGACAGAATTTCATTTCCATTGTTATCATTCTTTTTTTGCCCATCAGTCCGACAGGGCGGATTCGTAAATCAGACGTTTTTAACTTGATACCCAACTTCTGGTTTAGGCATCAAGTCAGCTAATTATATTATTGCCATATATTTCTGAAAACGGCTTGTGGGTTTGTCGGGGACTGTCATTTGGATGCGAGTACCGAGGAGAGGGGCAAGATAACGTTCCCTGAAATTCTTGACATCCTTAAATCCGCAATAGGTCGCTATCTCTGCTCCCGATCGAGGTTCTTTGCAGAATTCTACAATCTTTTCCTCAATCGATTGACTTAGGGGTTGACTTAGGGGTTGACTTGTGCCCTTCGACAAGTCGGACTCATTTGAGGCATGGACATTGACGCGGAATGCCGTGATTGTATTCACGTCAAATTCTGCCGGAGGATTACCGTTATCTTTCAGCATCTCTTGGACACGGGTAACGCCACGGTTGAATTTATTGACATACTTCATCACCCTCATGGCTTCTGCCACGAGCGGGTTACGATAGTCATTAACTGAGGGAAAGTTCTCAGGACGGGCTTCGCCATACAGTCCACCGGCATTCATCACTTCGATATAGTCATCAAACTGATACAGACGGATAGGCATATTGGCTTGGTAATCCCTGTGCATACAGGCGTTCATCAGCAATTCACGGACAGCACCTTCCGGATAATTCCAGACAGTGCGTTCACGGAATAACGATTCCGGAACCGGACGCTGTGTGATGATGGCATCCTTTACAAATTGAACAATTATGTCTGCCTCTGGAAGTTCAGGGAGACATCTATGACATCCATGCGTGTCGGAAATATGGATTATCTTCATCTTGAGTGTGTAGTTTTGTAATACAAAATTAGCACTTCCCCGTCTCATTTTAGCGTCAGCATGAATCTTTTTTGAGAAAAAAATTGCCTGTACTGTTTATTGAGACAACATGAATATATTTTTGCAAATCACAAACAATACAAATATTATGGGTAAGTCAATCAAAAAAAGAATTGCGGATTTATTTGACGAGTCGGAGGCCGATAGCAATCAGTATGATATCAGCTTTACAAAATTGTCAATATGGCTTGTGGGAGTGGCAGTGGGAAGCTCACTTACCCCATTTATATTTCCGGGAGCTTATCCTCTTATCAGAACCTATGCCGCTTTAATAATATTGCTGGCGGTTACGGCCAGTCCAATTTCCCGATGGATTGTAAAACACAAAAAATAATCATAATTTTAGCTATGATAGATAATATAAAAAATAAGATTGACGTTCGGTTGGATTATGTCCAACCGATAACCATCGGTAACTTTTGCAATAATCATACGGCCCTATGCAAAGACTTGATGGGTGAAGCTGGTGCCATATTGTATGAATGTGGATGGGAACATGAGTTTACAATATACTATTATGGGGATTTTAGGCATGTAAGGCTCTATCTGCGACTTGCATACGTCGCGGCTTGCCATCTTGACGGATTATGGGAGGATATTAAAATACGTCTACCCGATATTATTCCTCTTGTTAAATCTGCTATGGAACTCCGCAAGGAAAAAAATTTCATGATGTTATGGATCGAGCGGCAAATAGTCGGATTGGAATGGAAGACTTCCACAGATCCATTTATCAGAAACGAACATTGGATAAACACTAAAAAATATATATGAATCTTTCCGAATGACCTATCCGGTTTCGATATGAGATTGGAATTTTATTTTCGCCAAGCTAACTGGGATAAAGTCAGAAGATATATCCGCAAGCACCAGCCGGCTTGCTACGACCACCAATTAGCCGAATGTGAACTGGCATTCCAAAAACTAAAAGAGTTATCCCAAGAGCCCAATCATAATCCTTACCTGTTGGTTGAATTAGATTAGTGAATATTTTATATGCCCAATCGGACGATGAT
>ERZ836877.4297-NODE-4297-length-14855-cov-2.720743_pt1 | contig 14855 bp, 8 predicted proteins | sample MGYA00519469_ERZ836877 | MGnify/ENA primary metagenome ERZ836877 (study PRJEB31850, sample SAMEA3708809) | human gut metagenome | biome: human gut; feature: human-associated habitat; material: faeces | place: China | collected 2014 ... | reverse complement strand
CCGAACTGCTGAACTGGGCGACGGACCTGGTCCTGGACTGCGGCCTCCAACTGGCACCCGACGTGGACATGGCAATCCTGAACAAGGGAGGCCTGCGCCGCGGTCTGCCCAAAGGCACCGTCAACGAGGGTCAGATAATCACCATGATGCCGTTCAACAACCGCGTGCGCGTGATAGACATCAAGGGTTCCGACCTGCTCGAGGCCTTCAACGTGATGGCACGCGCCGATGGCAACGGAGTGAGCCGGGGTGTCGAAATCGTTTACGAACCCGGTGAGGACGCGCATGTCGAGAGCGCCGTAATCAACGGCAAGCCCCTCGACCCTAACCGCACATATCGCGTTGCCACAATTGATTATATCGCCAACGGCGGTGACTACATGTCGTCGATGAAACGGCACACGCAGGTTGCCGAAAGCCCCACGGTGCTGTACCGCGACGTCCTGGACTATCTGCGCCACGGCGCCGGAAAGGGCCGCACAATCAATCCCGACGGCACGGTGCGCATGCACCCCGAGAACGACTGACGCCCATGTAACGTGCATGAAAAACAAGAAAATAACACACTATACCTGATAAATCCATACCATTAATCACAAGATGCTGAAAAAAACAACTGTCGTGGCGCTGACGCTGGCGTTTGTAACGTCGGCCGGCGCACAGGGAATCATGGAACGTGCCGAATCGCCGGAATGTCGCCGCTGGGTTGATTCCGTATATAACACACTGACCGAACGCCAGCGCGTGGCCCAGATGGTTTTTCCGAAAGTGATACCTGCCCAGGGCGAGAAAACCAAGGCACTGCTGCGCCGCTATGTGCAGACCAACGGCGTCGGAGGCCTTCTGTTCACCTCTGCCACGCTGCCGCAGTATATCGAGATGGCCAACTATGCCCAGTCCATATCCAAGGTGCCGCTGATGATGACTTTCGACGGCGAATGGGGCCTTGCGATGCGAATAGCCGACACGCAGAAATTCCCCTGCAACATGGCGCTCGGAGCCATGGGTGACACCGCGCTGATGTATGAATACGGTCGCGAAGTGGGCCGTCAGATGCGTCTTGTGGGCCACCATGTGGACTATGCTCCGGTGCTGGACGTGAATTCCAATCCCAACAATCCCGTGATAGGCTACCGTTCATTCGGCGAGGATCCGGCCCGTGTCCAGGCACTCGGCACCGCCTTCTCGCGCGGACTCGAAGCCGCCGGAGTGCAGGCCGTGGGCAAGCATTTTCCCGGCCACGGCGACACGTCCACCGACTCGCACAAACAGCAGACCGTGGTGAAACATTCTGCCGAGGTGATGGAGCAGGTAGACCTGCTGCCCTATGTCGGATTTATTGAAAACGGCCTTTCGGGCATCATGACGGGCCATATCGTGGTTCCGGCCCTCGACCCCTCGGGCCGTCCCGCCACGCTGTCGCGGAAAATCACCACCGACCTGCTGCGCGGCCGCATGGGATTCCGCGGACTGATACATACCGACGCCCTGAGCATGAAGGGAGCCGAGTACAAGAACACAAACCCGGCGGTCGAGGCCGCCTGGGCCGGAGCCGACGTGCTGGAATCGTCGCGCACGCCCATGGAGGACATAGACCTGATAATGCAGGCAGTGGCCTCGGGCCGCATAAGCCGTGCCGAAATCGAGGAACATTGCAAGCGAATACTCAGTTACAAATACGCCCTCGGGCTGAACGAATATCGCCCCATCGAGCCGGAAGGCATAACCGACAGCCTCCACACACCCGAATGTGAGGCGCTGATGTCACGCCTGGCCGCGGCATCGATGACTGCCCTGTGGAACCGCGGCGACCTGCTGCCCCTGGGCAATCTCGACAGCCGCAGCATCGCTGTGGTGAACATAGGCGATGTGGCCGACAACAATTTTGCCGACATCTGCCGCCGCTATGCCCGTGTGGACGTGTATGCCGCGCCCGACAACCATCTGAGCGCCGCGCAGGTCGAGGCCATCGGCAAGCACGACGTGGTGATTGCCGTCGTTTACGGCGACAACGCCCAGTGTCGCCACACCTACGGCCAGTTGGCCGACATGCCGCATCTGGTTGGCGTGTTCATGATGACGCCCTACAAGATGAGCAAATTCAAGAAGGCGCTGGAAAAGACGCAGGCCGTGATTCTGGGCTATGACAACCTGCCCGAGATGCGCGCCGCGGCCGCTATGGCCGTTTTCGGAGGAATCAACGTGAGCGGTACGCTGCCTGTGAATCTGCCCGGCGTGGCGAAAATCGGTACAGGCGTGAAGATTGCCAAAAGCCGCCTGGGCTATGCGCCCCTTGCGGCCGAAGGCATAGATCCCGCCCTGAGCGACTCGGTCGACAGCATCATCGGCCGAGCAATTGCCGCGGGCGCCTTCCCCGGCTGTCAGTTGCTGGTGGCACGCAACGGCAATGTGGTGCTGGAACGCGCCTACGGCATGACGACAAAGGGCGGCGAGCCTGTGACACTTTCCACCGTCTACGACCTGGCCTCCGTGTCGAAGGCCACCGGAACGCTGCCCAGCGTGATGAAAGCCTACGACCTCGGTCTGGTGGACCTCGACGCCCCCGCGGCCACATATATTCCCGGCCTGCGCGGCACGGCCAAGGATTCCATCACCGTGCGTCAACTGCTGTATCACGAAAGCGGCATGCCCGCATCGCTGAACATGTTCGACGTGATGATTGACACGGCCACATACAGCGGACGGCTCATATCGCCCCGCCGCGACGCCGGCCACACCGTCCGCATCATGGAAGGTGCATGGGGGCCTGCCTCGGGCCGCGTGCGCAGCGACATCGTGAGCGCCGTGCGCAGCGATTCCACTCCCTACGAAGCCGCAAGCGGCATGTGGGTAGGGCAGGCTGCCTTCGACACCATCATGGGCCGAATTTACAACATTCCCCTGCGCAAGAACCGCCGCTACAACTATTCATGCCTGAATTTCTGCCTGCTGATGGATATGGAACAGCGTGTCACGGGAATTCCTCACGACCGCTTCGTGACCGACAGCATCTGGGCGCCCTTGGGTGCCTACGGGGCCTGCTACCGCCCGACGCTGTGCCATGAGCAGAGCGAAATCGCGCCCACTGAAAAAGACACCTACCTGCGCAAGCAGTTGATCCGCGGCTATGTGCACGACGAGACCGCCGCTATGCTGGGCGGCGTATCCGGCAATGCCGGCGTATTCGCCTCGGCCGGCGATCTGGCCAAACTGTGCCAGATGTGGCTGGAAGGCGGCACCTACGGCAGTCGCCGCGTGCTGAGCGAAAACACCGTGCGTCTGTTCACAGAATCGAAGAGTCCGACATGTCGCCGCGGCCTGGGTTTCGACAAGCCCGACAAGGATAACCCCGACTATTCGCCCACCTGCGACGAGGCAGGCGCGAACGTATACGGCCATCTCGGCTTCACGGGAACAGTGTTCTGGGTCGACCCGGACCAAGACCTTATATTCATATTCCTGAACAACCGCGTTAATCCCACGCGCGACAACGCGGCCTTCAACAACGCCAATATCCGGCCTGAACTGTTCCGTCAGGTCTACAAGGCGCTGCGCGACTGACAAAAAACCAAGGTAAAAAAGATGAAAAGAATATTTGCGACAATAATCATGGCGGCGGCAATGCTGCCGACGGTTTCGGCAGCCGAAGCCGACAGCACATCGTTCGATGCCAAGGCGGCTCCATATGCGGTACGTATCGGTACGTCGATAGTAATCAATGCCGGTATCACCGAAATACTGAAGGCATCGGTACATTCTGCGCGGCCCGACGGCAGCGGTAGCGATTCGTGGCCTTCGCGCCATGCCTCGTGGGCTTTCAACTTGATGTCGATTGCCGGACACGAACTATATGCCAAATCCGGATGGTGGGCGATGGGCGCACATGCCGTTGCCGACGCCGTGGGCATGCAGCGCACCTTCAGCGGGCGGCACTATCCGAAAGACGTGCTCGGCGGCGCCATGGTCGGCCTGCTGTCGACCGAAGTCGGCTACCTGCTGGGGCGGTTGATATATCCTTCGTCCTACCGTCCGCTGCCGTCGGCGGCCAATGATTTCTTGCCGGCGATGGACGTGACCACCGAGGCGCTGTTTCCGTTTTGCGGCGGCGCGCCGGGACTTCACGGGCGCACGGGCATCAACACGGCGATTCGCGGAACGATGCCCCTGGCCGAGCACTGGGGCGCTTCGGTGGCGCTGAACGTGCGGTCGATGCCTCTGTTCGATGCCGAGAATGTTTTCCGCGCCATGATGGGCGGGGCAGGTGCAGCGGCCGGTGCCGTTTATTATGCGCCGGTGGGCGACGGGCGCTGGGGCTTTGAGAGCCGCGCCTATGCCGGTTTCCTGTGCAACCACGTGTCCCACGGACAAAAAGCAAGCCACCCGTCGGTGTCGTTCACATTCGACATGACGGGCGGTTTTTCGTGGATGGTTACGCCCGGATTCGCGCTTGGCGCCGAGGGCGGTTATCATTACTGGGCCTTGCGCCGGGCTGTGTCGTCGCTTGGCGTGGGAATCTTTACGCGGGTCTTGTTTTAAGCACGGCGCTCACGTGATGCTTGATGCGGAAATTAATCAGAATCACAATCATTGATGTCACGGGCGTGAGGTAGTTGAACACGCAGAAAGGCAGATATGACAGCGTGGCCACGCCGAGCACTGTGGACTGCGTGACGCCGCATGAACTCCACGGAATCAGGGGCGAGGTGACCGATACGCCGTCCTCGATAGTGCGGCTCAGGACCAGGTTGTTCATACCCGTGCGACGGAAAGCCTTGCGGAACATGTTGCCGTCGAGAATCAGCGAGAGATACTGGTCGGCGGTGCATGAATTGAGTACCACGCCGGCCGAAAGGGTGGAGGCCACCACAGAGGGACGGCGGCGCAGGCGGCCTGTGAGGGCGTCGCTGATTGAATTGAGCATGCCGGTGGAAATGAGCATCCAGCCGAAAGTCAGTGCGCTGAGAACCAGGAATACGACCGGCATCATGCCCCATATGCCGCCTGTGGAGGCCAGGGCGTCGAAGGTTTCATTGCCCGAGGAGGAAGCGTAACCGTTCCAGACCGACGAGACAAGGGCGGGAAAGTCGAGTTCGATTCCGGGCTGGAAGATGAAGATTCCGACGGCTCCCATAAGGGCGCTTGTGGCCAGTACAATGATTGTGCGTACTTTCAGGGCAATCATCAGGAGGGTTATCGCGGGAATCACGAGGGTCCAGGGAGTGATGGCGAATGTCGATTCGAGGCTTGATATGATGTCGACAGAATTGACCACGGCCGAGGCATCGGAGGTCAGGCCCTTGATGCCGAAGACCAGGAGTGCCACCGACATTGCCGGAACAGTGGTGAACATCATATATCGGATGTGGCTGAAAAGGTCGACGCCGCAGGTTGAGGCTGCCACGACAGTGGTGTCGCTCAGAGGCGAGACCTTGTCGCCGAAATATGCGCCTGAGATGATTGCGCCGGCAATCCAGCCCTCGCTGTAACCCATCACCGAGCCGATTCCCATGAAGGCGACGCCGATGGTGGCGATCGTGGACCATGAACTGCCCGTAAGCACGGAAACGACGGCGCATACGGCGCATACGGTCACGGGAAACCAGTGGGGGTTCAGCAGCCGCAGACCGTAGTCAATGAGTGTCGGCACGACGCCCGACATCATCCAGGTAGTGGCCAGGGCGCCGATACAAATCAGCATGGGAACGGCGGGGAGAATCTGAGTGGCACTGCGTCGCAGACCCACGGCGAGGCTTCGTCGCGACATGCTGCCGCAATATATGGACAGAGCGGCGGCCAGGGCTGCCGAACCAAGAAGGGTGATTTGCGAATAGTCGGAAATGGCGTTTGGCCCGAGGAACACGATTATGAGAATGAAGGTGATAAGCAGTGCTCCGACAGGGATGAGCGAAAGCCACAGCGGCGGCGTCTTGGCCACGCGCGGAACGAGGGAATTGAGAGTATTCAACCTTGACCTATGGAAAAAATGATTGGAAAATGATAGTTGCGTATAAAATTGCCGCAAAGTTAGTATTTCCGGTAAATAAATGCAACCTTGCGGGTGTATGTTTATGTTGTTTTAACAGAAATCAGAGGCCTGAGGTGGACACAGAGTCGGCCGGGACAGAGGTGGGAAGGGGCAGCGAATCGGCGCGAACGGAATCGGTATGCAGGGAATCTGCGTGCAGGGATTCGGTTTCTGAGCCGGCAGGTGCGGTGTTATGGTGTTTGCGGCGCGGGAAAATGCGGTCGAAATCGCGGCGGAACATGATGCCGACGCCCTGAGTGGTCTGGGCGGTGCGGACATAGTAGTTCTGGTCGTTGTATCGGTTGTAGGCGCGCAGACGCCAGGTGCCGCGCGGCGTGAGGAGGTATTCGATGTCGAAATCGCCGATAAACTGGTTGGTGTTAAGGGATTTGTCGCGATAGCCGAAGTTGCCGTTCAGCAGCAGGCGGTTGTTGAGCAGACGGCTCGACAGGGCGAGGTCGAATTCCACGTCGCTGAAATCGCCGCGGTCGCTGCGCAGGTTCGGAGCAATGGAGAATTTGTCGCTCAGTTTACCCAGCATGTTTGAAATCTGGCTTGTGATGGTCGATGCGGCCACCGAGAAGATTTCGTTGCCCTTGGTGGTGGAGGCCATGTAGTCGGGTGTGTAGAAGCGGTTGAGTGCCAGTAGGTAAATGATTTGTCGGCTCATCATGTCCTCGGTTGAGATAATCGAGCGGACCTTGCGGTAGGTGTCGCTTGTGAGGGTGGGAAAGCGGAGGTCGAAGGTGATGTCGGGCTGGCGCATGTCGCCGGTGACGTTCAGCAGTGCCTGGACGGGGACATTGGTGCGGTTGAGGTCGCGGTCCTGGGTGAATGATTTGTCGAGGTCGCTGAGGTTGGCGTTGAGCGAGTAGATGGCCCGCAGGTTCAGTTCGGCCGAGTACGGGTCGCCCTTGAAGGTGATTGAACTGCCGGGCTCGATGGTGAAGTCCTTGATGATGATGTCCTGGAGGGTGAAATTGTAATTGCCGCGTTCCAGGGTGTAGGTTCCGCGCATTTCCAGGGAATTGTCGGCCGAGTCGTAGGCCATGGTCATGTCGCCGGCACCGTAGGCACGGATACGGTCGCCGCCCACGGGATCCATCACGATAATCAGTTCGGCATCCTGGGTGATGTCCATGCGGATGTTCATTATATAGTCCGAGGGAGCGTCCTCGGCCAGCACGGCCTGGCGGGCCTGGTATTCCTTGACGGCAAGTGGAATGTCGTCAATGGAAATCAGGGATTCACTTTCGATTATTTCGGTTCGGTCGTTGAAGGTGATGAACGAGTATTGCTCGGCGTCGAGACGGTCGGATAGGACGAAGGTGAAGGTGGAGTGGGACGCCGTAGCCATGTCCACGTCGATATTGATTACGCCGGGACGTCCGCGCACCTCGGCGCCGCCGTTGCCGTAGACGGTTCCGTACCAGTCGGGGTTGAGTGCCGGGGTGACGTTGTAACTGAGGAAGTCGTGGGCGTCTGAAATCCTGAAATCGAATACGGGCGAATGGAAATAGTCGTGCCGGAGCCAGCCGTTCAGTTTGGCGGTGTGGCCGTTGACGTCGGCAATGGTGATGTCGCGCAGGTTGATGAGACCGGGGGTGATGTGGATTGAGTCGGTGGCGGTGTACCAGGTGTTGGTGAAGTCGATTTTTATCCGGAGGTCCTCGGCAAAGACATCGCCTTCGAGGTCAATGTCCTTGAATGTTCCGAAGAGGCGCGCGTTGCCGGAAACATAGCCGCTGATGTCGGATGTAAAGGCCTCCATGAAGGGTTTCATGAATCCGACTTTGATGTGATTGGCCTCGAAATTGAGGTCGAGCGCGCCTTCGACGGCGAATATGTCGCCATATATGCGTGAATGTTGTCCTTCGGGATTGACGATGTCGGCATCGAGATAGAAGGATTTGCGTTCGTTGTTCCAATGTGCCTTGACGTCGGCGTTGCCCAGGGTGCAGTAGTTGTAGCCGATGCTGTCAACGTGCAGTCCGTCGGTGGTGAGAACGGGTACTGACGAGAGGGCTGAGGTAGCCGTGAAAGTACCGGTGGCGACACCGCTGATAAGGGCCTTGTCGATTTCGAGTGTCTCGAAAATCGGGGCCAGGGAAATGTCGGCGAGGGAAACGTCGAGCGAATCGGCCGTAGAAGCGGATGCGCGGCCGTTGATATGGATTTTCTGCGGGCCGGAGGTCAGGGCGAAGTTGTCGACGGTCAGCGTGCTGTCGCACCAGTCGATGCGTGAGGGCGAAATTTCCCACAGATTGTCGCCGAAGTTGATCTGCCCGGGGGTGAAACCGGTGTAGACGCACAATGACCCGCTGTCGGAGCGGTCGAGAGTGGTGTTGAAGTTGATCTGGCCGTTCAGAGGGATTTTGCGTTCGATGGTCCAGTCGATTTTGGTTTTGAAAGTGTTGTCGGCGCCGCGGATTCCGACTGTCGCAGCCATGGGACCTTTCTTGGTGGGGAAGTGTGTTGTGGCATAGAACAGGGCCTTGCCGCTGCGTGCGTCGGCCGAGATGGCAGCCACGGTCTGGTCGATAATCTTGTCGCCCTGCTGCAGGTAGGGGGCATCGAATGTCATTGTGGCCGTGCCGTCGGGGGCGTCGAGTGCCACGGATATGTCGGCAGGGTAAATCACCGTTACGGGTAGCGAGAAGAAATCGCAGAGGTGCTCGGCGTTTTCCAGAGTCAGGTCGAGGGTGAATTTGTTGCGTCCGGTGACGCTGTCGGTGGCCGCGGGGATTACGTCGGGAACAATAGTGCGGGCCAGGGAGGTGACGTCGGCCACGATAGCCGAGGGCACGATGTGTCCGCGGGCCGAGATGTCGAGATAGCGGCTGTCGACGGTTAGCAGGTCGGTGTCGGTGGTGCGGTCGAGGTCGATGCTGATGTCGCCTACGTCGAGGGTGCGGCCGGCGGTGTCGGCGAGGCACAGGCCGGCGATGTTGATGAAACCCTGGGCGTCGTCGGCATTGGTGCCGTTAAGTTGCATGTCGAGCGAACCGCGCAGGTTGAGCGGACGCGATTTCGCCAGGCCGAGGGCGGCCAGGTCGCATGCATCGACGGTGCCGGAAGCGGTGAGCGAGGTCAGGTTGTGGTCGGATGCCAGGCTGATGTCGAGGGCGGAGCGGAGAGCCGGGTCGTCGGAGGTGATGCGGGCCTCGAGGTTGCGCGGGGCGCTGTCGTATTCTCCGGAAAGGGTAATATTGTTATAGTGGTGGCCGTTGAGCGTGATTTCGAGAATTTCGGCCTGTCCGCGGGCGCTGACGGCGCCATGGCCGGCACTGCCGCTGCCGTCAACGTTGGCGCTGATTTTTCCGAGATGCGGATTGCCGAGGATGTAGCCGAGGTCGAGGTTGCCGATTCTTGAATGGCCGTCGAACGAAATGCTGCGATAGCGGTCGGGTGTGGTGACTGTGCCGTTGAATGCGAGCGAGACACCACGGGCGCCGGCACTGAGGTCGAGGCGCGCACCGTTAATGTCGCCTGTTCCGCTGCCGCTGACAGTCACCACGCCGGTGCGGCCGAGAATCTTTTGCAGACGCGGGTCGATGCGGCCGGCGAGGCCTGCGGCTTCGGCGGCTTCGGCGCGGGCGTTGAGGCGCAGCAGGTTGAATTCCAGGCTGTCGGGATCGCCGATGCCGGAAACAGAGCCGGTGATTTCCAACCGGGTGTTGCGGCCGTCGCCTATGTCGAAGCGGTTCAGCAGGATTCGCCTGCCGGAAGCATCGGCCGAGAAGGTCCCGCTGAAGGCTTCATCGTGTGTTGCGAGCGGTTTCCACAGCCAAGAAAAATCGGAGGGCGTGAGGACGGCGGTTCCGACCGGCTCGATGACGACCGAGCGTGTGCGGAGGGTTTCGGCGATGGAGCCGTAGCCGTTGATGTCGAGGCGTATGGGCTTGAGGGCCAGATGGCTGGCGGGAAGTTTGATGTCGAGGCTGCGCAGTTCGAGGCGTTCGGGCGATATGCGGCAAGCGGCGGCGATGTCTTCAACCACCAGTCCGGAGCGTTCGTGCAGCGACAGCGTTTCGAGGTCCACGTCCCATTCCTGCGGCGTGGCGTTGCGGATATAAGCGTGGAGCGAGATGTCTGAAACCAGGATGTGCGCGGGGTTGAATGTGGGAATCGAGTCAGGTTCGGACAGAACGTTGAATGACAGGCGTCCGTGGCGCACGACAACGGTGCCGACGGTGAGGTTGAACTGTGTGGGCGGCTTATTCTTGTCATGTGGCTTCAGCCGCTCGATTATGTCGGCGATGTTCAGCGGCGAGTCGGGCGTGGCCTTCGACAAGTGGACCGAGGGGGCTTCGATAACGATGTAGTCGAAATCAAAGCGTCCGGAGCGGAGGAAATTGATTACCTCGAAGCGTGCGGAGATGCGCGCGATTTCCAGGGCGCGGCGTCCGTTGTCGTCGTTTACGGAAATACCGCTGACCGACAGCGCGTTGAACGGATGGTAGGCAACGGCGTCAATCTCTACCTTTGTCCCGAGGAGTGCCGAGAGTTGCGTCACGGCCACCGATCGCATTTTTTCTGCCGCCCATGGCGTTGAAAGCACGATATATAGGGCCGATGGAATCACCACGGCCAGCAGAAGCACGGTGACGATGACCGCGCGTACTATTTTGCGGAACAGGCTCATTTCGATATAAGCCTACAAAGGTACGATTTTGACAGCAAATTCGGCACGCCCGAGTCACATTTTTGCGAAATTTACAGGATAAAAACGCATTTTGGCCGGGTTTCGGCTGTCAATTTACCACGATTACCGAGGGGATGGCGGCGCGGACGGTGGTGAGCGTGGCGGCCGAGGGAGTGATGAGGTATCTGTCGCCTGCGGCGGCCAGCAGCAGGGGCAGGTCGTCGTGGTGGTCGGTGACGACATCGCGGAGGGCGAGGCCGTGAACGCGGGCGTATTCCAGGACGGCGTTCTTTTTGCAGTTGCCGCGCAGTTCCACACGTTGCGGATTGTCTTCGATTTGGGTTGCGATATACGGGCCGTCCCATAGCCAGGGAATATAGAAAGCCGGGGCGGCGGAGGCCAGCAGGACCTGCTCGCCGCGGCTTCGGAACGTGGCTACAAGCGCGGTGACGGCCGGATTGACGGATGCCTTTACCCGGGCCGTGAAGTCGTCTTTGAGGGGGCCGTCGGCGTGACCTATCAGATTGATGGCGGTCCATTTCATGCGCCGGTGAGACACCAGTCGGAGGGCGCGGAGGACACTGATTCCCAGCAGGGCGGCAAGTTTACCGTAGCGGCGTGTGCGCCACAGGCTGCGGGCGCCAGCCTGCATGTAGATGTGCATGGTGTTGCCCCGAACGAGGGTCCCGTCGAGGTCAATCACGGCCAGTTTTTTGTAGTTTCCGTCGGGCATCATTGCTTGGTTTTGCTGTCGAGCGACCAGGGGAAACGAATCAGGGTTCCGTTGTCGAAAATGTGGAAATCGGGGCGGGCGACAGGCCGTGAGGTGGTCACGGTGATGGCGGCGCTTGCCAGTGAAGCTACGGGATTGATTCCGCGGATGGCTTCGTATACGGCTTGCAGGGTGGCGCCGCTGTCGACGGCGTCGTCGACAATCAGAATGCATCTTGCACGGGCAATCAGGCCTTTGTCGTCGTCGGAAATGTGGACGCAGCGTCGTGTGGCACCGGTCGTTTTGGGCAGTTTCGCTTCGGCGATACGTGCGAGGTCCAGCAGAGACAGGGGCAGATGCCTGAGCAGAAACCGGATGAGCGGCGATTTTTCCTTGCCGGAGGTTCCGGCGCGCCGGCACAGAACGGCGGCATGAGGCAGGTCGGCAAACATCATTCGGGCCACTTCGACACCGCCGTTAGCGATGCCTACGACCAGGTCTGGACTCGTCTTTTCGCGGCACAGCCCTTCGAGGGCCGCGACGGTGTCTTTGAACGAAGCGTTGTCGAGTGTCTTGATGCGCATTTTCGGAGTCAGAGTTTCGGCAGAATCAGGAGTTGGGTCTGCGGGTGGCGGCGTTCAAGGTAGCGCCGGATGAAGCCGAGGGTATCGGCGGCGATGACCTTGTCCGAATCGTAGTAGGTGTTGTAGATTACGGTGTCTAGGGTGATTCCGCGCGATTCGATGGCCTCGAGCGAAAGCAGTGTGTGGTTGATGGAGCCGAGGATGCCGTTTGTCACGAGCACTATGGGCAGGTTGCGTGATTTCACGTAGTCGATGGTGAGGAAATCGTCGGTCAGCGGCACCATCAGACCGCCGGCACCTTCGATTATGACGTTGTCATAGCGCGAGGCCAGAACCTTTGTGGCATTGTCGATGGCGACAAGGTCAATCTCGCGGCCGTCGAGGCGCGCGGCCAGTTGGGCCGACGCGGGGTAGGTGAAGATAACCGGGGCGGTGGTGTGGTCCAGGTCTTCGGGCAGCGGGTTGATACCCATCAGGTGGCGATGGGCGGCGATGTCCTCGGAATAGTCGCGGCAGCCGGTCTGGACGAATTTCTGGGTTATGACGCTGCGGCCCTGTTCCATGAAACGGCGGGCCAGGAAAGCGGTGGCGTATGTTTTGCCGGCATCGGTGTCGATGCCGCTTAAAAACAGTACATTATTCATTTTCGCAGAATTAGAATCATTGGACGGTAGGTGAGGTGATAACGCCCGTCGAGCATCATGGGATAGCGGCGCAGCAGGCTGCGTGTGGCCGCGGGTCCGTAGATGCCCAGAGAATTGACGCCGGTCAGTTTCAGGTGGCGGAGTGCATCGGCCGGCGAATCGAAGTCGAGGTCGCGTTCGTAGGCCTGCATGTAGGCGACGTCGAACATGCGGGCGCAGATTCTGAACCATTCGTCGGGGTCGGGCAGTGGCAGCGCGAAGCCCGTGAGCGCGGTAATCTGTTCGAGGTTGCCGCGGGTGAAGGTAGAGAGGACCATGGCGCCTCCGGGACGCAGCACGCGGAAACACTGGTCGATGAAGCGGTCGGGCGAATTGAACCACTGGATAGTTGAGGACGAGAATATGATGTCGACGGAGTCATTTTTGAGGCGGCTGATTTCCATTTCGGCATCGCACAGGCGGTGGGCAACCTTGTCGGGGAGTCCTTCGGGACGCGGCGCGGCGATGTCCCAGAGGGTGAGACGGGCGTCGGGCGCCACCCGGGTAATAAGCCGCGAAAGGTTGCCGCTGCCGCTGCCGATTTCGAGTATGTCGCCGCGGAAACCGTGCAAGGGCAGGTCGCGCAGGGTGTTGAGGGCGACGTCCATCATTTTGCCGACAACCTCGTTCTGTACCACGGCATTGCCCGAATATGTGGCGGTTCCGGCGCTGAAACGGCGCGACATGGTGTCCTTGTCGATGAACCAGCGGTCCACAATCTGCTGGAAATCGAGATAATGGCCGGCGTCAATAACGCGGAATGGGCAGTGGGCGGCTTTCCAGGCCTCCATCTGGGCATGGCGGGGAAATATGCGGTCGTGATAGCCGATTATGGCTATGTCCCAGCGGGTTGTGGAGGGGACGTGGAGAATCAAGCGGTCGGAAATGGCGCGGAGTTCGTCGGCCAGTTCGTCTGCGGCTCGTCTGGGGGCGTGTGCGGCGAAATGTTGCCGCGCTTCCTCGTCGAGGCACATGCGGCGATGGAATTTGGCCAGCGAGCGTTCGCTGAGCGAGGCCAGCGTGGCGTCGAAAATCTCTGGCGGAATTCCGCGGGTGGGATGCACCGGTTCGGGGGTGCCGTTGACGGCCACGCGGCGTGTGATTTTATATTCGATGGCCTGGGTGGTCTGGGCGGCGGCGTAGACGCCCATTGACCAGGCCAGGATGCAGATTTCGTCGTAACGGTCCACGCAGGACCAGTCAATGTGGAAGGAACGGTAGTCCCAGACCACCATCACGTCGTAGCCGGGCCGGCGCAAGTGACCGAGCACATTGTCGTCCATGCCCCAGCCTGCAAAGACCAGGAGCAGCCGCGAGGCGCCGGTGTCGGATACAAGACGATGGTTCATGACGGACGGTTGATTTTGTCGAGTGTGCGGCACAGGCGGGCCACCAGCGCGGGCGGCATCGAGGCCGAAAGACTGAAACGCAGGCGTTCGGTGCCGGGCGGCACGGTGGGTGTGCGTATGGGAAGTACCTTGAATCCGGCGTCGGCAAGCCTCTCGGACATGGCGACGGCGCGCAAGGGGTCGCCGACAATCAGAGGCATTATGTGCGAGGGCTCGCCGCCGAGGGATTTCGACAGCATTCCGGCCAGTTCGGCCAGACGCCGGCGCAGGTCGTCGGCAGCGACGGCCTTCCAGAGAGTGAGTATGGACCATTCGGCGCATGCCGGGGGCAGCGCGGTGGAGAAAATGAGGCTGCGGGCGCGGTTCACCATGAACTCGCGCAGGTTGCCGCGCAAGATGGCGAAGGCGCCGGACGAGGCCAGGGCCTTGCCCATGGTGCCGACGAGAATGTCTACGTCGGGCAGCAGACCGTCGGCGGCGCAGAGACCCAGACCGCCGGGGCCGTGGACGCCCACGGCATGGGCCTCGTCGACATAGAGCATGGCCCCGGGAGTGTCGGCTTTCAGGGCGGCGATTTCCATCAGCGGGGCGCTGTCGCCGTCCATGCTGTAAACGCTTTCGACAATTATCAGGATGCTGTCGTAGGCGGAAGCCTTGGCCGAGAGTATGCGGGCCAGATGGGCGGTGTCGTTGTGGCGGAAACGTTCGAATGGCGCGCCGGAAAGGCGGATTCCGTCGATAATCGAGGCGTGGACCAGGCGGTCGGCCACAATCAGGGTGCGGCTGTCGGCCAGGGCCTGGATGAGTCCTGTATTGGCGTGGTAGCCGCTGTTGAAGAGCAGGGCCGGAGCGCCGTA
>ERZ836877.4296-NODE-4296-length-14857-cov-3.572423_pt1 | contig 14857 bp, 5 predicted proteins | sample MGYA00519469_ERZ836877 | MGnify/ENA primary metagenome ERZ836877 (study PRJEB31850, sample SAMEA3708809) | human gut metagenome | biome: human gut; feature: human-associated habitat; material: faeces | place: China | collected 2014 ... | reverse complement strand
GGGCGCCATCCAGGGCATCTTCGCCGCCCAGTATGAAGTGCTGCGCGAAAACGGTCACACACCTTCCGAGGCTTTCAACGAGACTGTCGAGGAGCTGACCCAGTCGCTCATGCCCCTCTTCGCAGCCAAAGGCATGGACTGGATGTATGCCAACTGCTCGACGACAGCACAGCGCGGCGCCCTCGACTGGATGACACCTTTCCACGACGCCATCAAACCCGTCATGGAACGCCTCTACAAGAGCGTCAAAGACGGCGTCGAGGCACAAATTTCAATCGACTCTAACTCCAAGCCCGACTACCGCGTCAAACTCGAAGCCGAGCTGAAAGACCTCCGCGAGAGCGAACTCTGGCGCACGGCCGAGACCGTCCGCCGCCTCCGCCCCGAAAACTGCTGATATTCCATACTTTATTTGACACAAGCATTTAATTTCCCCGGATTTTTTGTAAATTCGGGGAAAATTTTTGATGCCTGTAAAACAACGATGAATAAACCTCTTGTCACAGCCCTACTCTGCATGTCGGCTCTCGTCTCGCAGGCCGAAGTCGTATATAAGGACTCGACCGTGCGCTTCGACCTTATCTCTGAGAGCGCCATACGTCTGGAATACGCTCCCGACGGCCGTTTTGTCGACAACCCGTCGCTAATCGCCGTCAACCGCGATTATCCCGCCGCCGATTATAAAATCAAGGACAGCAAAACCAAGATTGCCATCGAGACAGCCTCGATGGTTCTCACCTACCGCAAAAACAGCGGAGCATTCTCACCGGACAACCTCGAGATAAAATCGCGAATCAGGGATTTCGACTTCATCTGGCATCCCGGAGACAAGCAATCACGCAATCTCAAAGGCACATACAACGGCCTCGATGTGCGCGACGGCGAGTTTAAGGACGGCGAGCCTATGCCTATTGAAGACGGCGTCGTGGCTTTTGACGGCTGGAACGTCATCGACGACTCCGAAGGTCTGATATTCGACAACTCCGACATAGCCTGGGCGACAGAGCGCGGGAGCGCCAAAGGCGCGCAGGACCTATATTTCATGGCTTACGGTCACGACTACCGCCGGGCGCTGAAAGACTACACGCTGTTTGCCGGCAAAGTGCCGCTGCCCCCGCGCTATGCTTTCGGCTACTGGTGGTCGCGCTACTGGAGCTACACCGACAACGAGTTCCGTGCCCTCGCCGACGCATTCGAGCATTACGACATTCCCGTCGACGTAATGGTCATGGACATGGACTGGCACTATATCGACCCCGGTCGCGGCGGCTGGACGGGTTTCAGCTGGAACCGCGAGCTTTTCCCCGAACCGGCCACGTTTATCGGCGAAATGAAAGCACGCGGACTGCATGTGCCGCTCAATCTCCACTTCGGCGGCGGTGTCGGGCCATTCGAGGATCATTACCCTGAAATGGCCGAGGCCATGGGCGTCACAACGGGCGACACCATACCTTTTGCCGTCTCGTCAAAGTCCTATATGCTCTCGCTGATGGACAAGATTCTGCGACCTATCGAGAAAGACGGCGCCGATTTCTGGTGGCTCGATTTCAACACCTACCCTAACGACAAGACCATGCCGAAACTCAACAACGTCTGGTGGCTGGCCCATGTCTTTTTCACCGACATGGAGCGCAACCGCGACACACGTCCGCTGACGTTCACCCGCTGGGGAGGTCCCGGCGCCCACCGTTATCAGCTCGGCTTCTCGGGCGACCACTGCGTCTCCTGGAACTCTCTCGCTTTCCAGCCATATTTCACCTCGACCGCGGCCAACACACTTCAGGGCTACTGGAGCCACGACATCGGCGGTCACGTCACTCTCGACAGGCTGACACCCGAGATGTTTGTCAGATGGATGCAGTTCGGCGCGATGAGTCCGATTCTGAGAACCCACTCGGCCAAGGATGCCTCGCTCAACAAAGAGCCGTGGAACTACGACAAAGAGCATTTCGACATCATCCGTGACCTGATTCGCTTCCGCTATGCCCTCGCACCCTATATCTACACCCTCGCCCGCCAGACCTACGACGACGGCGTCGCCATGTGCCGCCCGATGTACTACGACTATCCCGAGGCGCCGGAGGCTTATGCGATGAAGAACGAATATATGTTCGGCGACCGCATGCTGATGATGCCGATAACGTCGCCGATGACAGGTGTTTACTCTAAGGAAAATATATGGCTGCCCGGCGGTGACAGCTGGTATGAGCTGTCGACAGGCACGACGCTCAAGGGAGGCCTGACGGTTAGCCGCGACTTCGCCATCGACGAATTCCCGCTCTATGTCAAAAGTGGCTCGGTGATACCGATGACACGCGACATTAAAAACCTGTCTGCCAACAATTATCCATATGAAATCAATGTCTTCCCGGGAGGCAATGACTCGACTGCCGTCTACGAAGACAACGGCAACGACAAGAACTATGCCAAAGAATATGCGTTCACCCCTGTGGTGATGTGTCAGGAGGGAGGCAGAATCACTGTAAGAATTCTGCCGAGACAGGGTCGTTACGAAAATATGCCCGACCGGCGCGACATGTCTGTCAGAATCAATGGCGTGCGTCCGGCTCTGTCGGCCTTCGGCCGCGACGGAGCGCTAAAGCCTGTCTTCGACGGCAACGAGCTGACTGTCACCGTCAGCCTCGGCTCAGTCAACCCGGCTGAAGGCGCCGAGGTGACGATTGATTTCGGTCGCGACGACTTCACCGTCGCCGACGGCATGAAAGCCCGCATGCGCCGCGCCGCAAAAGCAGTGTCATACATCAAGAACACCAACCCCTACCTGCCCGTCCACGGCGCTCTGTCGCGCCTCGAATCGGCCGGACGCGCAGCTACCTATCATCCCGACCGTTTCGACAGAATCGCCGCACGGTTCAACTGCGACTTCGACAGTCTGCCGCAGATCCTTAAAGATTTAGGATACAGCGACGAACTCTCGCTCCGCGTACTCGAAATCAGCGGCTACAAAGAATAATCGGCGATTTCCGCCACACAAAGTCCTATTAAATTCACGTTAATTCCTGATTTCAGCTCTGAAATCAGGAATTATTTTAATACCTTTGCACGATTAAACGATATATCACCGTTCGTCACCGTAATTGAGAAAGTCTCTACTATATATAGTCATTCTGTTAATCCTGCCCTCTGTCATTGCCGCTGCCACAGCCAAAGCCGACAATGTCAGCGGTGATGTGCTACTGCCCGACAGCATCACTGCAGTCAGAGACAACAGTCTGACAGACAGTCTCGCCACCGACAGCACCAGACCTCTTACCATGAGACGCGACAGTCTGCGGCGCGACACCGCCGTCAGACGCTCGCGCATCGTGCGCACCAAGGCCGACCTCGAGACAGCCGTCGATTTCTCCTCGAAAGACTCGATGATTATCATCCGCCGTGACACCGCCTTCATGTATGGCGAAGGATCGGTGAAATACGGCGACATATCGCTTCAGGCAGCCCAGATAAAGATGGACCTGACCGACAACTCGGTCTATGCCGTCGGACGCGAGGACTCGCTCGGAGAAGTCATAGGCTCGCCCGTGTTCAACGAAAGCGGCACCGACTACGAAGCCTCGACGATGCGCTATAACTTCAAGACCCGCAAAGGATTCCTCACCGACATCATCACCCAGCAGGGTGAAGGCTATCTCACCGGCGGCGTCACTAAGAAAGACGAAGGCGACGACTACTACATACAGAACGGCCGCTACACGACCTGCGACAACCACGAATGCCCCCACTTCTACATGCAGCTCACCAAGGCCAAAGTGCGCCCGGGTAAGAACATCGTCGTCGGTCCGGCGTATATGGTGCTCGCCGGCCTGCCACTCCCTCTCGCCGTTCCTTTCGGCTTTTTCCCCTTCACTGAAAGTTACTCGTCGGGCGTCATAGTCCCGACATTCGGCGACGACTATAACCGCGGCTTCTATCTAAGCGACGGCGGCTACTATTTCGCCATCAACGACAACATAGACATGGCGCTGACGGGTGAGATCTATACCAAAGGCTCATGGGGCCTGCAGGCTCAGTCAAACTACGTCAAAAGATACAAATACTCGGGCAACTTCAACATCAGCTACCTCAAGACCATCACAGGCGAGAAAGGCGAGCCCGACTATTCGACCCAGACCAACTTCCAGGTCTTGTGGAGCCACACCCAGGACACCAAGGCCAATCCCAACATGAACCTCTCGGCGAGCGTCAACTTCACCACAAGCGGCTATTCGCGCAACGACCTCAACTCATACTACTCGCCTTCGTTCACCGAGAACACCAAGAGCTCTACCGTCAACCTTACATACCGCTTTCCCGGCACAAAATGGTCACTGTCGTCGACTCTCAACGTCTCGCAGCGCACGCAGGACTCGACCCTGTCGGTCTCGTTCCCCAACTTCACGCTGACGATGTCGCAGACCTACCCTTTCAAACGCAAGAAAGCCTCGGGCGACGAACGCTGGTATGAAAAAATCAAAATGTCATATTCGGGTCAGTTCCAGAACTCGCTGACGGCCAAGCAGAATGAATTTTTCAAGAAGAGTCTTATCAAGGACTGGCGCAACGGCATGCAGCACAAGGTGCCTATATCGGCCACATTCAACGTGCTCAACTATGTCAACATCACCCCGTCGATCAACCTGAGCGACCGCATGTATACCCGCAAGGTGCGCCGCCACTGGGACCCCGTCGCCGGCATCGAGGTCTGCGACACCAACTACAGCTTCTATAACGTCTGGGACTTCCGCGCATCGGTGTCCCTTGATACAAAACTCTACGGTTTCTACAGCCCCATCGGCCCGCTGAAGAAAAAAATCAAGATGGTGCGCCATGTCATGACCCCGACGATATCGTTCAACGGCGCGCCTGACTATTCGAGTCCCTTCTTCGGCTATTACGGCAAATATCAGTATGAAGGCGCCAACGGCCAGATGCTCGAACGCAAATACAGCTACTTCCCCAACGCCCTCTACGGCGTTCCCTCGGAAGGTAAAGAAGGCTCGATGAGCTTCTCGCTCGCCAACAACCTCGAGATGAAAGTCAAGACCGACAACGACTCGATAGGAGAGAAAAAAATATCTCTCATCGAAAACTTCACCGTCTCGCAGAGCTATAACTTCGCCGCCGACTCGCTCAAATGGAGCGATATCAATACGTCTATATTACTGCGTCTTACCAAAGGCTTCAATCTCAACCTGTCGGCCACGTGGGACGTCTATACATACCAGCTCAACGAAGCCGGAAATCCGGTCAGAGTCGACAAGACCCGACTCAGCGCCGGCAAAGGCCTGGGACGCCTGCGTTCGACCGGCACATCGTTCAGCTACACGTTCAACAACGACACCTTCAAACGCAAGAAAGACGACAGCAAGGACAACAAGAACAACGACCGCAGCCAGCCTCCGGCCGGAGACGAATACCAGCAGGGGCAGGACGAGGCAGCCAACGCCGGCACCGACAATGACGTCGATCTCGGCGAAGACGGCTATATGAAATGGACTGTGCCCTGGAACCTCAGCGTCAACTACTCGATAAACTACGGTTACGGCACATTCAACAAGAAAAAAATGGAATATAACAGCCGTATCACCCAGAATCTCAGCTTCTCGGGCAGCATCAGACCGACCAAAAACTGGAATTTCTCGTTCACGGCGTCATATAATTTCGACACCCACAAGCTCGCCTACATGAACTGCAATATCTCGCGCGACCTCCACTGCTTCACCATGTCGGCAAGCTTCGTGCCCGTAGGCCCGTACAAGAGCTATAACTTCCACATCGCAGTCAAATCATCACTCCTGAGCGACCTCAAATACGACAAGCGCTCATCGATGTCCAACGGTATCAACTGGTATTGACGACACGCCGTCGTCACACATGAGCTTGCGCGCTTAAAAGCCGTCAGGCGCGGCGCGGCATGTTAAATTGTTAATAACTTTTATCTTTTAGCCGGGAAAAAGGGCATGCGCATGACAAAATTTGCGTAATTTTGCAAAAAATTACAAAACAGATTATGCTGTTTACCAAATGCGCGCTATAAAACCCTTCAATTCTATAACTAACCCAATCATCAATCATGTTAAAGAGACTGTTTCTCTTGGCGTGGGCAGTTTTTATTGCCTGTGCCGCAGCAATGGCTGCGCCCGGCGACATCAAATGTTCCGGTATCGTTGTCGATGAAAACAATGAGCCTATCATAGGCGCATCTGTCACAGTCGCAAAAACACCGCTCGCAACGTCGACCGACGTTGACGGACGTTTCAAAATCGCCGTCCCGGCGGGAACAAAAATCAACATCAGTTATGTAGGTTATAAACCTGTCACTCTCGACGCCAAAGCCGACATGGGGCGAATCAAGCTCGCTGTCGACACCAAGATGCTTCAGGACGTCGTCGTGACACAGTCGGTCGCCCGCACGCGCATGACCCCCGTAGCCGCGTCAAACGTCACGGCAGCGACAATCGAGACCAAACTCGGCAACCAGGAGCTGCCCGAGGTGCTCAAGACGACACCGGGCGTCTGGACGACACGCGCCGGCGGCGGTTTCGGTGACGCCAAGACTAATATGCGCGGTTTCCAGTCGGCCAACGTCGCCGTCATGGTAAACGGTATTCCCATCAATGACATGGAATGGGGCGGCGTCTACTGGAGCAACTGGGCCGGCCTCGGCGATGTAGCTTCGAACATCCAGACCCAGCGCGGTCTCGGCGCTACAATCGTCTCGACTCCGTCAATCGGCGGCACCATCAACATCACGACCCGCTCGACCGACGTCGAGAAAGGCGGAAGCGTATGGTACGGCATGGGCAACGACGCAATGAACAACATCGGCCTGAAGCTCTCTACCGGCCTGATGAAAAACGGCTGGGCCATCACCGTCCTCGGCTCGCGCAAATGGGGCGACGGCTATATTCAGGGCACTCCGTTCAACAGCTACAACTACTTCGTCAATGTGTCGAAGAAATTCAACGACCGTCACCAGCTGTCGTTCACAGCCTTCGGCGCTCCGCAGACCCACTATCAGCGCAACGCCAACAACGGCGTCTCGATCGAGGTCTATCAGAAGCAGGCCAAGAACTTCATGAGCGGCGAGAGCATGTATAAATACAACTCGACCTTCGGCTATGACCGTCACGGCCAGTGGCGCAACTCAAGCTACAACTACTATCACAAGCCCCAGCTCTCGCTGGCCCATACATGGAAGATAGACGACAACCGCTCGCTGTCGACGACTGTCTACGCATCATTTGCCAGCGGCGGCGGCAACTCGGGTCAGGCAAGCGGCCTCGGCAAATACAGCTACTCGGCCTGGTATGGCTCCAACAACAGCACCGGCGAGATCACGACCGACTTCCGCTGCCCCGACGGCACATTCGACTACGCCGCCATCCAGGAACTCAACATGGCGAGCACCACGGGCTCAGAGCTTATCATGAGCCGCTCGAGCAACGCCCACAAATGGATAGGACTGGTGTCGTCATACAAACACGACATCGTGCAGCACAACAACAACCGTCTGAGCCTCACCGGCGGTCTCGACATACGCTATTATGTCGGCGAGCACAAGAACACCATCAGCGACCTATATGACGGTGAATACTTCATCGACTACTCGACCCGCAAAAATATCAAAGCCGACCAGAACATCGCTGCCGCCAACCCCGAATGGAAATATGAGAAACTCGGTGTCGGCGACGTCGTCTACCGCAACTACAACGGCTACACCGCTCAGGAAGGCATCTACGGCCAGGCCGAATACACGATGCTCGACAAACGTCTCAACCTCGTGCTCTCCGGCGCTCTGAACAACAACACATACTGGCGCCGCGACTTCCTCTACTATGACAAGGAGCACGAACGCTCGGCAACCAAGAACTTTATCGGCGGCACTATCAAAGGCGGCGCCAACTATAACTTCGACAAGCACAACAACGTATTCTTCAATACAGGTTTCATCAGCCGTGCGCCCTTCTTCCAGAAAGGTGTGTTCGTGCAGGCCGCCACATCGAATGTCACCAACGAAAATCCTCTCAACGAAAAGGTATTCTCGTTTGAAATCGGCTACGGCTACACCTCTGACCCTCTGGCCATCACGGTCAACGGCTACTATACCAAATGGATGGACAAGACAACGGCTCAAGGCGGTACGGTCAACGACACCCGCTCGGAGCACTACGGCGAACACTACTTCCTCAACATGGCCGGCGTCGACGCCCTCCACATGGGTGTCGAGGTCAACATGAGCTGGGTGCCCGTCCAGTGGTTCAACCTCGACGCCATGCTGTCGCTCGGCGACTGGAAATGGGACTCTGACGCCAGCGGTTCGTTCTACAACCAGCTCGGCCAGCCTCTCGCCGACACCAAAGGCAACGTAGCCTCGGGCATCAACGCTCCAGACCACCTGACAGCCACCATCAAGCAGAAAGGCATCCACGTCGGCGGCTCAGCCCAGACAACAGGCTCGATCTCGGCAAACTTCATACCCTTCCGGGGCTTCCGCATCGGCGGCGACTGGACATTCAACGCCCGCAACTACTCTGACTTCCAGATCTCGACAAGCAGCCTCGAGAACGGCGGCACACTCAATATCGCACAGCCGTGGCGCATACCCTGGGGTCAGCAGCTCGACCTCAACGCAAGCTACCGCTTCAAGATGGGCGGCTTCAACGCCACCATCTACGGCAACGTCTATAACCTCTTCAACTACAATTATGTAGTCGACGCCTACACCAACTCGAACGAGAGAGGTACATGGCAGAACGCCGCCCGTGTTTTCTATTCATTCGGCCGCACCTATTCGCTCCGTCTGAAAATCAATTTCTAAGGCTCTAAACAGTAAATCAATATGAAATCAACAGCAATAAAAAGCCTTCTCATCGCCTGTGCGGCCGTTGCCGTCACCTCTTGCGACGAGAACTCGTGGAACGACGAATACCTCAAGGGCTTTGAAGAACCGACTGCCACCGATGTCGAGACCGTCGAATATACTCTGACATCGTCCGAAGTCATCAAAATAGCCAAAATGAAGGCTAACATCGACATCGCCATCGAGCGCGGCGAACTCGACCAGCTCGCAGGTGTCGCAGCCCAGGGCTATTTCACCGAACAGATCACTCCCGAGGTTTATGCTCCGGCCTATCTCGACTCACTCGCCACGGTCATGGGCAGCCCGATTTTCTATCTCGACGAACGCTCGACACTGAAACTGAGCTATCCGACATCAGTAGGCCTTCCTGCCGAACTTGCAAAAATACCTGCTGCAGAGCGTCTGACCCTCGAGGAAACCGATTATCAGGCCGTATGGGGCAGCGAGACTGACTTCACCGCGGCTTTCGCCCCGTCGAAACCCGCGTCGGCATTCATCCCCACATATCTCAAAGACAAACTGCCTGACGCAGCCGACGGCGATTTCGCTGTCGTGACATACAATGTCGCAGGTCAGGACCCCGTCTTCGGCGGCACGACTCCTCCGGTCGACGAGTTCGAGCTCTCGTCGGTCATCAGCACCGTGGCTCCCAAAGGCGGCCCGTATGAAGTAAGCGGTATTGTCACCGCCATCTGCCGACAAGGCTATATCATCACCGACAACAGCGGCTCTATCCTCGCCTACTACGGCAGCTCATTCGTGGCCGACAACTATGCCATCGGTGACCAGCTCAAACTGACCGCCACAGGCGGCTGTTATGGGGGCGCCCTACAGCTGACAGTATCGGCCGAGACAAAGATGGGCAACCAGAAAGTGACCTACCCCACTCCGACCTATATCGACGGCTCGATGCTTGACGACTATCTGGCCGACCTCACCGAAGTGGCTAACTCAGAAAACGGCGTTCTCGCCGAGTATGCCGAAGTGACAGGTAAAATCACCATCAGCGGCAACTATGTCAACTTTGCAGTCGACGGTGCCTCAAACGCCACAGGCAGCGCCTACCAGTGTCCCAACGCCATGAAGGCCCTGCTCACCGACGGAGCCACCGTGACGATGCGCGGCTATATCGTATCCAAATCAGGCTCATCGTTTGTCAACCTGCTGCTTACCGAAGTCGACGGCAAGACGCCGTGGGAAGCTCCCGCCAAGTTCAAGGCCGGCGTGAATGTCTCATATGAGACTCTCTCTGAAGTTTATGAATACAACGGCTCAGCATGGTCGGCTCCGTCTGACATCGCTGTGCTCACAAACGCCGATTACGCCGCCATGGGCCTCGGCTCATACAACAGTCTGACGACAGCACAGGCCAACACTTATCTGCCGATTTACCTCGAGACACACTTCCCCTACGCCCAGAACGAGACTGTGAAATATCTCGTCTTCAACTTCTACGACGGATCGAACACAATCCGTAACCACTGCCGCCGCGCTGTCTACAACGACGGTGTCTGGGAAATCAACACCATCAACACCGAGATGAACCAGTTTATCAAGGTTGCAGGCGAAGGCGGCCGCTCGGCGTGGATCTATGACCCGAGCGTCTACATCAACCTGCCCTCGGGACGCAACAACGCTGTCTCCGGTCCGTTCTATCAGGCCTGCGTCGACTGGGTATACGAGAATGTCGACGTGCCCGAGTTCAAATCAGAGTCAATCACCAGCGGTGTCGGCTATGTGACAAGCTACGGCAACAACGAGTACTTCGCCGGCACATCGGCCTATCAGGGCAATGTCGACATCCGTCCGACAGCGGCAAGGAAACAGACCCCGTCAGTTTACGGCAACATGAGCGACGAAGATGTCGTCAGCACACTGAAGAAGAATTTCGAAGACATAGTGATGCCCGCCGTGCTCGCCCAGATGTACCCCGACGCTATGCCGGGCGAGAAATACGACCAGTACTACGTCATCAACTTCGTGACATACAGCGGCACATCATCAAACGAGACCATCCGTTTCAAAGTGACAACCAAAGGCAAATTCGAGTTTGCCGACTGCACCTGGAACAAATAACCAGCCCAACCTACTTTATTCAGCGAGAGGTGACGCCAGACGGCGCCACCTCTCTTTTTTCCATACGCCAAATCACCAAATTGCCATCCTATCCAACAAGAATATAGCAATTTGCAACAAAACATCTCCTAATTAAGATTTATTAACCCCACTATCAATAATATCACATATCTTAATGCTAACTTTGTTTCAAAATTTATCACAAATATAAATTCCAATCACAAGCTTATGAATAAACTTTTACTTCTATGTCTGGCAGCGACTGCATTGGCGACCCCGGCCAACACCGAGGCCTCGATCAGTAAAAAGCTGACGGTAAGCGCTGAAGCCTACAGAAACAGGCAACAGACTTTCCAGTTCCAGAAAAAAGAGGGCGCGACGGCCTTCGTCACCGGCAAAAAAGCCAAAGCTCCTGTCAAACCGATGAAGGTCACTCCCGGCGGAACGACTCTCTACGGCTACCTCGAATATTCAGACGCCGTGCCCGCGATGGGCAGCTACGAAGGCATCTATGAAGTCAGCTCAACAGGCGCCGGCGCCGAAGTCATGTCAGACCCGCTGCGCGGCGAAGAGCTGTTCATGAATACCGGCTGGTATACCGACGACAAAATATGCTCTTACTGTCTCGACCAGGACATGAGCACAGGCTTCCTTATCGGATATTACTACGCCGAAGCCGATTTCTCGACAGGCAAACTGACCAAGATAAAGGAGCTCGACCCCGACAACGGCTTCATGATGATAGCGACCTACAATACCGCCGATAACTGCATCTATGGCTTCGGCGCCGACTTTATGGGCAACGAAGGATGGGTAAAGGCTCCGGCGTCAAATCCGGGTGAGGTCGACATCGTCAAGGAACTCGACCCGTCGGAAGTATGCTATTCTCTCACTTACAATGCCAAAGACGGTCTCTTCTACGGCGTCACTCAGGAACAGAAGTTTGTCAGCATCACTCCGGCCGGCGAAACCAAAGTGATATGCTCGCTCGACGCATCGAAATATCTCAACGCCATTGTCTGCGGCCTGATGTACTCTGAGGCCGAAGACCTGTTCTACTGGAATCCTCAGTTTGCCGACTGGTCGACGGGTCTGGCGACTTTCGACCTCAAAGGCAACTACAAGGACATAGCCGAGTTTGCCGACGCCGAACAGTTCTCATATATGTTCACCACCGATAAAGTCGTAGACCCCGCCAAGCCGGCCGACCCCGAGATTGTCTCGCTCAGCTTCGTCAACGGCGCCCTCAGCGGCACGATGGAGGCAAAACTGCCGTCAGTGACGGGTAGCGGCGCCGCTCTCACCGGTGAGCTCGACTGGTTTGCGACCATCGACGGCGAGCTTTATAAAACAGGCAAAGCCGCGGCAGGCAGCACCGTCAAAGTCGAATATACATCGCTCGCCGCCGGCACACACCGCTTTGGCATCTATGTCGAGACAGCCGGCAAAAACCGCAGCGAGGAAACCAAGACATCGCTCTATGTCGGCGTCGACACGCCCGCATCACCGGCAAATGTCACACTGTCGCGCGACAAAGTGACATGGAGCGCTGTCGACAAAGGCGCCAACGGCGGCTATATCGACCTCTCCGCCCTCTCTTATGAAGTATACGTCAACGGTGAGCTCAAAGGCACGACCAAAGCCACATCACTTGCCATCAACCTGCTCGACAACGAATATGCCTCTTATCAGGCATCTGTCGTCGCCGTGTCCGGCGGTCTCAAGAGCGAACCCGGCGTATCGAACAAAATTGTCGACGGCCGTCCGCTCGACCTGCCCGTGATGTTCACCCCGACGCAGGCCGAATATGACATGATGACCGTCGTCGATGCCAACAAAGACGGCCGCGGATGGTCATACAGCCCCATCTACCAGGTCATCAGGACTTCATTCTCGACCAACGGCGCCCCGATGGACGACTGGATTTTCCTCCCCGCCATCAATATCCCCGACGCTTCGCGGTTCTATACCTTCGGCATGGACATCCACCGCATCGGTCTTAACGAAAAAGACGAACTCGTCGAAGTCGTCGCTTTTGCCGGCGAACCTTCACCGGCCGGTAAAGGCTGCGTCGTCATGGAGCAGTTCCAGCCCGACGCAGTGACAGGCGATATCAGCAAGGTCGCCCGCTTCAAAGTCGACAAAGCCGGCACATATTTCATCGGCATCCACTGCATCTCGGCTCCCGACCAGTATGGTGTCGAAGTCGACAACATCTTCATCAATGACGAAGGCATCGTCGCATCATCGCCTGCAGCCGTCAGCGGCCTTAACGCCGTAGCCATGCCCAAAGGCACACTCAAAGCCAATGTCCTCTTCAGATTCCCGACCAAAGACTACAACGGCAATGACCTCGCAGCCGACCTCAAGCTGACAGCCACCGTCACAGCCGAGAAGACCGTCACCATCGAAGGCACGCCCGGCAAACAGGCCACAGTGGCCGTCGAGACACACCAGGGCGACAACGAGATCAGCGTCTTCGTCAGCTCGGCCAACGGCACAGGTCCCGTCTCTAAATGCAGCGTATACACCGGCGTCGTAGCTCCCGACCGAGTCACCGGACTCAAGATGACTGTATCTGACAACATGCTCAGCGCCACACTGACATGGGAAGCACCCTTGACTGGAGCCAACGGGGGCTACATCAACCCCGAACTTGTGTCATACAAAATATTCCGCTTCGTCAACAACGTCTTCGGCGGCGACTGGGAGCCCGTCGCTGACGCCGGCAATGACAAGACCTATACCTACACCGTGCCCGCAGGCTCACCGATGGAAAGCGTACAGCTCGGCGTCCTGGCGTCGAACGTCGCCGGCAACAGCGAGATGATATCTTACGCCATGGATCTGATGGGATCTCCCTATACCCTGCCGATGTTCGAAGACTTTGAAGAAGAATATGAGCTGGCCTACCAGCCCTGGACAGTCATCTACACCCAAGGCGTCAACTTCGGCTACGACTATCTCGATTCAATCAACCAGATATTCGCCGGAGACCACGAATCGGCCCTCGTCGGAGTGGTCAACGGATTGGCAACAGGTGAAATCGCCGTACCACGCTTCTCGACCAAAGGTCTCACAGGCGTGACCGTGACAATGAAGACATACGCAGGCCCGAAGGCCGCCGACGTCACCGTCAAGGCCCTCGCCACAGGCATTTCAGATGCAATCGAACTGTCGAGATTCCCTGCCGACAAGAACGGCTTTGTCACAAGCGAAATAAAACTCCCCGCGTCGCTGATGGGCAAAGACTGGGTACAGCTCTCGTTTGAGTGTATTTACACTGCCGCCGACCAAATTATGGCGCTCAAAGAGATACGCATCGAAGGCAAAACCGACGGCATCGGCGACATCACCGCTGCATCAGCCTCGATTACAGGAACTGACGGCGCTGTCATCGTCAAAGGCCATACAGGCGACAGCATCGAGATATCGAGCGTCGACGGCCGCACCGTCGCATCGCTGACAGCCGCTGACGACGCCGAGATAATCGACCTCGCCGCAGGTCTCTACATCGTCCGCGCCGGCTCACAGACAGCCAAAGTCATCGTGAAATAACCCACGGCAACACACCGTCTCCCATAACTTCCACAGCCATGCTCACGATTACGGAGCATGGCTGTGATGCGTAAATAACTATGCCCGAAATATTGAATTATGCCGCAATTACCTTTGCTACACATACTTCGGCGCGCTGCGCCTCGTACAATTTTGTGATTTTTTTGTACCAACGATGTCAATGTGCGTTTGACATCGTTTTGGTGAGAGTCGGTTCTGCAATAATCATTTTACGTCAGGGAGGTAAACCATAAATCAGGGTTATCCGCCCTGACGCAAACAATCATCACAGAACCGACTCTTTTTGCGCGGGGATGTCTGCCGCTAAAGTGGTCGTGGATGGGGTGGTAGTGCCGCTTC
>ERZ836877.4292-NODE-4292-length-14863-cov-2.828404_pt1 | contig 14863 bp, 12 predicted proteins | sample MGYA00519469_ERZ836877 | MGnify/ENA primary metagenome ERZ836877 (study PRJEB31850, sample SAMEA3708809) | human gut metagenome | biome: human gut; feature: human-associated habitat; material: faeces | place: China | collected 2014 ... | reverse complement strand
TTTCGATCAGGCGCATGATGTCCTCGTAGTGGTAATTCTGTGTGGAATTGCCATGTTTGCTGACTGCACCTCTTAAAATAACGTGTGCCCATGGATTTCCGGTTGTTTCTACTTCGTGGCCTGCAAAGGAAAAATGATGTGGATGCTGTGCCGCGTAAACGGAGTTCAGCATAACTGCAAGGTCACCACTGGTCGGGTTTTTCATGCCGGAAGCAACATCAAAACCGCTGACCGTAAGACGGTGGTGCTGATCCTCTACGGAACGGGCACCGATGGCAACATAGGAGAGTAAGTCCTCTACATAGCCCCAGTTTTCCGGGTAGAGCATTTCGTCAGCAGCACTCAGTCCGCTTTCTTCCATGGCACGAAGGAACATTTTTCTCGATGAAATAATACCTTCTACCATATCCGGTGCTTTTTCCGGGTCCGGCTGGGAGGCAATTCCTTTATAACCCTCACCAGTAGTACGCGGCTTGTTAGTATAAATACGCGGAACGATTAAAATACGGTCTTTGACTTTTTCCTGAACCGGTGCAAGACGGCTGACATAGTCTACGACAGGGTCTTCGTGGTCTGCGGAGCAGGGACCGATGATCAACAAAAGTCGGTCATCTTTTCCGCTGATAATATCTTTGATCTGGTTATCACGATCGGCTTTGATGGCAGCAAGTTTTGCTGAAAGCGGATATTGTTGTTTGATCTCTTCCGGTGTCGGAAGTGCTCTTAAATAAGTGAAACTCATAATGTATCTCCTTTGATTCTAAGAATTAAAATATTTTTTTTTAATGATCTCTACCGGCATATCGGCGCCTGTCCAGCAATGAAAGGAAGCTGCACCCTGATAGAGCAGCATATAGAGCCCGTTACAGGTTGGACATCCGATAGATTCTGCCTCCTGAAGAAGCTTTGTTTTTCTTGGGTTATAAATAATATCGGAAACGACCAGCTCAGGATATAACAGGGATCTGTCAACCGGACTGTTAGAAATATCAGGTGCCATGCCGACGTTTGTTGCGTTTGTTAAGATCGCACTGTCTGATAGTGCCTGTTTTAACTGATATGTATCTGCTATGTCATACAAAAATACCTGACAGTCGGTAGTGCGGGTGACTTTATCGGCAAAATCCTGTGCTGTTTTCCAGGAAGCATTTTTGCGCTTAAACATATAGATGTTTTTTACACCATCTAAGGCTGCCTGTGTGCAGATTGCAGTAGCCGCACCTCCAGCACCTAAAAGTGTCATATTTTTTCCAAGAATATCATAACCTGCGTCCTTAACCGAGTGCATGTAGCCGATTCCATCCGTTGTATGGCCGATCAGTCTGCCGCTTTCATAGGTTACGGTGTTGACTGCCTGCGCCAGCTTTGCAGCGGGGGTCAGCTCGTCCATAAAGGGAAGGATTGCAGTCTTGTGCGGCATGGTCAGGTTATAGCCGCGGACATTCAGCAGTTTTAAAGCATGAACAGCATCCGGTAGATTCTGTGGACTGATGTCAAATGCCGTATAGACATAATCAAGACCGAGAAGTCGAAATGCTTCATTATGCATCTGTGGTGAAATACTATGTGCTACGGGACTTCCCAAAAGACAGGTCAGACGGGTAGTTCCGGTAATCTCGTATCTCATAAATATACCTCCTTAGCGGAATGATATACCGCTCATGCCTATCTTAAAATAATTTGTAAAGGATGTCAATTACTTGCGGGATTTGGTGGGGTGGGATATAATGAGCAGAAGTGAGGGGAGAGTTTGTTTTTTGTTGGGGATCATCTGACAGCGATCACGCTTGTACAAGTGTCCGGAATTAAGAAGTACCAGACATTCTGTGAGAGGTGTCGGGGACGAACGAAACCGGGGCAGATTCGCCATCCTGGCAGGAACTTCTAAATCCCGGACATAGTTACAAGCATGATTGCTGTCAGATGAACGACGAACGAAAAACCTAATATCCACGGTGGCAGCAGGAATAAACTCTTAGCAAAACAGATCACGCAATAAATATTTATGCATTATTTATATGCTTCATACACATATATACTATATACAACATACAGAGGTATGAATATGTGAAGCACTGTAGGATAGTTACGTCACATAAAATCACATAAAAATAGCAGGAATGGGAAACAAAGTAGATGCAGCCGGCACAGATCAGATAGGGAAGGTTTCTTTTTGTGCAATGGAGATGAAACTCAGAAATCGTGAAGCTCATTAGCGCACACGATTTCCGGTTTCAGAGGTTCATCGGAATGCTCTGCACAAGGAAAGCTGGAATATCTGATCTGTGCCGGCTGCCCCATAGCGTATAACCATAACATATAACCATAACGAATAACTTAATATAACTAAAAATCAATAGGAAAATAGGAAGAGGAAACATCATGGCAGGAATCATTGAAAAAAAAGGAAAAATCCTCGGAACCGGCACCCCGCTCATCTGTGTTCCGGTAACAGAGGAGACAAAAGAAAAAATCGTGGAAGAGATCCGCATATTAACAGAACAAAAGGTAGATATGATCGAGTGGAGGATGGACTGGTTTTCAGAGGTAACGGATAAAAAGGCAGTGAAGAGTGTTCTCGAAGAAATCCGCCCTTATGTGAAAAATACGCTGTTCTTACTGACTTTCCGTTCTAAGATGCAGGGTGGGCAGCTACAGATGAAACCGGCAGAGGTCTTAGAACTGAACGAAGCGGCTGCAAAGACTGGAGTTGCAGATTTTGTAGATATTGAATATTTTGAATATGAAAAACCGAAAAAAGCCATTCAAAGAATGAAGGACTGTGGTGTGACGGTCATCTGCTCCCATCATGATTTTGAAAAGACACCGGAGAGAGGTGTATTGCAGATGATCTTAGAAAAAATGTACCATGGCGGTGCCGATATCGTGAAACTTGCAGTGATGCCGCAAAACCGGCTGGATGTTTTAAATCTGTTAAGTGCCACGGAGAGTTTTGTGGAAGAGCATCACGATACACCGGCGATCACGATGTCCATGGGAAAAGATGGAGTGATCAGCAGACTTTGCGGTGAGGTGTTTGGCTCCTGTGTGACCTTCGGTTCACATGAGAAAGCGTCCGCACCGGGACAGATGCAGATGGATGATCTAAAGACCGTATTAGAAAAAATACATAAGAGTATCAGTTAGAAGAGGAAGAAAGATGAAAAAACAGGGAAATATTTATTTGATCGGCTTTATGGGCGTGGGAAAGACAACCGTCTCAAAATATTTGAGGGAACTGACCGGATGGAAGGAAGTCGATACCGATAAGGTCATTGTCCGGAAAAAAAATATGGGGATTCCGGAAATTTTTGAAAAATATGGGGAAAACTATTTTAGAAATTTAGAAAGTCATATATTAGAGGACTATGCAAAAAAGGGGCAGCGGATCGTATCCTGTGGCGGTGGAATTATTTTACGGGAAAACAACCGGAGGCTGATGAAAAAAAGCGGCACCGTGATTTTGTTGAGTGCGACCCCGCAGACCATTTATGAAAACGTAAAAGACGGAAAAGATCGTCCGCTTTTAAATGGAAACATGAATCCTGACTATATTGGACAGATGATGCAGGAAAGACAGCCGTATTATGAAAAAGCAAAAGATATCGAAATTGTTACGGATGAAAAAGCACCAAAGGATGTCGCATTCGAGATCATAGAGCGGTTGCAGATACCAATGGCAGGAAAAGAGGAAGAGGCATGATACAGGATATTGGAGTGGAGCAGTTAAAAAATGAATATCATCCAAAGCCTCCGAAAGACGAGAGCAGGATCATGATATTTGACGCAGGAAAACTGCTTTGTAGGATCAACGAAGAGATGCAGATTGCATATCCTAAATACGGTGAGTGGAGAAAAAATAAGGCAGATGAGGGAACGCTCATCTACCTTTTTTCCATTGGAGAGGACACTTATTATCTGTTGTATTCGCCGCAAAAGACAGAAGTCGAGGGGTATGTCTATGAAAAGATGTTCCGTTTACGTCGAACATTTCCTGAGCGTGAGCGGTTTGCAGGAGTCAGTGCCTATCATTTGTATACATGGTATGAAAACAATCATTTTTGCGGAAAATGCGGAACAGAACTCTTAAGAAATGACAACGAAAGAAAACTGCAATGTCCGGCATGTGGGAATGAAGTGTTTCCAAGGATCAATCCGGCAGTCATTGTGGCGGTCAGTCACGGCGATGAACTGATCCTGACAAAATATGCAGGCAGGGAATATAAAAAATATGCATTAATTGCCGGTTTTGCAGAATTTGGTGAAACGATAGAGCAGACGGTACAAAGGGAAGTCATGGAAGAAGTCGGGATACGGGTAAAGAATCTGCGGTATTATAAGAGCCAGCCATGGGGATTTTCCGGGAGTCTGCTGTTTGGCTTTTTTGCAGAGGCAGAAGGAGACCTTACGATCTACAGGCAGGAAGACGAATTAGCGGAGGCAATGTGGGTGCCGGCAGAAGAGATCGTCTTAGATATAGAGGAGATCAGCCTGACAAGAGAAATGATGCAGGTGTTTCAAAAAGAGCATTGTAAAAAAGAGTGAAGAAATTGTGAGCGAATCTTGACATTGAGATAGAACATGCTAAAATAATACTTCACATAGTTAATTAATAACTGGGTTAAATAATAGAGGTGATACACATGGAAGAGTATATAGCGGACCTTCAGGAACAATTGATCACGGCACAGCATAGATTTATGAAGATGCACCGGGATCTTTGCTTTACAGGTCTTCGCAAAAGTGAGTTTGTCATGCTAGAGATCATTGAAAGAGAGAACGGAAACCGTGAGCAGGGTGTGCTGGCATCCGATATTGCCAAGCGCCTGAGGATCACGGCTCCGGCAGTCTCAAAAATGTTAAGAAGCATGGAAGAAAAGGGGTATGTAGAACGAAGAGTGGATGAAAAAGACAGACGGAATACGCGGGTGAGCATTACGCCTGACGGAAAAGAAGCAGAACAGCAGGTACGCAGGCAGATGCAGGAATTTATCACAGGAGTTATAGAACGTCTGGGGGAGGAGCGTACCAAAGAGCTGATTCATTTAATGAACCGATACACGGAGATCATGCAGGAAGAGAATCAGAACAGAAAAAGAAAAAAGCAGGAGGAAAAACATGAAGCAAATCTTTAAATACTTAGCAGAGCACAAAGGAGCAGTGGTCATGATCATACTGCTTTTAGTTGTTCAGGCATATTGTGATCTGTCTCTTCCTTCCTACACATCGGATATTGTCGATGTCGGAATCGAACAGGGAGGAATTGAGCATGAAGCAATGGAGGAGATGCGAAAGGAGAGTTTCGACACACTTTGCTTCTTTGTAGAGGATAAGGATGAAAAAACACTCCGCGATGCATATAAGCTTGATGAGAAGACTGAGCGATATGTCAGAAAGAGCGATAAAAAAGAGGATATTGAAAAACTCGACGATATCTTAGCAAAGCCTATGGCAATGGTCAATGGCATGAAAAGTAGCAAAGAGATGGATTTTGACCAGTTTTTGCAGGGCGTAAAAGCAGGAGCCATTACCAAGGATATGATCCTGCAGCAGGAGGAAGAAACCTGGGAAAAATACGATACGATGAGTGATTCCATTGTTTCGCAGATGGCAATCCTATATGTACAGGACGAATACAAAGCCATGGATTATGATACTAATCAGATACAGACACATTATCTGTGGGTAACCGGGGCAAAGATGTTAGGACTGTCCATTTTAATGGTAGCGGCAGCAATCTGTGCAGGATATTTTTCCTCTAAGACCGGAGCAAAGATCGGTATGGATTTACGAACCAGGATCTTTGGACAAGTGCTGAGCTTTTCGAACCGTGAGATGGACCAGTTTTCCACGGCATCCCTGATCACAAGAAGTACGAATGATATCCAGCAGATACAGATGGTTTCTACGATATTGCTAAGAATGGTACTGTATGCACCGATCATTGGTATCGGAGGAATCTTAAAAGTAGTCAATACAAAGACCGGAATGGGTTGGATTATTGTGGTTGCAGTCGTTGCTATTTTTGTTCTGGTAGGAATTTTAGTCGTAGTGGCAATGCCGAAGTTCAAACAGATGCAGACCCTTGTGGACCGCATGAATCTGGTTTCAAGAGAGATATTGACCGGTATTCCGGTTATTCGTGCATTCAGTCGTGAAAAATTTGAGGAAAAACGGTTTGAGAAAGCAAATCGTGATCTGATGCAGACACAGTTGTTTACGAACCGTGTTATGACCTTTATGATGCCGACGATGATGCTGATCATGAATGCCATTACGGTAGCGATTGTGTGGTTTGGGGCAAAAGGAGTAGACCTTGGAAACCTTCAGGTTGGTGACATGATCGCATTTATTACCTATACGATGCAGATCGTCATGGCATTTTTAATGTTGACGATGGTATCCATTATGCTGCCAAGAGCAGGTGTGGCAGCAACCCGTATAGAAGAAGTATTAGATACGGAACCAAGCATCCGTGATGCAGAGCAGACAAAGGGTGATGAAGAAGACTTTAGTGGTGTATTAGAGTTTCACGATGTAGGGTTTGCCTATGATGGTGCAAAAGAAGAGGCACTGAGTGATATTTCCTTTACGGCAAGACCGGGGGAAACAACCGCGATCATCGGAAGTACCGGATGTGGAAAGACCACGTTATTAAATCTGATCCCGCGTTTTTATGATGTGACCTCCGGAAGCATTACCATAGATGGAATTGATGTTCGGGAAATGTCACAGGAGAAATTAAGAAGTCTGATCGGATATGTGCCGCAAAAAGGAGTGCTTTTTTCCGGAACGATCGCATCTAACCTGAAATTCGCAGGAGATCAGGTCAGTGATGAGATGATGAAAGAGGCGGCAGACATTGCACAGGCAGTAGATTTTATTGAAGAAAAAGAAGAAAAATACAACAGTCCGATCGCACAGGGCGGAACGAATGTCTCCGGTGGACAGAAGCAGAGACTGTCCATTGCAAGAGCGATTGCAAAGAATCCGAAAATCTTCTTATTTGATGACAGTTTTTCCGCATTGGATTATAAGACCGATGTGGCACTTAGAAAGAAGCTGAATGAAAGAGTAAAAGATGCAACCGTTTTGATCGTGGCACAGAGGATCAGTACGATCTTACATGCAGATAAGATCATTGTATTAGAAGAGGGCAGAATAGCCGGTATCGGAACACATGAGGAGCTGTTAGCAGGATGTGAGACCTATCAGGAGATTGCAAGCTCCCAGCTTTCTGAAGCAGAACTGAAAGGAGGTGTCCGTTAATGGCAGAGCAGAATACAAGAAGACATGGACCAAGAGGACCGCATGGTGGAATGACACCGGGTGAAAAAGCAAAAGATTTTAAGGGAACGATGAAAAAGCTGATGACTTACATCGGAAAGTATAAGTTTGCTGTAGCAACGGTCATTGTATTTGCAATTGGCAGTACGATCTTTAGTATCATTGGACCGAAAATCTTAAGTAAGGCGACAACAGAACTGTTTAACGGTTTAGTGGCAAAGATTAAAGGCACCGGAGGCATTGATTTTGACAAGATCGGAAAAATCCTGTTGATCCTGCTGACGATGTATTTAGTCAGTGCAGTCTTTTCCTTTATCCAGGGATGGATCATGACCGGAGTGACACAAAAGCTCTGTTTCCGTTTCCGAAAAGAGATATCGGAAAAGATCGACCGGATGCCGATGAAGTATTTTGAATCACGGACAGTAGGAGAAGTGTTATCGCGTATTACCAATGATGTCGATACGTTAGGACAGAGTCTGAACCAGAGTGTGACGATATTGATCACATCCGTGACGACTATTATCGGAGTGTTGATCATGATGCTTACGATCAGTCCGTTGATGACATTGATCGCATTTGTGATCCTCCCTATCTCCGCACTTTTGATCAGTCTGGTCATCAAACATTCGCAGAAGTATTTCTTTACACAGCAGGAATACCTTGGAAAGATCAACGGACAGGTCGAAGAAGTGTTCAGCGGACAGAATGTTATCAAAGTGTTTAACCGTGAAGAGGTAGTGAAAAAGACCTTTGAGGAAGATAATGACGTGCTCTATCAGTCAGCCTGGAAATCACAGTTTTTCTCAGGTATGATGCAGCCGATCATGATGTTTGTCGGAAATCTCGGTTATGTTGCAGTAGCGATCAGCGGAAGTATGTTAGCGATCAAAGGAACGATCGAGGTCGGAGATATTCAGGCATTTATCCAGTATGTCAGAAGTTTTACCCAGCCGATCACACAGGTGGCACAGGTATCGAATATGCTTCAGTCCATGGCAGCGGCAACAGAGCGTGTATTTGAATTCTTAGAAGAGGAAGAGGAAGATCAGTTTGCCGAGAATCCGGTGCATGATGAGAATCTTCAGGGAAGTGTAACGTTTGAGCATGTAAAATTCGGTTACGATGAAGATAAGATCATCATCCATGATTTTAACAGTCAGATATCTCCGGGACAGACGGTAGCGATCGTAGGGCCGACCGGTGCGGGTAAGACGACGATGGTCAAACTGTTGATGCGTTTTTATGATGTCAACGAAGGTGCGATCAAAGTTGATGGCTATGATATCCGGGATTTCAACCGCAGTGAGCTTCGCGAGAACTTTGGAATGGTCTTACAGGACACCTGGCTGTTCAAAGGAACGATCATGGAAAATATCCGTTACGGAAGACTGGATGCAACCGATGAAGAGGTCATCGAGGCAGCGAAAGCAGCACATGCCCACCACTTTATCTCCACACTGCCGGGCGGCTATCAGATGGAATTGAATGAGGAAGCGAGCAATGTTTCACAGGGACAGAAGCAGCTTTTGACGATCGCGAGAGCTATTTTAGCAGATAACAGGATACTGATCCTCGATGAAGCAACAAGTTCCGTCGATACGAGAACTGAGGCAAGAATACAGAAAGCAATGAACAATCTGATGAAAGGAAGAACCAGCTTTGTCATTGCGCACAGACTTTCTACGATCAAAGATGCAGATTTAATTTTAGTCATGAAAGACGGAGATATTATTGAGCAGGGAACCCATAAAGAACTCCTGGAACAACAGGGATTCTATGCGGATTTATACAATTCCCAGTTTGAGGAAGCGTTAGCCTAGAAGTATAAAAAAAGTGTGAAAAAATTGTTTTTCACACTTTTTTCTTTGATTTTTTCCTATGAGTATGATATGATAAGTTCTGCTATGTAAAGTTTGCATCTATAGTCTAATGGATAGAACGCTGGACTCCGATTCCAGTAATGTGGGTTCGACTCCCGCTAGATGCATTTTTTACTCTATAGGAGATCGTTTGTTTTCGCAATGTCCTACAGAGTAAAGAATAACTGAGGACAAGCAGCAGTATAGGAGGTTTTTATGAGTACTGAGGATGGAAGTAACAAAAATAACATAGATGGGAATGGCACAGATAAAAATAGCATAGATAAAGAAAAAACACAGGAATTTTTGCATAAAAACGGACGATATCTGATCATGGCAGGCATGTTAGTCGTGATCTTGATCGGTATCGTTATGTTAGTCAATAACAAAGGTACATCATCTGCTGATCCGAAAGCCAGAGCAGAAAAAGTGCTGAAAGAGGATTATCAGGTAGATGAAAATGAAGCCGTTACCAAACTGATGAAGAATTATTACAAATACTATGCAGAAGGTAATGTAGATAAGATGAAAGAAATTGCAACTCCAATCTCAAAATTAGAGCAGAGTTATATCAAGATGTTCAGCGAACGCGTAGAGAAATATAAGAACATCAAGTGCTATACAAAAGAGGGATTAGATAAAGATTCCTATATCGTATCCGTAACAATGGATATGAAGTTCCCGAAGATCAAGACAACGATCCCGTCTTTGGAGACTTTTTATGTAAGAACGGATGACAAGGGAAATCTGTATATTGACAATCTCTACAGTACATTCAATTATATCGCAACGAATGAAAAAGACGTTGATTCGAGCGTTTCAGAATTTATTGACAAGTATGAAGAGCAGGATGACTTTGTAAAGTTAGCAAACGATATCGAGAAAAAAAGCAGCAAAGCGATCAAATCGGATAAAGACTTAGAAAAATACGTTAATAAGCTGAATGATAAGGTAATTCCAAAGTGGCTGAACAATTATAAGAAGGCACAGGAGGAAGAACAGAAGAAGAAAGAAGAAGAGCAAAAGAAGAAGGACGAAGAAAAGAAGAAACAGGAAGAAGAACAAAAGAAGAAAGACGATAAGAAAGACAGCAAAAAGAAATCCGAAGAAAAGAAAAAATCTGAGGATAAAAAAGACAGTAAAAAGAAATCTGACAAGAAAGACGATCAGAAAAAAGAGGATAACAAGCAGGAAGAGCAACAACAGGCAGAGCAACCGGCAGCCGAGACTGTATATGTAACCACAAAGGTCAATATCCGTGATGCTGCAAGTACCGATGGAAATGTCGTAGAGATGTTAGAGTTCGGAACAGAGTTGAAGCGGACCGGAACAGAAGGCGACTGGAGTGCCGTAGAGCATAATGGTGTAACCGGTTATGTCAAGAGCGAGTATCTGTCTACAGAAGTTCCACAGCAGGATACATCAGCACCTTCCCTGTCAGAGGGTTCTACCGTTACCTTAAATGGCACGATCAATATCCGTGAGTCCATGAGCGAGACTTCCACGAAGGTAGCAGTAGGATATGCCGGTGACAAGGTTACGGTTGTTATGAGTTATGCGGAAGGATGGACGAAGGTAAATTATAAAGATACCATCGGTTACATAAAGACAGAATTATTACAGTAGGAAGAAATGCGGAGGCTTAGGTCTCCGCATTTTTGAAAGGATAGGAATGGAAACGGAATTTATCAGGATCAATAAGTTTTTAAGTGAAGCAGGAGTGTGTTCAAGAAGAGGAGCAGACCGTCTTGTGGAAGAAGGAAGAGTGACTATTGACGGAAAGGTAGCAGTACTTGGTGATCAGATCCTTCCGGGACAGAAGGTTCTTGTGGACGGCAGGGAAATACAGAGAGAGGATGAGAAGATTTTACTGGCTTTTCATAAACCAAAAGGAATTGTATGTACGGCAGAGAAGAGAGAAAAGAACAATATTATTGATTATATTCATTACCCGAAACGTATCTATCCGGTAGGAAGATTAGACAAAGATTCCGAGGGATTGATCCTTCTTACCAATGATGGAGAGCTTGGAAACGAGATTCTAAGAGCAAGAAATTTTCATGAGAAAGAATATATCGTAACGGTAAACCGCCCGGTTACGGATGAGTTTTTACGCGGAATGGCAGGAGGTGTACCCATCCTCGATACGATCACGAGAAAGTGTAAGGTAGAAAAGTTAGATAAGAGAAAATTCCGTATTGTGCTGACGCAGGGACTGAACCGGCAGATCCGCAGAATGTGTGAATATTTTGGCTATCGGGTGGTCAAACTGGTCCGTGTCAGGATCATGAATATTAAATTAGGAAATCTTCCGGTGGGAAAATACCGTGATCTTACACATCAGGAATGGGAAGGATTATTGGCACTGCTATCAGAGAGTGGGAAAGAGGAATAGAATGGAAATTCAGGAAAAAATAGAAGCGTTACGCAAGGAAATTGAGTATCATATCGAACGCTATTATAATCAGGATGATCCGGAGATTACCGATTACGAATACGATCAGAAAATGAACGAGTTAAAACGTTTAGAAAAAGAACACCCGGAATATGTCACATCGGATTCCCCGACACAAAAAGTCGGAGGAAGTGCAAAACGTGAGGCGGGTGTCTTAGTAGAGCATAACGTACCGATGTTGAGCCTTCAGGATGTTTTTGACAGGGGAGAGGTAGAGAATTTTGTTGCAGAAATGAAAAAGCAGTTAGATGATCCTGAATTTGTGGTTGAATACAAGATAGACGGACTGTCTCTTTCTTTGCGTTACGAATACGGCGAGTTGAAGTTAGCAGAGACCAGAGGAGATGGCATCCAATATGGGGAAGATGTCACGGCAAATGCAAAAGTGATCCGTGATGTCAAAAAGAAATTAAAAGATAAACCGGAATATCTCGAAATCCGTGGCGAAGTCTATATGACAGAGGCTGATTTTGAGAAGGTCAACGAAAAACAGGAACTGCTCGGCAAAAAGCTGTTTGCAAATCCAAGAAACTGTGCAGCAGGCACACTGCGTCAGTTAGATACCGCAGTGACAAAGGAACGCGGACTGTCCATGTTTATTTTTAATATTCAGGATGCAAGAGGAATCTCATTTGAAACGCATACAGAAGGCTATGAATATTTAAAAAAACAGGGCATTCGGGTCATTGAAGAATATACGGTCTGCAAGACAGCAGATGAAGTCTGGGCAGCGATCGAAAAAATCGGCGAGAACCGCGGAAAACTGCCATATGATATTGATGGCGCGGTGGTAAAGATCAACCGTTTTTCCGACCGGGAAAAATTAGGGGCAACTTCTAAAGTTCCGCGGTGGGCAGTGGCATATAAATATCCACCGGAAGAAAAAGAGACAAAACTGTTAGATATTGAGTTGTCAGTTGGCAGAACCGGAAGGATCACGCCGACAGCCGTTTTTGAACCGGTGCGGTTGTGTGGAACGAGTGTATCAAGAGCAACCTTGCATAATCAGGATTTTATTGATGAATTAGATATCGGGATCGGTGATACGATCGTGGTATACAAATCCGGTGAGATCATACCGAAGGTACGAAGAGTCATTCACGAGAAGAGACCGGCGGGTGTCAAAAAATTCGTGATACCGAATGTCTGTCCGGTCTGTGGTGCAAAGACGGAACGCGAAAAGGATACCGCAGATATCAAGTGTACCTCACCAAACTGTCCGGCACAGTTAGAACGCCATATGATCAATTTTGTCGGCAGGGATGCTATGGACATCAAAGGATTTGGTGCCACTTACATTATGGAACTGGTACATCTTGGATATCTCAAAGACATTGCAGATATTTATGACTTAAAACAGCACCGGGAAGAACTGATTGAACAGGGAATTATCGGAAAAGAAAAGAATACAGATAAGTTGTTAGATGCAATTGAAAAATCCAAGCAAAATGAGGCATTCCAGTTGTTGACCGGATTTGGTATCCCAAATGTCGGTAAGGCAGCGGCAAAGACCATTCTGAAACATTTTGGCAGTATAGAAGCACTGATGCAGGCAGATATGGAGAGTCTGCAACAGGTTGCAGATGTCGGAGAGGTTACGGCACTTTGCATCCGTAATTATTTTCAGGATGAAAATAACTGCAAGATCATAGAACGTCTGAAAGAAGCAGGGGTCAATATGGAAATGGCAGAGTCAGGCAGTGAGGACGGACGTTTTGATGGATTGACCTTTGTCATTACCGGAACACTTCCAACGATGGATCGAAAGGCAGCAGCAGCCTTGATCGAAGCGCATGGCGGCAAGGTATCCGGTTCTGTTTCTAAAAAGACCAATTATTTACTTGCCGGAGAAAATGCAGGCAGTAAGCTGACTAAAGCAAATGATCTAGGTGTTTCCGTGATATCGGAAGCAGAATTGCAGGAAATGTTAAAATAGATATTGATAAACAGATCACAGACAGAAAAGAGGGAAAAATATGCCGATCAAGACACAGGGAGATTTACCGGCAAAGGAAATATTAGAAAATGAAAATATATTTGTGATGGATGAGAGTCGTGCGATCCATCAGGACATCCGTCCGCTTCAGGTATGTATTTTAAACCTGATGCCGTTAAAAGAAGATACGGAGTTACAGTTGTTGCGTGCACTATCGAACACGCCATTACAGGTGGATATTACGTTTTTAACGGTAAAAAGCCACGAATCGCAGAATGTATCTGCGAATCATCTGAACAAATTTTATACAACTTTTGAATACATCAAAGATCAAAAATTTGATGGTATGATCATTACGGGAGCACCGATCGAGCATCTGGATTATGAAACAGTAGATTACTGGGAGGAACTTTGTCAGATCATGGACTGGACAAAGACAAATGTGACCAGTACAATGCATATCTGCTGGGGTGCTCAGGCAGGACTTTACTATCATTTTGGGATTAACAAAGTGCTGCTTCCGAAAAAATTATTTGGAGTCTACCCATTCCAGGTATTGAACAGAAAAGTGCCGTTAGTCCGTGGCTTTGACGATGTGTTCTATGCACCAAACAGCCGCCATACGGCAATCTTAACCGAAGACATTGAGAACTGCCCGGATCTGAAGGTTCTTGCAAAATCCGAAGAGGCAGGTGTATTCCTGTGCCTTTCTAATGAGGGAAAACAGATCTTTGTCATGGGTCATCCGGAATACGACAGAATTACATTGGACAAAGAGTATCATAGAGATTTAGAGAAAGGTCTGCCAATCGACCTGCCGTATAATTATTATCCAAATGATGATGCCACAAAGCGTCCGCTGTTGCAGTGGAGAGCGAACAGCAACAATTTGTTCAGTAACTGGCTCAATTATTATGTATATCAGGTCACTCCGTATGAGTTGTAGGGAAACCGCTGAAAACAAGCAGATTCTTGGGAAATCACAAAGAAATAAAATCACTTTAAAATTACATATTTTCATGTATTTTCACATATTTTAATGGACAAATGGTGTCAAAATGGTGTCAAAACAAAAAAAACAATGGTGTCAAAAACAGAGCCTTTATATAATTCGAAGATGTCATTGTTTGACACAAAAAGATGTGATAAAGTGATAGCGATTAAAAGGGTAGATGGTTCAAAGCCGTCTGCTCTTTTTTATTACAGAGAAAAGGAGGAATCTATATGAATACCGTGGAGCCAATCAGAGATATTGATACCGTCTGGGACATAGCGGATTATCTCGGAGAGACAAGCGAGCGTAATAGGATGATGTTTCTTTTC
>ERZ836877.4286-NODE-4286-length-14884-cov-38.678872_pt1 | contig 14884 bp, 13 predicted proteins | sample MGYA00519469_ERZ836877 | MGnify/ENA primary metagenome ERZ836877 (study PRJEB31850, sample SAMEA3708809) | human gut metagenome | biome: human gut; feature: human-associated habitat; material: faeces | place: China | collected 2014 ... | reverse complement strand
TGGGATTATAAGTATATGGCATTTCTTGTATACATTTGATTTAGATGGTGTTGATGTAGATATCACGTGATGCCAATCAGCATTTTGCGGTGTTATGCCGTCAAGTTTGCGAAGACTCAGGGTTCATGGCTCCACTTTTCAGTCCCACTTTCGGAGAATGGCCTTTGATTTTTAACTTCATTTAAGAATTAAATTTATAGATTTCTTTAGAACAAACGCAACGATAAAGTTGTATCCTTAAAAGAATATGACTATCTTTGCACTATGATTACGAAGGAACAAGTCGAGAAGTTTTTAGAGGATTTTAGTCTGAAGGTCAAAATCTTCGGAATACGTTTCCGTGATGACCGCCAGAAGAACCAGAACAGTCTCGTTGAGCTGGGTATAACTCCTAATCAACGAATGGAGGTTGTCATGAATTTGAGCTGCTACGATTATTCCGAAGGTCCGATTGTGGATGCGTTGAATAATCAAGGTGAAATGTGGGTGTTCGGTAAAGATGTAAGAGGAAATGAGATCTATATCAAGATTACTCTTGGAAAGCCTAACTCTCATACGATTTGTATTTCGTTTCATAAAGCGGAGCATCCGATGTCTTACCCCTTAAAGAATGAACACAATGGACAATAACAAATTATTACCCGGAGAAAAATACTTTCAGGAAGTAAGAACAATAACTTTCCGAAAAGAGGAATTTTCCTATATTCACACCGGAATTATTGATGAGGAAGGTGAAATGTGGACCACGACCGAAATGGATGAGGCAAACATATTTCAGGTATATAACCAATATCGTGTCAAGCATGGTATTCCTTTCCCTGACGAAATATCCGGGATAAGGGAACACTACGGTCTGTCGGCGGCAAAAATGGCTCAGATACTTGGTTTCGGCATAAACCAATACCGTATGTATGAAGATGGCGAGGTGCCGAGTGTATCAAATGCCCGGACAATCATCGCAGCCCGCGAAAAGGACATTTTTATGTCCTTTGTAGAAGCCTCAAAGTCTGAGATGAGTGAACAGGAATATCTGCGGATTAAAAAGAAAGTAGAAACTGCGGAAGGTGATTACAAACCAAGCGGACAACCATCGGAATACACCGGGTTCCGCTCAATGTCCTTAGATAAGATTGCAAATATCGTGCAGTTGATTATCGCCAATATAGGCTCGACTTTTGTCACCAAAATGAATAAGCTCCTGTTCTATGCTGATTTCATACATTATAAGAAGCATGGATATGGAATAACCGGTCTTACATATAAAGCTTTGCCATTCGGTCCTGTTCCAGAACATTGGGGAACATTATATAATTCTCTGTCGGGAATTGATATGGAAGAATTTGTTTATCCGAGCGGTCAGAGCGGTATCAAACTGGAAGCAATCACGACTGGCGAGAATGTTCTAAGTGAATCTGAACTATCCACAATAGAGGCAGTATGCGAATACTTCGGTAAAATGAATGCCGGCGAAATTTCTCAGATAAGTCATCTTGAAGAAGGTTGGATAGAGAACAAAGATAATCGTTCTGCTATATCCTATCAAGACGCCTTCGCGCTGAATTATGATTAATTTAGTTTAATATAACTTTAAGTATCCAAATATAACACAATCATATTAGGCACTCATAGTTAATAAATATGGAACCAGAATCGCCACAGTTTAAATGGACTAATTTTGATTTCAATATGGAAATCCATGTTGCAGGTGACTTTTTATATGAAGGAATTTATCTTATTGACAGATTATCTCAGCTACGATATGAAGATGACTATTTTTTGTTTCTATACGACATCGCAGTTGGTATAGAACGACTTGAAAAAATTGCATATCTGTTGTTGGCCCTTAAAGATAAGGAACTGAACCCAACCACGAATTGGGACAATCATAAGCACCATCTTCTGTTTGAATTAATCAATAGTCATACAACCTTGAAATTGGGAAAAAGGGAGATGGCTTTTATTCACTTGCTAAGTGAATTCTATAATAAAGGAAGATATGACCGCTTCAAATATGTTGATGAAATCGATAATAATAAACCAACAAAAGATAAAGACTTATTTCTTAAATTTTTTGAGAAACATCTCAATGTCTTACCTGTCAACTTCATCGGTCAAGAAAGAACTGTAATATTGACTCAGGATTTGAAAGATGCAATTGGAGAGATTGTTCGTGGTATCGTAATACCAATTTATGAAATAATACGAGAGACAGCTTATGCGCTGAGACTTTTTACATATGAAATACGATACGGTTCAAAAGCATATAAACTCTTTATTGAACAACAATTTTCATTTAAAAACGAAAATACGACAAAGCGTGAAGTAATACTGAAGTTAATAAACCAGAAATATGAACACGATGAATATTTGGATAAAATTTATCAAGTTCAGTCACTAGATCTTCAGCAACACACTCCGGATTCTTATATCAACTATTTGATGAATTTTCAGGATTACCCTGAAATCAAAGATGAAGTCAATCAAATATACGAAGATGACGAATTAGTTAATCGAGCTTCAGAAATAGCTTTTATTGGAGAAAAATTTGAATATCCGGAACAAGACGAAGAAGATGATTCGGATGAAATCAATATTGCGCGATTTAACGTTGAAAAACTTTTTGAAGAGAAAATTTTCAAGAATGGTAATCGTAGGATATTTATTCGTTCATTAAATGAAGAAGAAATAAAACTACTTTGCAATATTTTATCCATCTTCAAATACAAATATAATGGTCAATATTTCTATCTGGTTGTGGAAAAAGGCATGTTAAATCGCCTCCAAAGTCCCGGCCAAATAAAAGAAAAACTACTCAGATTTATTCAGGATGAAATACATGATTGTGCATTATCTCGCGAATATCGCAATGCATTCCTAAAAAAATGGCAATCATTAATCCCTATATCTCTTGTTAAATACGGCTGTCCATTAATGGATACCAATAGCAAATTAGACCACGAAGTCGCTATGTGTGTCGACATCCGATACAGAAATAGCTACCATAAGGAATGTTTGATTAATTATCTTAAACATAATGGTTTTAGCTACATCCATCCCCAAAAATCAGATTACGGTTATTATTACAAGAAGCGAACCGGCAACGAATATGTAGTTATTGATATAGTTGAGTTTGATGATATCAAAGCTCAATATATATTTGATTTATTAGTAGTGAAGTGTAGCAATAAAAGAAAATATCCAATAATAGGTGGCAGCGATGATCGAATCATAGTCTTAGGGTTTAATATATTTAAACACAAAGCTATAATAGATGATTTATTCCTAGAAAAATGAATTATATTTGCTGCTGCATATATAATGGCATCAACTTTTCGAGGCATCATATATCCTAAACCTTCTTAATCGCAGTTTTTTGTAAAAGGGGCGGTTATAATCGCAAAAATTTATACCTTTGTATTCTCTTAATCGTGATTATTTGTATGGCAGTGAAAGTTGACACCCAGAAAGAGATTATCTTCGGCTCATCTGATCCGAACATTTCCCGTGTGCTTAGCAAGAAGGAAAAGGATGGTGAGTTGCGAAAGGTTGCCCCGCGCATATACACAACCAATTTGGTTGATAGCATGGAGAATATCGTGCGTCGTAACCTTATAGATATACTCGTATATCGCTATCCGGATGCTCTTATAAGCCACCGCAGTGCCAAAGAGATGCGGCCGACGGCCACAGGTGATTTCTTTCTTACCAATTCAACTACAAGGAGAGTAACAGACTTACCCGGTATAATTCTCAATTTTGTCAAAGGGCCAAAAGCGTCGCCACATGATATACCGTTTATGGGTATGCACATATCGGGTGAACACCGGTATATGCTTGAGAATATGCAGGTATCGAGAAAGTCAGGCGACGAATCGCGAGTATTACCCATTAGTGTGATAGAGAACAAGCTCGAACAAATATTGCTCACCGGTGGTGAAGACCGTCTTAATGAATATCGCGATGAACTGAGAACCGTTGCCGAAGAATTGGGTATGCAGACGGAATTTGCCAAGATCAACAGCATAATTTCCGCATTGCTCTCAACTCATGACGCTGGGGTGCTGTCAACTGCCTCTGCAAAAGCACTTGCTGTCGGCAATCCGTTTGACCAGACAAGGGTTGAACTCTTTGAAGTGCTTTTTGATGCGATAAAAGACCGATATTTTGTTATCCGCAACAACCGTAATACTGATGAGGAATCGTTCCGGCTTTTCTCATTCTTCGAGAGCTATTTTTCCAATTATATAGAAGGAACGGAGTTTGAGATTGATGAAGCGAAAGCGATTGTTGACTCCGGTATCCCTATGCCACGACGCGACGAGGATTCGCACGACATTCTCGGTACATTCAAGGTGCTTTCAAACCGTGCCGAGATGATGAGGACTCCGACATCACCCAAAGAATTGTTTTCGATTCTTAGCCATAGACACAGCACCCTTCTTGAAGGACGACCGCACATGAACCCCGGCATTTTCAAAACGAAGAACAATCGTGCCGGGATGACGGAGTTTGTGGATTATCAACTTGTGAAAGGCACGCTCTCACAAGGCTTCAAATATTATGCGGCCTTGACAGACCCATTTGCCCGTGCGATATTCATGATGTTTATGATTAGTGAGGTGCATCCGTTCAATGATGGCAACGGTCGTGTCGCCCGCGTGATGATGAACGCCGAACTTGTACGAGCCGACCAATCGCGTATCATAGTGCCGACAGTGTTCCGCGAAGATTATATACTGGCTTTGCGAAAATTGACTCGCCACAAAGACCCCCTGGCATATATAAATGTGATGACCAAACTCCATCAGTTCAGCGATAATCTCTACGGCACAGACTTCACAGAGCTGAAGAATTACCTCGCTGCCTGCAACGCCTACGAAGAACCCTCGCAAGCAAAACTTCAAATAATTGACCGAAGTATGTCCTAAATCCATTTAACCATTTCAGTGAAGGAATAAAAGCAATTATACCTCTATTTATTCAATTATAAAATTTTCAATGGCATTATTTTCAGAGCGCTATGGCTATACAAAGCCTTCCGATGTCATAATTCGTGAACAAATTACTCCTGAAATTGAAAACGCTATATGTTCGTGTTATGACCGACTATCCAATTCTTTGAGCCGTCTTTCAATTAGTGACAGTCATATTGTAACGTTGGAAAAATACTTATGGGTGTATTTTTTAAACAAGCGTGAGGCTAAATTTTATAGCGGTAATGGTTATTTTTTATCTGCAATTCCATTCTTTGAAGACCAAAAGAATCAATGGTATCTCAAATTAAATCTCATCGAATTTATTATAAGATACCTTGATAGAAGAGGATCTGAGATTCACGCATATCATTCAATAATGAATAATTATATTGGAGAGCTTAATTCAGAGTTCAAGCGACATAATTTTGCGTATAGGATAGTAGATAAGAAAATTGTCGAAATCACATCAGAAAACGAAATCGTGTCAATAGAAACAGCAATTGCCGATTCTACAAATAATATTCGATTGCATTTAAATAAAGCTTTAGAATTATATTCTCTTCGTCCTTATGGAGATTATCGCAACTCAATAAAAGAATCAATTTCTGCGGTTGAAGCATATTGTCGAGAAAAGACGAATGAAGAAACATTAGGAAAGTCCCTCAACAAATTAGAGTCATTAGGCATAACTATTCCAAAGATGCTCAAAGTTGCATTTGATAAGTTATACGCATATACCAATCAACCTGATACAGGCATTCGACATGCATTAATGGATGATGAAGGTAAATACACTCCATCTAATGAAGAAGCATTATTTATGCTTGTGTCATGCTCTTCGTTCCTAAATTATTTAAATGCTAAAATGGGTTGAAAGATTTTATTATAAACGAATGTGTAAATTGCCGGATGAATCCAATTTGGCTTATATTCTGTATTGATAGATGCATTAACAGATAAATTTGATTTATCGCCGAAATTGTATATGGCAACAATACTAGTCGAGAATAGAGTGAAATAGGATTTGAACCCATGATCCCATGAATCATGAATCCAAGCATTTTTAACAGTCTGGGATATTGGCTATTGGAAAAGATTTTGTAACTTTGCATTATAGGATTTGCAATTCTGTGCAGAACATTGAAGAATCAGCGTGATAGATAAGTGAGTCACCCGATTAACGGGTTGATAACTCGCTGATACTCACCTTGCAGCGTCGAGGTCTAAGGGCTCCACGCGAAAGCACTACGACGAACACAGGGGTATGCCGACTCGTCACCCTTATGTAAGTATTCTTGAAGGTTCGCAAGTGATAAAGCCCATTCCGAACTATCGAAAGAATATAAGGTTGTATGCCATATTCCTCAAGGATGTGCCGTGTGCCTTATGATTCGATGATGAAGGGTCTACCGGCAGATGTGGACTTTGCGGCCGTCGATTATATAAAGGCCTGGATCCAGGGTTTCGCGTGGCTGATCAAGCCGGATGCCGGTGATGGTATAGATGCCGCGGTTTGTCGTGCCGGGAACATCGGCCGAAACGGAATAAACGGAAGATTCGGGTCGATAGTGGATGAAGAATGATGCCTCGCCGGTGACATAGTAGGTGTTGTAGGGATGGATGGTCAGCTTGACCGGATCGTCGAACCATTCGAGCTGCTCGGGATTGAGTTCGTAGTCGATGGTGAGCGTTTCGTTCTCTACTCTGTAGTCAAGCCGGTTGAAGAAGAAATTGTCGGCGGCATCGCCGTTCTCGTCGGGTATTACAAACTCAAGGCCAAGAGGGTCAGCGACGCAATCCCTTACGTTGAGCGAGATTGTGCCCGAGAGGTCGGAGACATAAAGGTGGGTGATTTCGTTATCTTTTTGGGCCGGCCCTGTAATCCTCCTGAGTTTGTCGTATACGGTGTATGAAAGCTTGAGTTCGCTTACGTCGGAGGGATCGTCGAGCGAGACCGCCTTGACGGTGAGCGGGAATGTGCCGAGGGGAGTTGCATCGGTTGGCTTGAGTTCGAAGCGAACGCAGTGGTCGTGTTTGTGGATGCCGGCAACGATATTGTTTGGCTCGCAGACTTCAAAATAGTAGCCGTTGAAGCGGCGCACGGGGATGGCCACATCGGCCGTATTCATAGCGTATTCGAATCCGGTGCCGCAGGGTCGGTAGACAACGAAGTTGTCGTTGTTGTAGGTGTTCCAGAGGCGGTCGTCGTCGGCCTCCTCGGGTATCGGGATGATGTCGGAGAGTTCGGATTCGTTGCCCCATGCGTCGACCGACCGCATTCTGTAGCGGCAATCGATCGGAATAACTTTCCCTGTGATGTCGAAGGCAAAGCGGCTGCCGACTTTCTGTCCGTTCGTCCTGATTTTTATGGTAGGGGAGTCCTTACCGTCCTCATAGAGGGCGCAGTAGGCGGGAGCGTTACCGTTGCCGTCGGCGGGTACTGTCCAGGTGAAGAGAAGGCAGTCGAACGGAGTTCCGGCCAGACGGCGTACCGAGGACTCTGTGGGAAGTGCGGGCGGGACGCCCGGGTCAGACTGCAGGGCAAGAGCCGCGTTAAGGAGGCCTTTGCCGATTTTACCGGCATAGGGATAGCCTGCCTGATAGCCGTCGATGGGCGAGGAAGTGTCCATCAGTAGTCGGCGCACTTCGGCGGGAGTAAGCCCACGGTCGCGGAAATGCGAGACGACAAGCGCAGCTAGCCCGAAGCATGCGGACATGCCATCGACGTGCCGTTCATAAAGCCATAGCGGCCGTCGGTTAAGGTGCTGTAGATTCCTTTGCCGTCGAAACCTCCGCCGGGCGCGGCGATGTCGACCCACGTTCCGTAGTTGGAGAAAGATGCCTTGACGCGCTTCGCTGAAACGGCTCCGACAATCAGCACCGAGTTCCGGTCGATGTCGACGCTGTTGATGGGGCTCGGAGCGTCGGTCGAATTCTCGTTAGCGGCTGCGAAAACTACCAGGCCGCCATTCAGTGGAGAGCCTTCAAATTTGCCTGCATTGCGGATGAAATAGTTGATTGCGTCGACTTTGAGTGACGAAACCGGGTCGAAGTCGGCCCAGCTGTTGGAGGCGATTACGGCACCGTTGTCGGCAGCATAGACGAAACCGCGCAGAAGGTCGGCATCGTTTACGAATTCGCTGCCACTTTCGCTTGACACTGCTTATACAGAATATTGTTGGAGTTTCTCCGAAAGATATGATTTTGCGTGTCAGGTCCAGAGAATTTTGTGGTTTGCGGAGGGTGGCATTCGGAAGTGCCGACGGAGTTGCCGGATCACTTTATGTTGGCGCCATCTTTAAGAGCCTGAAACAACCATCCGGGCAATACGATTAGCATAATAAGAAGAGCCATGGTCAATGCGGAATTAGAGTGACAAGGGGACGCACTATCGCTTCCCGTCTGCAAAGTTAAGCGGCACCAGTGCCAAATTCTGGCACTTCAAAACTAAATAATGCAAAATCGGTGGAGGAAATCCGTTTGTGTGCTTGTAAATGTATTTATATATTGTGAAACCCCAATAGCGGTTACTATGATTGAATCAGCATAGAGTCGTCCACCCCTTGAAAAATTCGTTTTACCTGTGCGGAACGGAACAGGACCCCGTTCTGCCGGAAGGTCCTGAAATTGCTGTATGGATTCTGTTCAACCGGAATGCCGAGATTCGTTTTGCCGATTTTGTGCAGATACATAAAAGAAAATTGCAGTTAACTGATAATCAGCTAACTGCAATTTTAAGGAGTTGCCTTGGAAGGATTCAGAATTATGAATGAATATGAATGGAGCTGAATTAAATTATCAGTGTGTATCAGCATATTATAACGATTTTGAATGTTAATAAATTCATAGGTATTTATCTCAACGCACTTTTGGTTGTGCAAAAACGTTATACTTGCACAACGGTATTTTGAAATGCACAACCACCTATGGAAAGGATTACTATCTACCTCCGCACGACCAAGACGAGCGGTAAAATAAGACTTCGTTTCCGGCTTACGGAGGGTCGGGAAGTCCAGCTCTTTCACAAGAGTAATATCGAGGCTGATTTGGCGGACTTGAAAAAGTTTGACATGGATGGCTCGTTGAAACCGCGTGTCAGCCTCTATAACGAGGACTTGCGTATTGCGATTACACGCGAGATTGATGCAATGCACGAGGCGTATAAACAACTGAAAGAGGAATGTCCTGAATTTGATGCAACCGACTTTGAAGCGAGAATTGACATGGTTCTCAATCCGGAGAAATATAACATAGTCAAGACCGAGGAAACCGAAACACTGCTGGCACGTTTCGACCGCTACATTGACGGTCTGAAAACATACGGCACCGTCAGTGAGGGCAGAGCCAAGATTTACAAGATTGTATGGGATAAGCTCTCACGTTATCTTATCATCTTCAAGAAATCACGCTATACACCGGAACAGTTCACTCCGGAAGATATATTGGCATTCCGGGAATTCGTAATAAACGAATACAAATATGTCGATAAGCACAAGGCGATATATGGCAGCCTGCAAAAGATCTCCATACCGACCAAGCAGGCGAGTATCAACACGGCATCGGCGAAACTCCGTGCATTACAGGCTTTCTTCAATGAGTTGGAGGAGAATGACGAGATTTTGAAATCCCCTTTCCGGCGGCTCACCAAGAAAAGGAGGAACGAGGCACTGAGAGAACAATATGACGACCCTTTCTTCCTCCGCTATGAGGAAGTACAGCAGATAATGGTTGCGGATGTGCCCGACAATCTGAAGGAAACCAAAGATGCTTTTCTTCTTCAGTGCGCTCTCGGCTGTCGTATCGGAGACTTTATGAAGTTATCGATGTCGAATGTTGCAGTTACGGATGACGGCATTCCTTACGTTCAGTATCTGCCCAAGAAAACCATGAAGACGCAGAATGACCGCCGGGAAAAGAAAACGCCATTGATGCTGTTTGCGTTGGAAATCGTCAAACGCTCCGGTTTCAAATTTGGTGTTCTCAAATATGTCTCCGGCAAAAGCGGATACAACGCCAAGATCAAGAAGCTGCTTGAGCATTGTAGGATTGACCGACTGGTTAACCAGTATGATGAGGCGACAGGCACAATGAACCGAGTGCCGCTGCATTCCGTAGGCAGTAGCAAGCTCTGCCGCAAGACTCACATAGACATCGCCAACAAAGCGCAGGTAAATATGTATGCAACCGGACTTCATGAAGTAGGCAGCAGCGCAGTTGAGCACTATTCAATGCTTGAAATCCGCGATTTATTCATGCTTCTCTGTGCCGCTTTCAATCAGCCCCGATACAAGGTTGATAAACAGCTGAATGTACTGCCGGAAGAGATAAACGGCAGTGAATAAAAACTTTTCGCGGGAATGGCGTGTTAAAATTTTGTGGAATCCCAAAATGTTTACTATCTTTGCATCCACAAAGGGTAGTTTCCCCTTGAAAGAAATACTTCGCTTGCGCGAGCAACGATTTTAGGGATCGGTTTTGCCCGGTCGGAAAGAGCAGTCGAAAGGCCGCTCTTTTTTATTTAATGCGGTATTACTTTCTGCCCCAGGAGCACTCCATTGTCTTGGAAAATATTGTGTTTTACAGCTTCGTATGATGGATTATGTCTTTCGGGATGAAGCAAATGGATGGTAACAGGGTACGCTATCAAATCCGCAATCTGCAATCCGATGATATTGTCTCTCTTGTTATTGAAACCGAAGTCGCTGATTTTTGCCCTTAATCGGTCGGGAGCCACCCATTTCGTGCCACGATTGCGCAATCCGTTGTAATAGTTGAGGAGTTTGTTGTCTTCTTTCTTGCCTCTGCGCTCTACAACAATGGAAATCTCTGGGAGAATACCATCTTTAATTTCATTGTCAACACTGAAGATGCTTCTCTCAATCAGATATGACAGAGAAAGTCCATATACGTCATCTTCCTCGCCACGGACGCAGAATTTGCTAAGTTGCTCTTTAAGAATTGTGCAGCTTACAATGATATAGGCACCGTTTTTGCTCAATATTTTCTCAATGCCTTCAAAGAATCTCACCCTTAATGCCTCATCAGCCAAAACAGAGAATGGTCCACGCCATTTACGGATGTCAACAGAATGGATAACTACATCTTTTGTGCCGAATATCTCTATCTTTAATTCCTCAAAAGCCTTATTCAGTGCGTTGAGATTCTGCCGGGACACAAGAATGCCGCACAAAGTAAACACCGGAAATCCGGGGTCATATTTTGCGAGGTTATGGTCTCCGCACTCGTCAATGAAGAGGTAATATTTCGACTTCGTTGTCTTTTCCATTGCGGTTTTCAACGCAAAGTTACTAAAAATCCGCGAAGTATGCCCTCCATCTCAAATATTTTCATTAACTTTGCGGTCGGATGGGCACACCCCATTCCCAGACATATTGAATTAACAAGAAGCGTATTGCTCTTGCTTGTGTTAGAAAACGTAGGAACTTTTCTGAAGATGCAAGGAGGCAAGCGGTTCTCACGCCATAGGCGTGGGCTGCTCATCCCACATCTTCATCTTCAGGTTTCCTACGACCTTCTAACAAAAGTGTGGCGATTCAGTCTGCGCTTTTTCTATTTATGTATTCCTTTCGACTGAGAAGGTATAAAAAAATAACACAGTATAATATAATGCCCTCTATAAAGGAATTGGCAGTTCTTCTAACAAAAGCTTTAGAGGAAAAAGATACAGCAACGTTCAAACGTTGTCGAACCACTATTGTGTCCACGCTCGCTGATAATGATTATATGATTAATTCAACGGGAAATCTTTTTGAGATGCCGTCTGTCAGCGACAACTTATTAGTGGGGAAGGCTTTAACAATTTTATTATCGGACATGTCAAAATCAGGTCTGATATATCGCAGAGTTATAGTGTCTGCTATATATTGTTTGATTAAAACAATTATAAACGATAAAGCTGGTCATAATAAAGAAACTGCGCTTGCATCAATCTTCTTACTTATTCTATTCTACGAAAACCAAGATTTTATCGGGGGAGAATATATTGCGCAGGGAGTAGGGAATAATGCAGAAGTCGCGGCGCAGCAATTCATTGGTATGACATGTGTATTTTATTGGATGTATAAACTATCCTCCTTTAACATAGAATTAGATTCTATAACCAATACACGACTGCAAAAAGCCTTAAATAATTTGCTTTTGCAGATACCTGATGAGAGTACACGAATGAAGATCGTGAATTTTGAATGTGATAATTTTGATGCAATGTCAAAATCTTTGCCATTAGATTTTGAATTAAAGTATCCTGGAATTCCTTTTTGTGAGACAGATATTGTGTCCCGGAAGATAGAAGCGATGTTCGGCAATTCGCTAATGTATTTTCATGCAAATAACAATGAGCCATCTGTTAATAAGACTTTTCAATATCCATCAGCGAATCAAAATACCGTAAAATGCACTTCCCAATCGTCGAACGGATCAGGATGCCTATCGGTCATTATTCTCGTTATAATTATTTCAATATTTAGCATTATTTGAAATGTGGGTAATAATTATTATTATCATTGGCATTGTTGTTATATACCGTTTTGGCAAACGCACTGGCGAAACAGTCGGAAGGGTGGCTTCCGATGGTGGAATGCGGTTGAAATATTCTAAGTTACTTAACAATATTTTACAAGGACATAGAGATTGTAAAATATTGGCTGAAACCAGAACCTATATAAGGGCTGGTGTATCAAATTATGGAGGTTCCACTATTTTTCATATTCAGCAATGCCCTAACAATACGGTCATGATTGATTATGATGTATCGAACAATCCAGTTATACCCAATTTTAGTCTTCGATTTACTTTCCCGGATACTATGGATCAAGATGAAATGATGGAGCAGATTGGATTAGGAATTCAACGCAAAATGATGGGATTCTAACAATAATTTATATGGGCTTTTTGGATTTTTTACGCGACATGAGTTCTGGCTCAAACCAGATTCGGCAACCAAGAAGAGACCGAGTCAACGTTGTGGCTCGCTACATGCTCTTACTTGACGACGATTTTTATGTTATGATTTTGGATTTTGTCAATGACAAGACTTTAATCGAACGTATCAAATCAAAACATATTTCACTTCCGGCTCTAAAAAAGGAATTTCAAGGGCGAGGGACAAAAATAGAAGGAGGACGTATTACTGAATATATGTCAAAGCTTCTACCGAGTTTGAATCAAGAGGACTTCATTCTTGATGTTGAAGATGGCGATCCTTATGAGGTGCAATTCGGATTTGTATTCTCATGATAAATACCTGAAATTGTACGGAAGGAGGTCTATTATGTTATAATCGGGAACCACAAGTGATTAGCCTGTGGCTCCCTTGTATCATCTTATTCTAAAGCCTCTCTTGACAGTCTGTTTCAATGATTGCCATTGCTCTTTGAGCCATTGGAATATTCGTGTTCCATTGATATGCATATGGAACTTGTTATCAGATGGGTCGCGGATGAATTTGAATGTCGTGCCTGCCACGACTTCAATCTTTTCACGCTTTTCTGGATAGTCTAAAGTTACATTATTGCCAAGGTACCGTCCACCTCCGTCCATCAGTTTACGGGCGAAGCTGTCAGGGATGCCGACCTGTTCACATTCTTCCAGAGCCGGAATCAAGGCGATTGTATCAGGAAAGAACCTTTCAATTTTGGCTATGACATCATTATGCCCCCTGACGATACTTTTCTCACGCTCAATTTGTCTGTCGAGTTGCTGACGCAGATTCCACATTTCATTGCTGTGGGTCTTGGAGGTGCGTTCTGCTTGCTCTTTCAAAGTCTTGACTTCTTCCCGACTTTGGGCGAGTTCACTCTCAAGCCTCTTGGTCTTACTACCCGTGAAGCGATTCGCGAGATTGCTGAGGGCATCCTTGCGGTTGGCATCACGCTGCGCTTTTGCATCTGCCGCTTCCTGCAATGCCGTCTCCTTCTCTTTTCTCGCCGTCTCCGCTTCCTTGGCGCAAGTAGTGCGCTCGTCAATCAACTTTGACTTGTCAGCCTTGATTTCAGCAATCTCATCAGCCATTTTCTTCTTGTCAGCCTCCAATGCTTTTTTCTCGGTGGTCAACGATGTATTGGCGGCGGTGAGAGAGGAATTTGACTTCTCAAGCTCGGACTTCCGTTTTTCAAGTTCGCCGTTCTGCCGGACCATCTCCGCGTTGGCGGCTTTGGTGTCGGCAAATGTCTTTTCAATCCAACGGTTGCCACGTTCAAGTTCTTTCTTCCGTTTCTCCAAAGATTGGGTTTCGGTGTCGAGCTGCCTTTTCTCGGAGGAAAGGGTGGCTACGTCCTGTTCAAGGTCATTCTTCTTGATCTGGCACTGACGGTAGTATTCGTGCTGGTCAACGTGCCGAGCCTCTGAACCCCGGATGCCACACTCCAGTCCGAAACGAGCCATTGCCTCGGCGTATGTGTCCTGAAAGCGTGTCAGGTTCTCACGGGTCATGATGTCGTCGGCACTCAGTCGGGGCCCGTTCTTGGGCTTGGTGCGGTAGCGTTTCGTGGCTCTCGCCTCGCTCGCTTTTTTCTTTCTCTCAGTGGTGACTATTGGCACGACCGTGACATGTAGATGCGGAGTCTGCTCGTCCATGTGGAGATGTGCGCCGACAACGTTGTCCTCGCCGAATGTCTGCTTCGCCCAGCCGATGCTTGCTTCAGCCCACTCGTCGAGTCTTCCTTCATCGGCAAGTCGACGCAAGGCTTCGCCGTCGGATGTCAGCAGGACATTGAGTGCGAGCACCTGGTTCTTGCCGATTTTCCGCGTCAGTCCGGCATGGTCGAGACGGTAGCGGATTGCCTCGCCCAGACCGCCGACACCTTCCGGGTATCGGATGAAATCCTCACGGTTAAGGTGTCGCAGTTCGGGATGGGCGTTGTCGGGCTGGGTGCTTCGCTCGATGTGTC
>ERZ836877.4282-NODE-4282-length-14895-cov-2.859232_pt1 | contig 14895 bp, 8 predicted proteins | sample MGYA00519469_ERZ836877 | MGnify/ENA primary metagenome ERZ836877 (study PRJEB31850, sample SAMEA3708809) | human gut metagenome | biome: human gut; feature: human-associated habitat; material: faeces | place: China | collected 2014 ... | reverse complement strand
CGCTTTTACCGCCTTTTGACACTGTTTTTCACATATACAACACGCATAAAATATGCAATGTCTGTATACACCGGAAATGAAAGAAATCATTTGGAAGACACCGGTTACACCTGTTTTCACAACGGCTACGCAGGCCTATTTGAAAAAAAGACTTACCTTTGCAAAAAAATTCAACAACTGGTAACCCACAAAACCAACACCTACACTTAAATCAAAATAGACCATGAAACGTCTGATGACTCTTTTGTCTGTGGTGTGCATGATTTTATTTTATGCAGCATCACAGGATCTTAAAATTCTATCCATCAACAATAGCCTGATCGACTTCAACAACCAGGCGGAAGTGTTCAACAAAATCGCCGAATCGGAAGGCGTTAACGCCACATGGAGCAAACGGACCCAACTCGGCCGCACGCTTCTGTTCCATTACAACGACCCGATGTCAAAAGCTGTAGTGGCATCCGCCCCCTGGGATGTGATAATACTACAGGAACTTAGTAATCTGCCGCGTGTGAACCAGGAGATATTCATGGAGACAGTGAAATTATGGAAACTGTATATCATGGAAAACTGCCCGAATAAAGAGGTCACAATCATATTACCTATGAACTGGGCGTACTCCACGGAATGGGACAATTACGCAAACGAAAATAAAAAACTTCGCAACAGTTATGAGACTGTAATGCGCGACATTCCGGGCATAAAGATCTGTTATGTCGGACAAGCCTATCAGGATATTTTCGATAAAAAAGGAGCCGAACAAACCGGAGCACTGTTATTTACCGACGACCGTCATCCCACCATGGCTGCCACCTATCTGGCCGCATGCATGGAATATAGCCTGATCACCGGCAAAAAGCCCACCGATATCAAATATGTTCCTGAAGGAGTTACCGCAGAAGATGCACGTTTTCTCCGTGAGATTGCCGCAGAAAACATGAAGTAAGCGCGTCAATATACACCAGACAAAAATCGGTGTGCCACGTGAGGAATATATCCTTCACGGCACACCGACTTTATTTGTATATATAACCGTGCGGAACTACTTTAGCGATCAGTTCCTCCCGGTCTGTTTATTGAATTTAAGTAAGTCATGGAAATTATTACGCATAAAACATACAACAGGCTTTATATTCTCTGCGGCATCCTTTCGTCGCTTTTCGCCCTCATCTTCAGTCGTGTAGCCCGCTACACTCCTTCATATTCGGACAAAAACCGACTGAAAGTATGCTCCCAGACAATATAAAATAATTTTCACGACTTACTTATTTCAGAAGATCAGTAGAACGCTCTATGAATTTGGCAAGCTGCTCACCACGCAGCATGCCGTTAGCCAGAAGCGCAAGATCGATCAGCTGGCCTATCACCGCCTCACCTTTGGCATAATCGGCGGCCAGACGGCTGAGTTCCTCACGGTCTGAATTATTCTCGGCCTGGAGAGTGTCGATCTCCTTCTTTGTCTCCTCAGCATTGGCGTCTGTGCGTTTGCTCTCGGCATCTTTTATCTTGTTATTGTTGGCAGCGATAGCATCCAGAAGAGGTTTCACAAAACCTGACAGCGCACTGTCGGCTGCTGAGGAAACCTTCTTCACGATCGGATTCTCTGTGTTGACGCGCAAAGAATAGCTGTCTGGCATCATGCCATAGAAATTCATACCAGGCTGCAGAGCCGCCATCTCTTTCATACGTCGCATGTACTCGTCCTGGGTGATCACAACAGGCGCGTCTGTGCTCTTCATCGCCTCAAAGCCCACAATGAACTGTGCATTGTCAATCTTCGGGAGCTGGCTCTGAAATACAGAGACAAGTATCTCACGCTGCACATCACTGAGATCCACAGACTTGCGGTCCTCTTTTGCGATAAGGTTGTCGATCACATCGGAATCCACACGCACAAACCGGCTTTTCTCGATCTTCTGTTCGAGCAACCCTACAAAATGGCTGTCAAGCTGTCCGTCCATCACAAGCACACTGTAACCGCGGTCTGTAGCAGCTTTTATGTAGTTGTACTGCGCAGTAGGATCGGTAGTATACAGGAACACTATATTTCCCTCTTTGTCAGTCTGGGTGGGAGCGATCAGCTCCTTGTATTCTTCGATGGTGAAATATTTGCCGTCTGTATCTCGCAGCAGATCGAACTTCATTGCCGCATCACGGAATTTCTCATCCGTAAGCATGCCGTATTCGATGAAAATCTTGATATCGTCCCATTTTTGCTCGAACTCCTTGCGGTCTGCCTTGAAGAGTTCTTCCAGACGTGCCGAAACCTTTTTGGTTATATAACCCGAGATCTTCTTAACTGCACTGTCGCTCTGCAGATAAGAACGCGATACATTCAACGGAATATCAGGAGAGTCTATCACACCCTGCAGGAGCATCATGAACTCAGGCACGACACCCTCTACAGAATCAGTCACATAAACCTGATTGCAATACAGCTGTATCCTGTTGCGGGTCACATCGATATTGTTCTTGATCTTGGGGAAGAACAATATGCCGGTAAGGTTGAACGGATAGTCCACGTTCAGGTGTATCCAGAACAGAGGATCATCCTGACCGGGATAAAGCTCATGATAGAAAGCCTTGTAATCCTTTTCAGTCAGATCAGCAGGTTTCTTTGTCCATGCCGGCTCGGTAATGTTCACTATATTGGGACGGTCGGTATCTACCATAGCTCCGTCTTTCCATTCCTGCTCCTTTCCGAAAACAACAGGAAGCGGAAGGAAACGGCAATATTTTTTGAGAAGTGCCTCTACGCGGGCGCGTTCAAGAAACTCCTTGTTCTCGTCATCGATATAAAGCACGATATCCGTACCGCGCTCCTTCTTGTCGGAAGCCTCCATTGAGAACTCCGGCGAACCGTCGCATTCCCAGCGCACAGCCTCGGCGCCTTCTTTGTATGACAGCGAATTGATCACCACCTTTTTGGCCACCATGAACGCCGAATAGAATCCGAGGCCGAAATGTCCTATGATCGCATTGGCGTCATTCTTATATTTCTCCAGAAACTCTTCAGCTCCGGAAAAAGCTATCTGGTTGATATATTTTTCTATATCATCCGCAGTCATGCCTATACCGCGGTCGCTGACAGTGAGAGTACCTGCTTCCTTGTCGACAGACACGCTCACCTGCAGGTCACCCAACTCACCTTTGAAATCGCCGAACGACGAGAGGGTACGCAGTTTCTGGGTAGCGTCTATAGCGTTTGACACAAGCTCACGGAGAAAAATCTCATGGTCGCTGTAAAGAAACTTCTTGATCACCGGGAAAATATTCTCGGTAGTCACTCCTATTGTTCCAGTCTTTGCCATTATATATCTATGTTTTAGTTTTCCTTTATTTATAACAATGTGCAAAAAAAATGCCAAACTCAAAGCCTGGCATTTTTTCATAAAGTATCTTAAATTGTGACATAACGGCTGTAGGCAAGCCGTCAGTACCGACTATTCTGCCGCACCATCCGAAGCCGGATGTTTCACGGCAGTGACAATCTTGTCAGTCTCTTTGTCATAATCTACCGAAATAGTGTCACCTGCGGTCAGCTCTGAATTTATTATCAGCTCTGCCAGAGGATCCTCAAGATATTTCTGTATGGCACGTTTGAGCGGGCGGGCGCCATACTGCTGGTCATACCCCTTGGTAGCGATATAATCTTTTGCATTGTCTGAAATCTCGAACTTGTATCCGAGCTTCTCCATACGGTCAAGAAATCCGCGCAACTCGATGCCGATAATCTTGAATATCGCCTCTTTGTCAAGAGAGTCAAACATCACTATATCGTCGATACGGTTCAGGAATTCCGGAGCGAAAGCCTTGTTGAGAGCTTTCTGTATAACTCCGTGGGAATAATCCTTCTCGCTCGAATGTGTCGCAAAACCTACACCCGTGCCAAAATCTTTCAGCTGGCGGGTACCGATATTGGATGTCATGATGATCAGCGTGTTCTTGAAGTCAATCCGGCGTCCGAGGCTGTCTGTAAGGCGTCCTTCGTCAAGCACCTGGAGCAACAGGTTGAACACATCGGGATGCGCTTTCTCAATCTCGTCAAGAAGCACAACGGAATACGGGCGACGGCGCACCTTCTCAGTCAGCTGTCCCCCCTCCTCATATCCTACGTATCCCGGAGGCGCACCCACGAGACGGCTTACCGTGAATTTCTCCATGTATTCGCTCATATCCACTCGTATCAGCGTATCGGCCGAATCAAACAGATACTCCGCGAGTTTCTTTGCGAGATGGGTCTTGCCAACTCCGGTAGGCCCCAGGAACATGAATGTGCCGATAGGCTTGTTCGGATCCTTAAGCCCGACACGATTGCGCTGTATCGCCTTTACAATCTTGTCAATAGCCTTGTCCTGCCCGATAATGTCAGATTTCAGTTTCGGAGCCATGGCACGCAGGCGGCTCCCCTCGGCCTGGGCAATGCGCTGCACCGGCACACCGGTCATCATCGCCACCACCTCTGCCACTTTGTCTTCATCAACCGTCACACGGTTCTGCTGGAGCTGTTTTTCCCACTGCTCGTTGGCCTGGGCCAGACGGCTCTTGAGACTTTGTTCCTTGTCGCGGAAAGAAGCCGCCTTCTCAAAATCCTGGCTCTGCGCGGCTGACAATTTGGCGGCGCCGGCTTCTATGATCTCCTGCTCCAGGCGCTCTATTTCCTCAGGCACGACTATATTGGTGATATGGGCGCGTGAACCGGCCTCATCAAGCGCGTCTATAGCCTTGTCGGGGAAATTGCGGTCGCTGAGATAGCGTTCCGTCAGACTCACACAGGCTTTCAGAGCCTCGTCGGTATAATTCACATTGTGGTGATCCTGATACTTCTCCTTGATATTGTTGAGTATCTGCAAAGTCTCTTCAGGAGTGGTAGGCTCCACCATAACCTTCTGAAAACGACGCTCAAGGGCACCGTCCTTCTCGATATTTTTCCGATATTCATCGAGAGTGGTGGCACCGATGCACTGTATTTCCCCGCGGGCAAGCGCAGGCTTGAGAAGATTGGCGGCATCCATCGTGCCGGCTGCATTTCCGGCACCCACGATCGTATGGAGTTCGTCTATAAACAATATCACATCGGGATTTTTCGACAGCTCTGTAAGGATGCTTTTCACACGCTCCTCAAACTGGCCGCGGTATTTTGTACCTGCCACCAGAGAGGCCATGTCAAGCGATACCACACGTTTGTCAAACAGGATGCGCGACACCTTGCGCTGCACTATTCGGAGTGCAAGACCTTCCACAATGGCCGACTTGCCCACACCCGGCTCGCCGATGAGCACCGGATTGTTTTTCTTGCGGCGGCTCAGGATCTGGGCCAGACGCTCTATCTCCTGCTCACGACCCACGACAGGATCCAGACGGCCGTCTTCGGCGGCACGGGTGATATCGTTGCCGAATTTGTCAAGTGTAGGAGTGTCATTGCCACCACGTCCACGCGCGCCCTCTTTTGACTGCGCGTCAGACTTATCCCTGTTCTGGGAACTGCCGCGCGGACTATCATCCTCATCTTCGTCATCCTCATCGGTCGCACCGAATCCGGCCTGCGGAGTATCCTTGACATTTGAAATGAGACGAAGCACCGACTGATAGTCTATGCCGGCCTGACGGAACGGCACTATAAAATCCATATGCTGTATTTCAGGATTATGCAGCAAAGCAAGCAGAAGATGCTCCGTATCCACAGTCTCGCTTTTAAGCATGCGGGCTTCCAGCACCGACAGTTTTACCAGACGGTTGCTGAGATCGCTTGCCACCACTTCCCCACCGAGGGGAGCCGTTGCGTCGTAAAGCGAGTCATCAAGCTGTGTGCGCAACTGATAGACCGAGACATTCCTGGAAGCTCTCTCAAGCAGCGAGAACACCCGCGACCCTGTATCCGCCAGCAAGGCAAGGAACAGGTGCTCCGGAGTGATTATGCTATTGTTGTGGCGGATAGCCTCTTTACGGCTATTCTCCAGAACAAGTTTTACTTCATTTGAGAAATTGATTTCCATTCTTTACCTTTCTTCTATTATGAAACCATCTTTATAGCCATCTCCATATAATTCATACAGCCTGATTTAACACTATTTATATACTGTATGTAATTAACAACAATTCTAACGGGAGAAAAGCTCAACCAAGAAGCCAAAATCAACCGCAGGAATATATTTCGAGGCTAATAAGGAAAACCACACGGCTTACCGGAAAGAGAAAGCGTGCACTTCACCAATACATATAACGGCAAATATTATGCCAAACTTACACTGTCTTCTGATTTTATAATCACAAAAATAATTAAAGTGCGCGCTTATGCTCTTACAGAGGCAAAATCGACTGCAAAAATAGCAATTGTTTTTAAGAAAATCCGTATCTTTGTACAATATTTGCAGGTCTGTACAAGGGCCGCCAGCGGAATATGGCCAAATGCATATGCATTCCCTGCCGTACCCGGAATCACTTTGATTAACCAAGAACATAATAACAGATGTTGGAAGAAGATCGTATTATTAAGATCAACATTGAAAACGAGATGAAATCGGCATACATAGACTATTCTATGTCCGTGATCGTCTCACGAGCCCTGCCTGATGTGCGCGACGGGCTCAAGCCCGTGCATCGCAGAGTGCTTTACGGCATGAACGAGATGGGCAACACCTCAGACAAACCAACCAGAAAATCAGCCAAAGCTGTCGGTGAGGTTATGGGTAAATACCATCCCCATGGCGACGGCTCCATATACGGCACAATCGTGCGCATGGCGCAGCCATGGGCTATGAGGGAATGTCTCGTCGAGGGACAAGGCAACTTCGGATCTATCGACGGCGACGGTCCCGCGGCAATGCGATACACCGAGATCAGGCTGCAGAAAATAGGAGAAGAGATGCTTCGCGACATCGACTCCGACTCAGTCGATTTCCAGCCCAATTATGACAACTCCGACAAAGAGCCCACCGTACTCCCTACGCGTATACCTAATCTTCTTGTCAACGGAGCATCCGGCATCGCGGTAGGCATGGCCACAAACATGCCTACACACAATCTTGCCGAATCCATCAATGCATGCGTGGCCCTTATCGATAATCCGGAGATCACCGTGCCGGAACTGATGAAATTCATCCCGGCGCCTGACTTCCCCACCGGAGGCACCATCTGCGGATACAACGGTGTGAAAGAGGCATACGAAACAGGCCGCGGCCGCATTGTGATCCGCGCCAAAGCCGAGATCGAGACTGAGAAAGAGCACGAGCAGATCATCGTCACAGAAATACCATACGGCGTCAACAAAGCCGAGCTGATCAAATACATCGCCACCCTTGTAACCGACAAGAAGATCGACGGCATCGCCGACCTGAACGACGAGAGCAGCAGCGAGGGCATGCGCATCGTGATCAAACTCAAACAGAACGCCAACTCAAATGTGGTGCTCAACACGCTCTACAAAATGACGCCGCTGCAATCTGCATTCAGCGTCAACAACGTGGCATTGGTGAACGGCCGTCCGCGCCTGCTCAACCTCAAACAGATCATCGAGGCATTCGTGGCACACCGCCATGATGTCGTCACACGTCGCACCAGATTCGAGTTACGTAAGGCACAGGAACGCGCGCATATACTCGAAGGCCTGATCATTGCATCCGACCACATCGAGGAAGTCATTGCCATCATCCGTGGCGCAAAGTCCACCGAAGAAGCGAAATCAACCCTCATGGAACGATTCGGCCTCTCCGACGCACAGACACAGGCTATCGTGAACATGCGCCTCGGTCAGCTCACCGGACTGGAACAGGACAAACTCCGCGCCAACTACGACGACATACTCCGCGTTATCGCCGGTCTCGAAGAGATTCTCAATAACGAGGATGTATGCCGCGAGCTCATCAAGAAAGAACTTATTGAAATACGCGACACATACGGCTCGCCCCGCCTCACAGATATCGACGTATATGCAGGCGACTTCAATGCCGAGGATTTCTATGCCGACGACGAGATGATCATCACCATCTCGCACATGGGATATATCAAGCGTACTCCCCTCTCGGAATTCCGCGCCCAGAACCGTGGAGGTGTAGGCTCAAGAGGCAGCAACACCCGCGACGAGGATTTCATCGAATATATCTATCCGGCATCCATGCACTCCAATATCCTGTTCTTCACACAGCGTGGCATGGTGTACAAGATGAAAGTATATGAGATACCCGAAGGTGCGAAGAACACCAAAGGACGCGCCATACAGAACCTGCTCAATATAGAGCCGGGCGACGCAGTAAACGCTTTCATCCGCTGCAAGAATCTCGACGACGCCGAATTCACATCGCGCCACAACCTCGTCTTCGCCACCAAAAACGGTATTATCAAAAAAACACCGCTTTCCGAATATGCCAAAGTGAACATTAAGGGCAAGAAAGCCATTCTTATCCGTGAAGGAGACCAGGTAATCGGAGTGGAACTCACCGACGGAACAGCAGAAATACTTCTGGCAAACCGCAACGGACGTGCGATCCGTTTCAACGAAAGCACAGTCCGTCAGATGGGACGCGTATCCACAGGTGTGCGCGGCATGCGCATCGACGAGGACGGCACCGACGAAGTAGTAGGCATGATCTGCATGCACCCCGACGATAACAAGAACGTGATGGTAATCTCCGAGAACGGATTCGGCAAACGCTCCCTTCTCGACGGATACCGCATCACCAACCGCGGCGGCAAAGGTGTAAAGACTATGAACATCACCGATAAAACCGGTGCTGTGGTCGCCATAAAGAGTGTCGACGACGAAAACGACCTCGTCATAATCAACCGCTCCGGCATAACACTCCGTATGCGTGTGGCCGATATCCGCGTCATGGGAAGAAACACCCAGGGCGTAAGGGTGATCAACCTCGAGAAACGCGGAGACGAGATCGCATCTGTATGCTGCGTGGACACCGATCCGGAGGAAGAAGCTGTAGAAGCGCCGGAAAATCCGGAAGAACTCGCGCCCGCACCGGCAGACGATGAAATCATTGATGCGGACGACACCGCAGACGATGATTTCGAGGCTGAGGAATCAGATGGAAATGCCGACGAATAAAACAGCGCGACGCAACAAATTCTAAAATACAACTAACCAACAACCTTTTTTCATATGAAAAAAATAACTGTCATCTTAGGTCTAAGCCTTCTTACTTCGACAGCCGCTTTCGCACAGAAATCGCTCGTGAAAGAGGTAGAACGTGAAGTAAAATCCAATCCCGCATCATATTATGATGCAGTAAACAAAATAAGGCCGGCTTTTACCAACGAGGAAACCGCTAAAGACGCATACACCTACTTCGTGCCCGGAAAAGCTGCCTTCAATTATTACGACGACCGCAGCATCCGCGCCCAGATGGGACAGGATGTAAAGAAAGAGCTCATCGGCCGCGCCATGCTTGAAGGCTACGACTATCTCACGAAAGCCCTCCCTCTCGATACCGTTGTCGACGCCAAGGGAAAAGTTAAGACAAAATACTCCAAAGACATTGTAAAACTCGTTTCGAGCCACTACAACGACTTCAACAATGCCGCGCTTCTCCTGTGGGAAAAAGAAGATTACGGTAATGCCGTAAAATGCTGGGAGCTTTATGTATCACTCCCCTCAAACCCCACATTTGCATCAAGCATCAAGGCTCCTGCCGATTCCATCATGGGAGAGATCTATTACAACATGGGTATCGGCAATTCACTTACCCAGAACAACGAAGCTGCCCTCAAGTCATTCAAGACAGCCATCGCAAAGGGTTACACCGAGAAGAATGCCTATGATTATGCCATCGCGGCCGCATCACAGATGAACAATCCTGCCGAAATGGCAGAAGTGGCCGAACAGGCATATGCCCTTTATGGCAAAGAGGATAGCCGCTATATCGGTTTCATGATCAACAACCTCATTGACAAAAAAGAGTATGCTAAAGCAAATGCGTTGATCGACAAATACATCGCCGAGGATCCCAACAACGCGCAGCTCTATTTCGTGAAAGGCGTGGTATGCGACGCAGAAGGCAATGCCGCAGCATCAATGGAAGCATACAAGCAGGCCATGACACTTGACGACAAGAATGCGAACGCACTCATGCAGTACGGATACAAGCTGTACCAGAAAGCATGCGACATGGACCAGAACGAAAGTGCCAACATGACCAACTCGCAGTACAACGACTTCCGTAACACCAAAGTCCATCCCCTTCTTCGCGAGGCTGCCGGCTATCTCGAAAAAGCATACGAACTTGACGAAAACATGTCTGACGCACGCTCGGTTCTCCGCAGCATCTACTACAACCTCAACGACGAGGAAAACCTCAAGCGCGTTGAAAACATGTAATCCATAGCATCCGTCGCCGAATACAGACGGTTGCATAACACTCGATAAAAGAAAATGCGCTGTGCCGGACACCGATTTCCGACACAGCGCATTTCCTGTTCAGTGTATTACAACGGAACCAACGGCCATAAGACCGTAGACGCCTTCATTTCCTTTTTACAAATACGGAGATCACCACAATAATCCCCAGTATCCAGGGGTAATAAAGATACATCCATGGGGCGGCAGGGCTTATTCCCGCCAGTGCCGTGGCAAGCAAAGTCTGCGCCCCATAAGGGATAATGCATTGCACGACGCATGCTCCCGTATCAAGCAGAGAGGCTCTTTTGCGGGGGGCCACCCCATACTGCTCGCCTATCTCGCGGCTTATGCCCCCCACTGTAATGATAGCTACGGTATTGTTTGCCGTACAGAGGTTTACAATACCCACAAGAAGCGCTATCGCTCCCTGGGCGCCACGGCTCCCCTTTATGTGACGCGTGAAAAAGCCCAATATGAAATCAATCCCCCCACATTCTTTCACCACTCCCAGCATACCGGCAGCCATCAGGGTTATTATTATCAGATTTCCCATAAAATCTATGCCGCTCCCCATCATGGTCATGGTATCCATCACATCTATGCCCCGTGTCCACGCGATAGCCAATGTCAGCGTTATGCCGCAGCACAATACCACCGAGACATTCACTCCCGCCAATGCCATCGCGATTATCAGCATATAAGGAAGCATAAGCAGCCAGTCGGTCGCAGACGATACCATTACAGCCTCAGAAGTGATCCCCATTCCGGAAAAAGCATAAATACACAGCGTCAGGGCAGCGGCAGGCACAACAAGCCATACATTAGCTTTGAACTTGGCCTGCATGTCGCATCCCTGGGTGCGGGTAGCGGCGATTGTGGTATCCGATATGAACGAAAGATTATCGCCGAAAAAGGCGCCTGACAGTACCACTGCCACCATATAAGGAAGATCCGTACCGGAATTCTGCGCCATCTCCACAGCCAGAGGCGTAAGAGCCACAACAGTTCCCACGCTGGTACCTATGGCCATAGATATAATACATGCGGCAAGGAACACCGCCGGCACTATATACCGGGCGGGAAAAACACTCAGAACACCTGCGACAGTGGCATCTACAGAGCCTATCCCTTTGGCAAGCGCGGCAAAAGCGCCGGCAAGCACAAAAATCCATATCATATACAGAATATTGGCATTTCCTGCCGAATGCGAATAGACCTCCATGCGGTCACTCAACTTTCTGCCTCGCAATATCACTATCGACCAGACAGATGCCGTCAGCATGGCGACAGCTATAGGCATTTTATAGAAATCACCTATTATAAGCGAGACCACAAGATACATTACCAGGAAAAGCACTATCGGCGAAAGAGAGAGTAACCCTTTTTTCACACCGACAGTCACAGAGTAATCAGACATATAAACAACGGATAGATGAAAAATACTGACAGCAGACAGTGATCTGCATATAAAAACTCTGCAAAGTTCGCAATAATCCTCTAACTACGCAATAGACGCTTGTATACACAAAAAATGGTATGCCGTCATAAAGTCCGACATACCATTCCGGTCATATTATATAAGCCCTTCTAAGTGAAAAGAAATTTATTTTGTCCGGTACTGAGGCAAAAGCGGTACCGGGAATTTGGAAAACAGTGTGGTGACCGCCTCACTTATCCCTTTCAGTTCCTGATACCCGTTTCCTCCTCCATTGAGGATAGTTGCTACAGAAGCCGAGTATAGCGGCACTTTGGTATCTATGTTCACAAGATCCATAGTAAGCACTCCCTCCTTGTAAATTCCGGTGATTACCTGCGCATTAGAGTAATACGACGGATTCCAGTACGGACCATAGTTATATCGCGGCCACATGTAGTAGGGATAATACGGACCGTTGTAGGGGAAATAACCTCCGGGGGGCATAAGCGGTTCGGTCTGGATCTCTCTGTGCGTTGTCACGGCGATATTCACCAACAGAGGCGAGACCGCACTCTCCGTGAACCCGCGCATAAGCATCTCCTGACGGATAGCCGCCGCTATGTTGTAATATGTCACCATCTCCATGCCCGGGGGAAGCTTGCCCATATCGGGAGTAACAATCCTGAATGTACTGTACTGGCTCAGATCAGCGTCATTGTACACTTCGCTGTTGACCAGCTGATAGGGTGAACATGCCGACAGCAGCCACAGAAGCCCTATAAGTGTAAGAAACTTTTTCATACGCATAAGTTAAAACGTTATATACCATAGAAGAATATCCTTATTCCTCTCTGTATAACGTTTGGCGGTTCGTTAAAGTTCCTGCAGGATCAATCTATACCGAAACAGCGGTGTATGGCGCGGCGTATACGCTCGGCATCCGGCAAATCTGTCTTGAGAATTGAAAGTATGGTCTGCACATAGGCTTCCTTGCTGCCAGACAGTCCACACAGTGTACTCACATTGGAACGTGGCACCATTGATTTCTGGTTATATACTTTCAGAATCGACGCATAATCCTCATTTGCGGCATATGACGAGAATTCACGGCAGAATTTTTCATACAGACCTCTCGGATTGATTTCTTTCACAAGAGAATTCATATGCTCCTCAAGGGCATTGATGTTGGTAAAACGTCCGTCGACACGATACTCCACGGTTCGCTTCACCCTGTGGCGGGTATGCAGAAGCGCCTGCTGACGCAGATCATGCCGGAACAGTTTCACCACCGCTTCTTTCACTACATGGAAAACTTTATGCGGATCTCTGCCTCCAAAATGGGCGACTGCCTTTACCACATCCTCGAGCATGAGGATATTCTCTATCTCGGCTACTTCCGGAACGAAGATGTTTTTGCCGCGGAGATATTTCACCTCCTGCTCGTCACGTCTGTCGCGGTCCACTATACCGAAACTCTCAAGATGGTGAAAAGCCTTGAGGTCATTGAAAGCCCTGGTTGCCTCTATCACTTTGTTGCAGCTTCCGAGTGCCTTTACGGAATGCTCCTTGAAAATAAGCGGATACAGCTTGGCGTCGATAGAATGTGTGGCATCACCCTCGATGAACATGACCGGACGACGGGCACCGATCAGAGCCATATACACCTCTTCCGACAGACCGGCCTCAGGAGGTAGTATATCATAGTCCCAGGTGTTGGTATCAGGATTGTATGACCTCACCCAGACAATGACGTTTTCAGAACGGGACGCGGCGAAATCCACATCATGCGTCGTATACACAAACCTGCAGTCAGGGCGCATACCCTCGATCGTATCCCATAGTCTGCGCAGCAGCGAGCTGTGGAGGAACATACCCGGATTATCCACAAATACAGTGCCGTTGACCGGCGCGAAAAGGACAGACCCGAAATAAAACAGCACGGCTTTCTCCCCATGCGACAACCGTTTCTGTGAATAGGCTTGGGCATCTCCGTCACGCGAGAAGAGGAGACCGCCCCCTTCGCGCAACACATGATTGTCCGGGAATACTTCCTGCCACCGCTTTATGACGGCATCAAGGCGCGACTCGGGGAAAACAGCATCCTCTCCACGCGCCACAGCCACTTTATATGCCACCAGTTTTTCCATCTCCTCGTTGAGAAGAAGTGTCATAAGGCGCTCGAACATCGTAAGCGCGTCCCTATGAAGAAAAGTCGGCGAAGAGAGCGCCTTGTTATAAATCAATGGATCCTCCCTGCGTCTGGTTGCGTCCGATTTCACTCAAAGCCTCAAGAGCGGAAATACGGAATACGGAATTTCCCAGTTTGTCCTGCAGATATTCCGTAAAACGGGTTTTGCCGCTTCCATTGGCCCCGATAACAGTAACTTGCCTGACATCCTCAGGCAGTTCTATACCTGTTCCGTCAGATTTTGGAGGAAGAAGAAATTTCATGGCATAAGTAAGTCATGGAAATTATTTTAAATTAGAGAGATCCAGACAAAACCGGTTGTCAATCAAGGGAACGGCTCGTAAGACCTCCATAGTTCTCAATACGACGGTCACGCAGGAAAGGCCACCACCGGCGCACCTGCTCCGAACGGGTCATGTCTACATCGATCACAGCCTCAGTCTCGCAGTCATCAGAAGCTTCAAACACAAACTCTCCCTGCGGACCGGCTACAAACGAATTGCCCCAGAAGGTAATACCGTTCGTACATCCCGATGGATCAGTCTCATGCCCTACACGGTTCACGGCCACTACAGGGAGTCCGTTGGCTATAGCATGTCCTCTCTGTACCGTAATCCATGCCTGACGCTGACGCTCCTTTTCCTCAGGAGTGTCAGACGATTCCCAGCCTATCGCCGTGGGATATATGAGAATTTCAGCACCCTTTAAGGCCATAAGACGGGCTGCTTCGGGATACCACTGGTCCCAGCATACAAGCACACCCAAACGGCCGACAGATGTATCTATCGGCTGAAAGCCAAGGTCTCCCGGCGTGAAATAGAATTTCTCGTAATATGCAGGGTCGTCGGGAATATGCATTTTCCGGTATTTTCCGGCAATTGAGCCATCTGCATCGAAAACCACGGCAGTATTGTGATAGAGCCCGGGGGCACGCTTTTCATACAG
>ERZ836877.4277-NODE-4277-length-14906-cov-2.649317_pt1 | contig 14906 bp, 19 predicted proteins | sample MGYA00519469_ERZ836877 | MGnify/ENA primary metagenome ERZ836877 (study PRJEB31850, sample SAMEA3708809) | human gut metagenome | biome: human gut; feature: human-associated habitat; material: faeces | place: China | collected 2014 ... | reverse complement strand
GAGCTTCAGGTTGAAGTGTTCAACGTGTTCATGCGCAACAAGAAGGTGAAGTACACCTCCGCCGGACAGGATCTTCTTGTTTCTGCCGCCGCGAAGATCAACAACCGTTACATTCGCAACGGCACTTTCGCTGATCGTGAAGAGGAAACGACCGACAACGAAACTGGTTATACGACCCTTCCGGCATGCACGATTACTCCGGCTCCGATCTACAGCGCAACGACTTCCGAGCGGGCAAATCGTGTTGCTCCCCCTATCGCTATTGTGGCGTATGAGGCCGGAGCCTTCCACTCCGTCGCCATTGACGTCACTGTTTACAACTAAGGAGAAGCAGGAATGCGTACCATTTATAATCAGGCTTCCACGAGTATCGTCGTGGACGGCAACCAGATCTACGACCTGTTTGAAGGTGCTACCATCACGTACACCTTTGACGGCGGCGAAGTCGCCAAAACGCAAGGCACTGACGGCGCGGGCATCAACATTGCCACCAATCAGGGCTCTACCCTTCAGTTCACGCTGAAGGAAACTTCCCGCTCCATTGCTTTCCTGAACAACCTGCGCTTGCGGCAGGAGAATGGCGGCCTTGGTGTGACTGTTGTGGCCAGAACCGGAGCCAACATCCTGCTTACCATGACCAACGCCTACATCAGCCGTCCCGGTCAGCTTGCCACTGGCGACAAGCAGATGGCCGGATTGCAGTTCACCCTGACCACGGCTGAAGACGACATCACCAACCTGACTGTGGAGGGGTAAATGAGAGACCTCAAGTCGGGAATGGGTGAGTTCAAGGTGAACGGTAGAACGTATAAGTTCGACCTCCTGCCTCCCATGGAAGCAATTGACTTTGGGAGCCGTGTTCTTAAGGCCGCTGGCGGAGCCCTCGTCTCTATTTGCGGTGAAGGTGAAGTGCACTACGACGCCATTGCTAAGGCTCTCAGCGTCGTTGAAGCGTCGGAACTCAGTGCGCTCATGAAGGAAGCCCTCAAGCGTTCGTATACGCCTGAGCAGGAGCCCCTCAGCAACGAAGCTGTGTTCCATTCTTGGTTCAATCAAAACCCTCAAGACCTCTTTGTTGCGGGAGCGTTGGCTGTCTTTGAACAGGTGAGGGATTTTTTTCCCTCTGGGCTGAGTACAGCCGTACGAAACTCCACCCCGCAACGGTAGGTATAAGCGTCCCAGTACCTGACTCCCATCAGGACGTGATCCTAGTCAATCGGCTCCTTAGACATGGTCTTTGCACCTATAAGGAGCTCATTGACGGGACGCTGTCGTTGAAAGACGTTGTATTCTTGATGAAGTGTGCAGACTGGGAAGATTACGCCACGAGCTACGTAAGAGTAATGCAGGAAGGTTAGTATGGCTGTTGTAGACGAACTAGTCACAGTACTGAGTACTGTTCTCGGTGACGGAAGCGAGAAGGCAGTAGACACCTATAAAAAGGGTCTTGATGGCGTTGTTGCGACTGTCAAAGAGGCGACAAAGCGATTCGCAATGGCGGCTACTGGCCTTACTGCATTCGTAGCCGGGGCAGTCAACAGCGCGGCATCCATCCAGAAGGTATCTGAAACCACTGGCGTCAGCACTGACGCCCTCCAGGAATGGGCTTATGCTGCAAAGAGCGTAGGCGTCTCCGCGAGTGCCGTTGAAAGTGACCTCGCTAAAATGCAGAAGCAAGCCATGTGGACGGGTCGCTCACTTGAATCGTGGGCGGATACGTTCAAGGGCATGAGTGTTCCTCAGGCGAATATGTGGGGTGAGGCCATTGGCATCTCACCTGACACTGTTCGCCTCTTGCGCGAAGGCCGTGAAGGTATCGCGGCCTTGCGCAAGGAAGCCCATAGCGTGGGCGCAGTTATTTCTCCGGAAGACCTAAAGCGGGCGGCTCAGCTAAAGACAAGCGTTATGTCCCTCACGACTCAATTGCGAGCGTTTGGGACTACTATCGCTATCGGAACGCTTCCTATGATTGACAAACTGGTCACTTCCTTCAAGGAGTGGCTAAACGTCAACAAGGAATGGGTCGCAAGCAACATCACCAAGTTCCTTGAGAACCTTGGAAGGGTCTTCAATGAGCTCTGGGAAGACGGCAAGAAGCTCGTTGATTGGTTCAAGGAAACTCTCGGGCCTATTGGAGACTTCGGCAAGAAGTTGTGGGAGGCAACCGATTGGGCAAAGCTCCTTAAGGGTGCGCTAGTCCTGCTGGTGGCCTATTTTGCCCCCGCAATAGCCGCTTTTGGTTTAGCCGTAGGCGCAGTCATTGCCCTCAGTGCGGCCTTTGAAGACTTCATTGCCTTCTTGGAAGGCAAAGACTCCATCATTGGTCGTCTAGTAGACAGCTTTCAAGAAAAGTTCCCGAACTTGGCTAACCTGCTCAAGAACGTCGTCGTTGTGGCGTTTGAGTTGGTTACTAAGACCGCTGGAATTATGTGGGAACTGCTCCAGAACATTGCCAAGGGCATCGGCGGAGTCGTTGAAACCATCATTACCGGGGTAGACAAGGCCATTGGAGCCGCAAGGCAATTGTTTGGGCTTGAAGATCTGAATGAAGACAAGGATCAAGGGCCTCCGCCTACTCGCCAATACAATTGGGACGGACAGCAACGCAATTACAATCCGTATGCCAAGCCCCAAGAAGGCGAGGAACAACCACAAGACCAGACTCGTCGCAACTATAATCCGTATAAGCAGACGGAACCGACTAAACGCAACTATAATTCTTACGGGGAAGTCAAGCGTCCTGTAGAGCGCAAACCAGAATCTCCCCAAAAGGAAGAAAAGCCTGCATGGTGGGATACGCCTCAGCGCAACTACAATCCTTATGCGAAGTCGGCATCCTCTTCCGCTCCTAAGAACGTCAGCGCAAGGGTTCAGTTGGAAGAGGCGGGTAAGGAGTTGGCAAGAAATTCCACCGCTATGCAGCAGTCTTCCCCTTCTGATAAGGGGCCTGTTATCGTTCCTAAGACTGAGACTCGTCCTAGCGTCACAAACCGCAATCAAACGAATCAGTCTAACCTGAACGCCAACGTGAAAATTGAGGTAAGAGATCCTTCCGAGATCGGCCCTGCGCTCAAGAGCCTTGAAACAGCGTACCCTGATGCGCAGATTAACACTCCAGGAACCTATGGACCAAGCGTAGGATAGCATGATAGCAGACAACTATGAAGCCACTACCGTCTTCACCAACGAAGACACCGGGATTGTAAGACAAGGCTCTGTGGTGGCTGGCGTTTCTGTGTCTGTAAAAGAGGCGGAAAGTCACAGCTTCACCTCTCAAATGACCGATATACCCTTGGAATCAGGGGCGGTCGTGTCAGATCACGTTATCCTGCAGCCTGAACAGTTGTCCGTGTCCATTGCGATGACCAACACCAGTGAAAACGGTGATAACTTTTCGGCTTTCGACCAATTCTACGAAATGTTGAACAGCCGCGAGCCTGTAGAAGTTATCACCGAACACTGGATCTACACTAATATGGTGTTGATTTCGTTCACGCCTAACCACACGGCACCATTCAGACAAGCGTACACCGCTGAATGCGTCTTCAAGAAAGCCAACATGGTCACGTTGAACGTAGTCGGCAAGTCTCCTACCAAGTTAAAAGGTGGAGCAAAGAAGACTGGAAGCGGTACAGTCAACGCCGGAACAGTGGAATCAGGCAACGCAAGCGACGCCGATAAGTCACAAGCCGCTGTTTGGTACGATACGATCAAGAAGGGGTAGCGGATGCCTGTAATCGAACTGCCTTTGACCTCAGACGGCGAAAGAAAGTTCACAACTGAAATTGCAGGGGTGAGCTACCTCTTTCGTACTACTTACGTGATGGGTCAGCAGAATCATTGGGTTTTGGACATATTTGACGCAGATGAGAACCCGTTGGCTTACGGAATCAACATCGTCACAGGTTCTCTCAACTTACTCAAAGGTTACGGGAATGTGTTTGATGGAATCCACCTGTTAGCCGTTCCCCTTTACAACGAGGATCCCTCTGGCCCTGAAGCGTTGGGTACGTTCCTGAAGGTTCTTTGGTACACAGAAGGTGAGGATTTTCCTTACAACCTTGGGGATCCCTTGCTTGACATTGATCTCCTATTAAACCTCTTCGAGTAATCTAATGGCTGACAGCGAAAACAGACCTTGGCTACGTAAAGTCCTTGTTACGTTAGGGCCTCTCGCTGAATGGCAAAACAAGTCAGCGGGATCTACTGTTCAGTTCGCTAGCGACGGCACATTGAACGGCCTTCGCGTATCCGCTAATATACAGAAGACCCTGATGGGACTTCCTTCTCCTTCCACCGTCAAGGTGTATAACCTTTCTGACGACACAAGGAACGCAGTAAAGAAAGGGCTAACCAAGCTGACACTACAAGCTGGTTGGGAAAACACCAACATGGCGACCATCTACAAAGGCTCTATAATGAACGTCCAAAGTGAACGAGCAGGGGCTGACATTATCACGTCATTCCTTGTTCTTCCTGGATTTGGAGCCTTGGCTATGGGAGCTTCTAGCGTTACTTTTGGCCCTGGAACTTCCATTTCAGCCGCCGCTGGTCAGCTTGGCAAGGACCTCCCCGGAATCACAGTGAACCCTGAGAGCTTCCAAGGCGTAGAGGGGAACATTGGAGGAAAGGGCTGGAGCTACGCGGGATCTACCAAAGACGGTCTTAATCGTTTGGCAGAAGAATACGGCTTTTCTTGGTCAGTTCAGGAAGGCGCCCTAAAGTGCGTGGGAGACAAGTTCATGCTCGGCTCCTCAGTGGAGCTCAACGGAGACAATGGCGGTCTGATTAATATCTCTCCAATCCTATCAGGGCCTCTTCAATGGACTACCGGGGTTAAGATAAAGGCGTTGTACGTGCCGGGTATCACAGTAGGCTCCTCTGTGAAGGTGTCCAGCAAGTTGAACAAAAGCCTCTCGGGAACGTATCGCGTTCATACCATTGGAATCGACTTGGATACGTACTCCTCCAACTGGACGATGGACATTGAAAGCTACAAGCTAGGCGTTAAGGTGAAGTGATGGCTGACTACTCAAAGACCTCTCCAAACGAGTCCCAGCGTCTGGTTATTCAGCGTATGTTGGATTCCATGGACATAGCCAAACCTTGCATCATCAAGGAGGTCAAACCGGGCCCTCCCTTGAAGGTCACGGTTCAGCCCACTGAACGCATGAAGATCACCATTGGGCAAGAGACCAAGTACATGGCTCTTCCTGAGATCAACGACGTTCCTGTCATTCTTCCTTGCGCTCAAACTGCTGGATTCCTACTCACGTTGCCATTGAAGCCGGGAGACACGGGTCTGCTCATAGTGGCTGATAAGGACATAACGAATTTCGTTGCTTCTGGGAACATTAACAATCCTCCTGTTGGCTCTGACCCTGAAGTGTCCAATGTAAGGAAGAGGTCACTCACTGATGTAATCTTCATTCCCGGTCTGTCCAGTGATCAGGTTGCTATTCAAAGTTACAACACTGAGAACATTGAGCTAAGGGACTTGACCCGCACGTCCTACATCAGCTTAGGGCCTGATGGTATCACGATGACAGACGGACAGGCGGTCTATTCGATGAAAGGTGGATCCGTAACAACTACGGCTCCGGGTACAGTTGCCACCCAAGCCGATGGAGCAATATCCATGAACACAAGCTCCACCTGCACCATTTCAAGCTCCAACATGGAGCTCAGCGGATCGGGCAACACGATTCAGGGCAACATTACTCAGCGGGACGGCACGTTCACTGACGGCAACGGCAAAAACTCGTCCTCTCACAGACACACTGGCGTTGAATCTGGCGCTGATACGTCAGGGCCTGTCGCATAAGGATCGCTATATGTCATGGGACTTCCGACTTAATGAAAATTGGGATCTATCGCCTGGCGAAGTGACCGGGTCTGATGAAGTCATGCAAAGGCTTAAGCTGAGGCTTCTTCGCGAGTTGGGAGAATGGTTCTTAGACACAACAGCGGGACTCCCTTGGTATCAGGATGGTCATGGCATGCTGGGAGCCAAAATGTCCCAGCAGAACAACGTTCTCTTGCTCATTCGCCGTTGCGTTATGGGCACGGAAGGCGTAAAGGCCATTGAAAAGCTCACCACCAGATACATACTGGGCAACAGAACCTTCTCTGTGTACATCAGGGTAATCCTTACAGATCGCACTGTGAGAGAGCTTACTTTGCCCGTCACCGCTTCAACCTTTGCAGCGTAGGATCAATTATGGCTAACTTTGAATACGGAATGCTTTCCCAAGGGTTCGTTCCTAAGCGTCTTGTTGACATCAACAATGACATGCTGGAACGAGTTGAGGCCATTCAAGACCCGAAGACAGGTGAGTTCCCTTTCGCCAATGCGTCTGGTGATACAATTCTTACTCAACTTGTAGGCATCTTTTCCAACGCTCTGTCTGAGTGCTGGGAAGCGGCCTATGACGCCAGCATACAATTCAACCCGTTGTACAACACCGGGGCAGGTCAGAGCGGCACTGTTCAGTTGAACGGTATCGTGCGCAAGCCGGGAAGCGAAACGATTATCATTTGCACCTGCTCTGGTGCTGCTGGAACGCTAATTACTCAAGGTTCACTCATTGGAGACCGACAGGGCACGAACAGCTATCAGGCTATGGCTAATTATATCATTGGAACCAACGGAACCGTTGAAGGCCGCTTCCAATGCACGACAAAGGGTGCGATTGACCCTGCTGTTGGTTCTATCAATACGATACAAACCGCTACGGCGGGATGGTACAGCGTATCAAACACGTCCACCAGTTCAGTCGGTACGCCTGAGGAAACTGATGATGAGCTCAGGAAGCGTCAGCAGTTGTCCACCAGCCTCACCAGCTACCGTCAGATTGAGGCAATTTACTCGGCAATCATTGCCGTAGACGGCGTTACCTACTGCCGGGTCTACCAGAATGCTTTGACCAATCCTGAGGACTCCAGAGGAATTCCTTACAAGGAAATTTCCCCGGTGGTAGTGGGAGGAGAACCAGAGGACATTGCCAACGCCATGTTCTTGCGCATGCCCGTAACGATCCAAGGTTACGGCAACACCCTTGTGACTTTGAGGGACAGACAGAACCAGCCTTACAACATCAGGTTCATGCGTCCTACAATGGTTCCCATTTTCGTGGATATAACCATCCGTGTCACCGATTCTGCAGTCTTCCCAAGCAACTACGCCGAATTGATCAAGCAGAGCATTGTTGATTACTCTGTTTATGATATCATGGCAAATACAGGCTTCCCTCCCGGCGAGCCTGTTATCAGAACAAGGCTCTTTACACCTATTAACGATGCGTGCAATGGCTTCTCGATCGTGAACATGACCATTGGAACGTCAGCAGAAGCTCAAGGCAAGGTGGACATTCCAATCGATTGGAACGAGGCGTCCGAATTCACGGTTGATAATATCACCGTAACCTTGGTGGACTAGCATATGGCTGCAACTGAAAAGCTAAACGTAGACTTCTCCAAGGAGCGAATCGACCTTGTAACGCAGGGGACTGGACTGGCATTGTCTCAGTTCAGTAACTCTTGCATGTTAGGTCAGTTCTTCGCGGCCTTCCTTGAAGAGTCTCAGGAACTGTTCGACAGCATCCTTGCGATGGAAGAAGGTCGTACGTTATATGCCGCCAAGGGAAGTAATCTTGATGCTTTAGGTCGCATAGTAGGGGAGCCAAGAACAGCTTTTCAATACAGTGACCTTAGCTACATGTGGGCTGATAGAAATTCACAAGGTGTAGATAAGATTGAAGTATGGGTTACAAATGCAACTTTGTCTAGCAAAGTCATTCCTAACGACTCAACTTATCGTAACAGAATACTAGGTAAGATTCTTAAAAATTTCACGTTAGCCGCGTCTGTTCCAGAAATTTTGAATCTTATTTCAAATTTGTACGGCTATGATGTTAGTTTTGTGAAAAAAGGCCCTTTTACTATAGACTTAATGCTGCCCTCAACAATCAGCACCACAGTGTACTCGGCTTTGACCAGATTCTTTGATGACTTAACAGTAGAGCGTAACTGTTATGTAAGCTATCCAGCCACCTTGTCTATTGAAGATGTAATATTTGCGCCCAAGAACTACTTTTGTGCTGACCGAATGGGAGGTCAGCAGTGTGACTCAGGAAGAGCTGGAGTCACTACTCATAAATACATCACGGGGAATTAAAGATGGCAAACCAAGACAGAGTCAATTTCGTTTGGGCGGAAACTGCGCTCACGACTATTCCGCCTGTTCCGGTATCCGAGGTCGCGTATAGGGACACTACGCAGACCCCTGAACAGATGGAAGTTGGTCAGCAATATGACACAATCTACAACTCCGCCCGACACAACCAGTTGCTGTTTCTCATTACCTCGGTCGCAAAGACCTTGTGTGAAAATGGCATAATGCCTTTCCTTGCGGGTCAGGAATACGCGCAATACGCTCGCTGCATTTTTACCGACGGAAAAATATACTACGCCTCTAGAGCGATTGAGGCTAACGAGTCCCCGTATCCTACCCCAAAAGATGAATCCAATGTTTGGTTTCGTGAAAATAGCGGCGGCGGCGTTTCAGCAGGCGCGGTAGTACCTTACTACAAAGTAACCCTTGGAGGCCCTGAAAGCAGAAATCCCATTTTTTGGGGACAAGACGAGTTTGACCCTACTTGGCTCCTATGCGACGGAGGCAGTGACGGTAGAGGAGGCACGGTTCCCAATTTGAGTGAAAAGTTTGTCTTGGGCACCACTAATATTAGTGACATTGGCAACACAGGGGGAGGGTATTCCGCCAGCGTTACAGGGACAATCTCTTCCACTGTAGCTGGTGGTACGGTTAGTGCGTCCACGACTGTTGCAGCCAACACGGGAAATCCTAACCAAGTCATTAGCATCAACGCTGCCAACGTTTCTGCTTCTACTACTTCTGTGAAGCCGAATACGTATACACAGAACACAACAATCAGCACGGCTACTATGCCCTCTCACACTCACAGTGTGTACGTGAAGATTGGAGCGAGCAACGGACAAAATTGGCTCGTTGGGGAATCAAGTAACTATGACCGTACTACTTTAATCACATACACTGGCAGTTCTCAAGGCCACAACCACGGAGCTTATCAAGACGCGCATTCTCACACTTTGAATGCAAATTCACACACGCATACGATTAACAATGCAACGCATACACACAGCATACCCTCTCTCACAGTAAACGCTCCTACGTTTACTGGAACAGCGCATACGCATACGTTTACTGGAACAGCTGCTGTGACTGCTCCTCCATATTACGCTCTTTGCTATTTCATCAAACTTCCTGAATAGGAGCCTCATATGTCAAGAATTTCTGTAACATGCGAAGACTGTTCTGTAGTCATTGATGGGGTTGGCGTTCGAGGCGTCGAAACCACAGTTGAAGCTCCTTCGTACAAGGGGCACGTCGTAAGTGCCCTTCAATGGTATGGGGACAAGGGAGAAATAGAATTTAAAGATAGAAGTATTCTCAATACCACCTTTGGAAGTGAAGATTTTGAACAGCTTCTTCGTCCGTATATAAATCTTCATACTGATGTACTCAAGAAAGCAGAAGCAACCAAACCCACTGACGAAGAAATAATCCGCTCTTATCGTGATGGGTTGCTGTATGAGACGGATTATTTGATGCTCTCTGACGCTCCTAATACATACGATAAAAATGCTCTAGTCGCTTATCGTCAGGCTCTAAGAGACATTACAGAACAGGAAGGATTTCCTTGGGAAGGTGACGTAGACAAGGTTCCTTGGCCTGAAAAGCCTGTTGCCCTCTCGCCATTGCCTGACGATGAAGAAATAGAAGTTCCTGCAGTATAAAAACAAAATCCTCCAAACGCATACACGTTTGGAGGATTTTGTTTTTATTTATCTACGAACACTGCGAATTTAATTAAGGACGCTTCATCTATTACTAGCGTATACATACATCCTTCTTCGTTCTTTCCTTTTATAACAAGGGATCCGTCCTTTGCGGATATGTCTGACACAACTAAAGGCATGTCTTTTTCGTCTGTAAACGAAAGAGTGATTGCCAACTCTTCCTTGTCCAATTTCATTTCTTTGAATTCCTCAACCAGCAACTTAGCATTCAACATAGTCAACCTCCAATTACGATACCAGTTATATAACCAAACAACCAAGTTATCACAGCCACACTTATCACTGTTTGCTCATTGACGCAATTGCCTCGCTTGTCAGCAAAGAACAGTGTGACAAGTCCAATTAGGACAACCAGAATAGGAAGCAGGTGTTTCATTGTTTCCACAGCAGTCCTGTTACTGTTCCAATAATGTATCCCAATGTCCAGAGAAGAATTTGATCTCTTTCTTTGGGAAGCTTAAGGGCTAATCCAATGAACAGTGCTAACTGCAAAAGTACGACAATCACAAGCACACGCCTATCCCTATTCCTATCAAGAGACCAACTCCAAAAAACAGAGCGGCAAAGGCCGCAAGTGCGATCTTTACAGAGTGGATGTCTCTCTTCGTAATCTGCTCTTCCATTAGTCTGCCTCCGCCCAGTTTTTCGCCTCATGGCAGTCTACAATCAACGGAACCCTCAACGTAACGCATTCTTCAAGCACACGCTTGAGTTCCTTGAGGGCTTCTTTGCCCATTTTCGTTGGAGGTACGGACACGTCAATTTCGTCGTGTACGGTAATGTGAGGGGGAAGCACTTCAAATAGCCCTGCCTCGTACGCATCCACCATACCTTTCTTCATGATATCCGCCGCCGTCCCCTGAATCAACCTGTTATACAACGAGTGCAATTTGCGGGAGGGATGCACTCTTGCCCTCCTGCCAAGCAACGTGAATATGTACCCTGCTTGGGTAGCCTTTTCCACAACGCGCTTGCGTGTCTGCTTAAGGAAAGGAACCTCCTTGTGGTACGCCTCCATGAACATGACCGCCTCTTCCTTTGACCAATAGAACTTGCGGGAGGCCGCTTCCGCGCCCATGCCGTATGACGCGCCGAAATTGAGTCGCTTGGCTGTACGCCTGTCGAACCCAGTGAGATCCTGAATGTGCTGATGGTAGTCCGTCTTCGGGTTGTCCCTGTACGTCTGCCTCAGCTCTTCGCTTCCAGGTCCAATCGCGTAATGCGCGCCTATTCGGTACTCAACCTGACTTTGATCGAGTTTAGCCCACGTGTACCCTTCCTCCGGAATGAACAGCTTGCGCAGGATTTGCCCTTCCAACAGTTCGTCCCCGCCTGAAAACAAGTCGTCTTCCTGTGCTGAAACCTGTTGCAGGTTGGGTTTCGCGCTTGAAAAGCGTCCCGACACAGCTCCGTATCCGTCGCTCTTGAGCGGATGGAACTGGCAATGCAGTCTGTCCCCTACGACGAAATCGTAGTACGGAATGAGGAACATGTTGGTGAGCGTGTTGTAATGCCGCCATAGCAAGATGGTCTTCAGCTTAGGATCAATCCCGGCCATGACCATACGCGTGATGGCATCCTTGTCCAGATTGGGGTTGCCCTCCTTGCCTTTCATCTTCATGAATTCAGTTGGAGGATTGCGTGGGTACTCAATGCCCTTTCTGTCCAGCACCTTGGCAAGCTGAGTTGACGATCCAATATCGAACTCCCCGCCAGCCCATTCATAAAGGTCTGTTTGAAGTTCGTACATTTTGTCCACCACAGCCAAGGAAGTCTTCTTGAGCCGAGGCATGTCCAGCCTGACCCCTTGCTTGCGCATTTGAATCAGCAACGGTATGAGGCGGCACTCTATGCTATACACCTCATCAAGACCCTGCCGAGAGATGACCTCCCGTTGCTTCTCGATGATTTGCATAGGCAACATGCCGTCCAGCTCGGCATACCGGGCGACAGCTTGCGCTGGCATTTTCCAAATGTGTTCACGAGCGTCCTTGAACTTCCAGCCTTGTTTGGCGCAATACATATCCAACAGGTCTGAAGCCTTCTCTTCGCACCCATAGATTTTAGCCAAGGCGGACAAACTGTAGGACTGACGGTATTCGTCAATCAACGGCTCAGCATATTGGATATCTTCAAACGGCCCTTTGACTTCAATGCCCATGTTGTTAACGAGCCAGTCAAGATCGTATATAATGTTGGCTCCCACCTTGCGCGTGGGTTTGGCAAGGATGTCCTTGATTATGCGCAGGTTGCGCTCCTTGCGTTCAGGAGTGGTATCAGGATGCGCAATGTCCAAATAGACTGCCTTTTCCTTTGTTGCCAGCGAAACGCCAACAACGTACCCGTCCTTACGAAAGACTCCCGGCCCTTTTGATCTAAGGTGAGGGTCTTTCGTTTCAGTATCTACGCCTATTTCAGAGGCGGAACTCAGCCAATCAAAACTCATTATTCCGCTCCTTTGCTCTTTTAGTTCTTTCCCTCTTTGAGGCCTCATGTGCCAGAGTCTTGCACTCGTCAGAGCAATACTTGAACCTTGCGTCACCCTTAAAAGGCTGTCCGCATTGCTTGCAATAGATCACGCGGGGCTCAGACCGTTGAGCCGCAGTTTTGCACGCATGACAGCAGTAGCGTTGCCAAGGTACAGAAGGAACGAACGTGTTATCGCAGTCGGGGTTGGCGCACGACCTGCATTCTTGTTCCCTTTCCTTTTGCTCCTTTTTGATCTTATCAGCAAGGCTTGAATTGCATATAGCACATACAACGGTCTTCGTAGCGTTACCCACAAGCACATTGCGCCCGCAGATCGTGCATGCAAGAACCTTCATAGCGTCTCCTTGATTTTTACCATGCGCAGGAACGTCGCTTTGGGAGGCGAAAATTCCTTTCGTGGCCTTTGCCCTATGCCGAAAGTGCGTCCTGCAAAACGGCATTCCTGCGCATTTTAAGAGTTTATCTGTTATTTCAGTGGGTTACTTAGAGCTCGCTTCCATCATACTCAGGACTTCAATGAGAGGCCAATGGCCTTTGTAATCCGTCTTATAGGGCTGGTCATAGATGACCTTGCGCACCCCAAGGTGGTTGAGAAGCTTCAGGCATGCGTCGCATGGTCCATGCGTTACGTACACTACAGCGTTGCTCCAGTCTGAGAATCCGTTCTGGAGAGCCTTGATGCAAGCCCTCATCTCAGCGTGAACGGAGTAGCAACCGTCGCTGTAGAACACTTCCTTCTTGTCCCTTGCGCATTCAGTGCAAGCGTTACCGTCACGGTCTCCGTAGCCTGTTGCAATGATAGAATCATTGCAAACGATGACCGCTCCGCACTTCTTCTTAAGGCACCGGGACTGCTTGGAGGCCTCCCATGCCACGTTCATAAAGCCTCTGTGTCTCTTCCAATCGTATACGCCAACAAAGCTATTCACGAACGACAATACAGACCATCGCTGTGTAAGTGCTTGGGGACACGATTTCAATTCCTGTGTAATACCGATGCTGTCGTCTGCCGTGCACTTCTTTTCGCACTCCCTGAACTTGTCAAATGCCCATTCATAGAAGTGCAAATTGAGTGCCTGATGTATATGGTATCCAAGTTTAATTTCAGGGTACGTCCTCTGAAGCACCATAAGAGCGGCAAGATGCACGACCCTGAAGAATGGAAGGTCATAAGGCAGACCGTACCAAAGATCATTGGAGCGCATGATAACTTGCATGTGGAGCTTGCCGTTTTGAATGTACAGATTTATTACTAACGTGCAAGGATTGTCGTTGCTGATGTAAGCGTGTTCCTTGGAGTACAGCGTCATCACAGCCTTTTTGGATTCAGGATTGTTGCGCAAGCAATTGATTGCGTGATCAAACTGCGTATAGCCGTGAGCGTTTTCATCATGGAAAAGCAAGAACCCGTAGTTGCTGTTTATGGTTTTTCCATCGTCAGAGCACTTGTTCCAGAACTTGCTCATAGCGACGGCGTCGCTCAACTTAAGCGAGCCGCTTGCGTAAAAAGCCAGCTCCTTCTCAAGGTACTCCTGAGAGGGGTACCTTCCGAAGCAATACGGCGAAGCTTCAGGATCAAGCACCAGCGTCACATTGCGCATTTCATAGAGACCCTGACCCTTGCGGTTAACAGTGTGGCGACCGTGCTTATGAACGTAGTGAAAGAGATCCAAGAAGTTTACGCACTGCTCTTTCTTAACTTCAAAGATAGTGAATAAGGGATGTTCATCAGTTCCAAGTCGAAGGGTATCCATATGTGTTTTCCTTTAATTTTAAGGTTAATCTGTTCTTTGCCCTTGTTACTCCTACGTAATACGCCCTAAGTTCTGAGTTCATAAACGAAACCCACGTTCGGTACGTCTTGTAGGAGAAGTCTAGAGCCAATACAACGTGGGAGCTTTCGGCTCCCTTCGCCGCGTGAATTGTACTGAGTGTTATATTGGGTTCCTTTTCAAAGTTCTCCTTTGATCTAAGAAGCCTACGAATGAACCCTGCCTCTTCCTGATTGGCGTAAACAACGAACCACGGGGAGTCAGGGCAATCCAACGTAAGAAAGAAGTCCTTGTACAGTTCCAGTAGTCGTTTGGCTTTTCCGCTCCCCTTCTCTCCCTTTCTTACCTGCTCATACAGGGTTATGGCGCGAAGAGACTTAGGATTAACAGCGGGCTTTATCGCATTCTTTTCTACCTTGGAGTAGTTAACTCCTATAAGCCGCAACCACTTTTCAGCCCTATTGAGTTCCGCATGAGTTCTTGCAAGAACCAATGTAGGAGTGTTGGGTTCAAAAGATACGTTAGCCCAATTGGTAGCCGAATCTAACACGCCCTCCTCGTCACGAGGATTGAATATCTTTTTGGAGCTTCCCGCTATCCTAGAAGATATCTCCATTGCAAAATGATGAATGGCCTTTGGAAGCCTGTGACTCTGGTCAAGAACTTTGTAGGACGGAACGTCAATGAACCGTTGAACGTCGGCTCCTGCCCATTCGTATACCCCTTGGTCATCGTCACCTGCAA
>ERZ836877.4274-NODE-4274-length-14916-cov-4.813270_pt1 | contig 14916 bp, 10 predicted proteins | sample MGYA00519469_ERZ836877 | MGnify/ENA primary metagenome ERZ836877 (study PRJEB31850, sample SAMEA3708809) | human gut metagenome | biome: human gut; feature: human-associated habitat; material: faeces | place: China | collected 2014 ... | reverse complement strand
TGACCAGAGCTGTCGCTACATCTTGTAGCGTGCTGAGTTAAGTCGATAAGCATTTATCTTATTATTGTATTACCATTTAACAAGGTCATGGATTCTGTCTTATCCGCATTTTCAATTACTTCCTTTAGAATTGGTAAAAGCATTGGCCATGAATTGCCGCCGTCAGGATCAATACCGAATCTTTTCCATCCTTTAACATGTTTACGATTCGTCCCTTTGAGAATATGATTATGGTCGCCTTTTCCCCAATCAATTGAGTTTACAGTTACTTTGGACACAGCAGCATTCTTTTCACGCAGGTATCTTCCTAAAGAACATATAACAAGTATTGAAAACAGCACATCGCCAAAGGGCAGCGGACCATCAAGCAATGGTAACATGGCTGCACCACCTAATTCCCCTACAAGCGCCGCACTTTGTCCATCAATATCTATATGTTGCAGAGGACTATTAAGGCAATACACAAACATATTGCAGCCCAAAATACCTTGACCAGTAGTTGCATACGAATCTGCACTAATAAATCTACCGACAGCGGGGTCATAATACCGGCTTTGCAGATAGTAGAACCCGGTTTCCTGGTCATAGACATACCCACGATACCGCAAGGGGTTCAGTTCTGCCAATGTACCAGACATGGCAATGATGTTGCCCCACGCATCATAGGCATATTGCGCTCCGCTGCCGCCATCAGCACGTTCCAGCTTCATTACATCGCCCTGCAGGTTGGTGATGTAATAGTAGACGGTGCCATTGCAGGTCATGGTCAGCGGCGCGCCGTTGGCATCGTAGCTGAAATCCAGAATGTCGTCCCCAACGGTCATCCGCATCAGCTTGTCGCCGGCATAGATGTAGCTGTAGGTCTTGTCGTCGCTTATCCTTCTGGTGCGCAGGCCGCTGGTGTTGTACTCCATCTGCCAGTCCCGCGTATCCAGCTTCACCGTGGCGATCCGGGTGCTGCCCATGTCACCATGCGCATCGGTGATGAAGCAGCGGTACTCCGCGCCTTCGCTCTCTGCCGTCATCTCCACCCGCAGGGTGGGAGAAGTCTCTCCGGTCAGATACTCAAAATTTCTGGAGCCGGGAGCGCGGCACAGCCACTGATAGCTCAGGTTTGCACCTTCCGCTTCCACGATGAAGGTAGCGGTATCGCCGGGTCTGCCATAGTAATCATCCGGCTCGTTGATGAGGGTGAACTCCGGGTCAAACTCGCTGAGGGTGGCGACACTGCTGGTAACCGTCAATCTGCCTGCCTGAGAGGTTGCCACATGCCCCATGTAGTCCTTGGCGATGCAGCGGTAAAGATTCCCGTTGACACTGGCCTGAGTAGGAATATTCAGGGTCGTGGAGGTGCTGCCGTTGACATTGGACCAGGTCTCCCCATCGTCGGTGCTGCACTGCCACTGATAGGTCACCCGGTCACCGCTGGCCGCTACGGTGAAAGTGGCGGTGCTGCCCGTGGTGCCGTAGTAATTTTCCGGCTGGGTAGTGATCACCACCGGCGGCTGCCTGGAAAGGGAGGTCAGCTGCCGCCCGTTTTCCCAGCCAAGGGTCCACCGTTCACCGTTATAGTAGCTGGTGGGGTTGCCGATGGCGTCATAGGTGATGGCTTCTCCGTCATAGGCGGTCAGAAGATCCTTCCACTCCGCGTCTCCATAGGTGTAGGTGTGAGTGGCCTCTCCATCGGAAGAAGTCAGAATATTGCCCACCGTATCGTAGGTATAGGTATTGCTGTAAGACACGGGCGGACCATCGAAGCCACTGACAGTGCCGCTCTCCGTAAGCAGCTGGTTCTGATCATCGTAGGTGTAGGTGGTGACGTTGTTTAGGTTATCCGTGCTGGTCAGGATATTGCCCGCGTCATCATAGGTGTAGGCATATCCGGCGAACTTACTGGTAACCCCATTTGACGATGTTTGGGAATAGTCTACGGATTTGACCTGGGTGGTAGTCTTGCTGTCGGAAATATCCCGATAGGCATAGCTGCGGGTAAAGGCACTGCTGCTCATGGACGTCAGTCGCTGCAGGCCGTCATAGCCCATGGTGAACGTTGTCAGCGCTGTCCCGTTCCTGGCAATGGAGAAAGTGTTCAGGCTGCCGTCCGAGGAATTATAGGTGAGATCCTCCGCGTAGCTGTCGCTGCCTACCTGCCAGCTTTGCTTTGTCAGCTGATTGCTGGAATTATAAGACTGACTGGTCCGCAGTACGGTATTTTCTCCATTCAGCTGCTGACTGTTGAGCAGACGGCCAATGGAGTCGTAAGTGTACACATAGGTAACAACTTCTCCGCCGCCGGTTTCCGTCAGACTGTGGAGCTGTCCTTCTCCGTTATACGCGTAGGTCAGCTTCCGCCCGTCAGAATAGGTTGCCGTCTTTATCCGACCCAGAATGTCATAGGTATAATTGACGGTAGCGCCGTTGCCGTAGGTCTGCTTGGTCAGCTGTCCGTTGCCATTGGCATAGATGTTGGCTGCCAGATTCCTGCTGCCAACCTTGACGGAGAGCATATTGCCAAAGCTGTCATAGGTGAAGTTATAGGTTTGGCTGGCGCCGCTGCTGTTGGTTCTCTGGATGGCACTTAAGTTTCCGTTGGTGTAAGTATACAATAGATTCGCGGTATTCGCAATACCTGTTTGCGTTACTCTGCCGGAGGTATCGTAAGCGGAAGTGGTGACGATCCCGTTAGGATCGGTCACAGAGGTTGGCAGAGACCGCATCACGGAATCGCTGTTGCCGTAGCTATAGGATACCGTTGCTCCGGCAGCATCCGTGACAGAGGTCAGGCGGTTGCCGCTGCCGCCATAGGCCGCAGTGGTCTGAATGGTCTTCCCGCCGGAACCGGACAGGGTGGTAGTTGTCACATTGCCGGTGCTGTCGTAGCCCATTGCCTGAGTGATCTGCCCATTGGAGACGGACTTCAGCCGGTGGGTATAGGTAGTGTCGTAGGTGTAGGTGAAGGTGCCGTTGCCGCCGGTAATGGTCTTGATCAGGTTTCCACCGGAATAGGTATTCTCGTCCTTGTCAAGACCCGTAGAGGTGACAGAGACCAACTTTCCGTCGGAGTCATACTTCATGGTCTGAGCCACTTCCCGCAGCAGGGCAATGTTGTCGAAGTAGCAATCGTTGGCATTGCCTTCATAAGCCAGCGTGACCCGAATCTTCTGCACGGTTTTAGTGGGCTGTTTGGGAACAATGCTGATACTGGTGAACTGCCACTGATTGCTGATATCCGAATTGAAGGCGACGTAATGTCCTTCTGTAGCGCCGTCAGAATAGGTAATAGTGGCACGCAGACCGCACTTCTTGGTAACATCGTTCGGATTGTCCAGTTCACTGGGATCATCCGGAACTGCGTTGGCTCGCGCCCAGCCCGAAAGGACATAGGTCTGGGTACCGGGCAGATTCAGAGTGATGTCCTGATAAGCGTTGGTGCTGGCGCTCAAAGGATCGCCGGTGATTTTCAGGGATCTGGATGAGCCTGCCACACCGTAGGAGCTGGAGAACGCTGCATTGGTACCCATGGTCCAACGATCCGTTCCCTCCATATTGCTATTTGTCACCAGGTTGTAGCTGGAGGGTGCGTCTCCTTCTTCTACCTGGAAGTCATCGGCGTAGAAGGTGCCGATCGCGCCGCTGTTATTGACAAAAATGCCGTATTCGTCCGTAGCGGGCGGGGTAAAGGTGACACTGATCCGAACCCAGCCGTCATCCACAGCCGTGGAGGTGATGTAGTTTATCCACTGGCTGGTCCAGCCCTGACTGCCGTCGGTAACGGTTATGGAGACGCCGCCGCCCTCAATTTTGGTTACGGCGCTGGTGTTTACATAGCCGGAAACGGTATACGGCTTTCCGGCGGTCAGGGTACCGGAGGAGACCAGCGCGTACTGGCTGCCGCTGCTCAGAGTACCCTTGATGGAATAGGAGCCGGTTCTGGGTTTAGTCGTGGCACGGCTGGTTCCGTTATTGAAGGTCCAGCCGCCTGTGCCATCTTCCAGGCCGGGGTTACTCAGCAGCTGCTGCCGGGCAACGCCGATGGAGCCGGTACGGAGCGTCCGGTTGTTCGCCTTGTCGGTGGAGCCGCTGCCGGAATAGACCGCGTTGGTTGCGCCCAGAATATTCCCGGTATTGTCTGTAGTATAGGCGTTGACAGTGCGTCCGGCGTAGTCAAACAGGTAATGCGTCAGCACATCGTCGCTGTTTCCGGAAACACGGTCCGCTCCATGATCCCGGTACACCGTTTCGCTGTGATCCGGGTAAGTGACGGAGACGGTTGCGCCCGTCCCGGAGTTGTTGACCTCCTGATATCTGGACACCTTGCCATTGGAATAGGTGAACGAGAGACTGTAGCCGCTTTCGCTGTCTGTCATCTTGGTGGCCTGATAGCCGCTGTAGGTGTAGGACGCGATGGTGGAGCTGCTTCTCTTGATCCCAACCAGATTGGTGCCGCTGTAAGTCAGGGTGTACACATTTCCGGCGGCATCTGTCACACTGATAAGGTCATTGCCGCTGTAGGTGAAAGTTGCCATTGTAATAGCGGACTGCCCCTTGTTCTCCTGCGTGATGGAGGACAGGCGGCCGCTGCTGTAGTTGATATTGATTTTGTTCCCGTCAGAGTCTTTGGTGGATGTCAAATAGTTACCGGTGAACGTCCATTCATTCCCATCGTCGTCGGACATGAGGTAGGCGTTGGTGCCGGTACTCTTTATCTTCAGGCTCAGACCATCCTCGTCGTAATAATAGGAGGAATCTTTGGAGCTGTCCTTACTGAAATAGTGGATCGTACCGTCTCCGTCCGAATATTTCAGATAGGAAATGTTCGAGATCGTTTCGGACTCCACCCGTTGGATACAGTCCAGAGTCCAGCCGGAGCCTACATTCATGCTCAGTCCCAGCTTGGCGGGAGGACAGTAATCTGTGCTGGATCTGGCGAAATAGTCGGAATTATAGACCAGGTTCAGGGAGAATGGATTGGTGGAAGAAGCGTAGCTGACCAGCTCCTTGGCAATCTTCAGCTGGCCGGTGTGGTCAGAAATATAGGCAGTTCCGGCTTCTCCTGCACCCAGAGTAGCGTAGGTGTAATAAGGCTCGATGCCGGTGTTGTTCCGGTAGGAAACAGTCAGAATAGGCGGGATTGAACCGGCATAGGCATAAAACGTGGCAGAGGCGTAATAAGAGGTGGTCTGGATCGCATCCTCATTTGTCATTGCCAGAGCAATGGTAGTGTTGCTTGTTCCCTCGATATACCACTTCTTTACGAGCTCCGTCAGATGCCATGTGACATACTCCTTACCGGCTTTGCCGAAGGCATAGTCGATAGCGTTGCTTGCGTCGTACTCCGGCTGATCCCGCCGCCAGGTCATCTTGGAAAACCAGTCATAGTAGCTTGAATAGCCGGAGGGCAGGCCGGTGGTCACTTCATAAGCACCGATGGGAAGCTTCTCACAGTAACGCTGGGTGTAAGCAGTTTTATACAGGCTCAGCTGTGCGTCCACAACTTCACTTCCACTGGGGACTGTTGGCATAGTCTGGAAGTGCATATAGGTGCGGTATCGTCCGTCGTTGCTGGTACTGTAGGGCTGTGCACCGACATACAGCCACTGACGGCCCAAAGTCGTATCATTGGGCGCGGCTTCCATGGTGTAAACAGAATAGATATCTTCCAACGCCCTGCCGGACACAACGACCAGGGTCGGGTCGATCTTAACGGGGTATGTACGTTCCTCGCTGTTGATCCACTCCTTATCTGCTTCAACAGTCAGAACGGTACCCTGCTCGGTCTCATTCAGCGCGAAATGAACGTCAAAGGAGCCCAAGCCAGAAGCATCCTCCATGCAGGGAATAGGAATCCGGTAAATCTCCTCCTGATCGCTGTTCAGGAAAGAGACAGAGCTGTTTTCATTCAGGACAGCGGTAAGACTGCTGCTTTCCAGCAGAAAGTCAAACCGGTAACTTTCCTGAGGCTCATTGATAATGATCTGTTCCTTAATGTTATATCCGAAATTGGTGTATTGCAGATCAATACCAGGGAACACATCCTGGTAAATCAGGGAGGATTGGAGTTTCTGAGGAATCACGTCATTGACGTCCCAGTTATACTTATCCTGTAAGGTAAGCATAGCTGGAGTATCAGTCGTGACTTCCGCAACAACATCCCGATTGAAGACCAGACCGGTGGCTTCGTCCAGATCCTCAGGCCCTGTTTCTTCGGGTTCTGTTTCTTCAGGAATGGTTTCTTCTGTTGCCGAAAGTGCGGGAACGGTTTCTTCTGTTTCAGAAGCGCCTGTTTCGGCTGGCTCTGTTTCGGTGGCTTCCGGCTGAGTCTCCACAGTCTTCTCGGTAGGTGTGGGCTGGGTGGAAACGGTGGGTTCGGTTTCACCTTCTGCGAAATCCGCCGTATTTTCGGGGTCTTCCCCGGACATCGCCTCAGTTTCCCCACTTTCAGGCAGTTCCTCCGGCAGACTCTCCTCCGTAATTACATCCGTTTCTTCTGCCGGAATTGTCGTTTCCGGTTCGGTGGCTGGTTCGGCAGGAACGGTTTCCTCAATGGAAGGCTCGGTTTCTGCGGTGGTCTCCACAATGGGTTCCGTAGCAGCCTTCGTTTCCTCCGCTGGCAGTGTTTCCTCCGGATCTGTGTCCAGCTCACCGGAGATCATCTGATCCGCCATAGTGGTATCCAGCAGGGACATGGAAACGGACTGGCCGCCGTGTTCGACAGTGAACAGCTTCCCATTTGCCAGCGTTGACGGGAACGCTGCCGGTGCGTTGGCGTTGGCCGTTCGGTAAGCGCCCGCCGCCAAAGACAATCTGTTGTCAATGTCGATCCACTGCCCTCCGCTGTTCTGGAAGTGGACCGGCAGGCCGTAGGATACGGCAACAAAGCTTCCGTCCGATAACCGGAAGTGCTTGATACCTTCCTCTCTGAGACCTTCGACTTCACCGATAATCTGGACTGTGTGGCTTTCTGTATCTCCCTGTACAGATGCTGAACCCCGATCCTCCGAGTCCAGCGCCAGAGCATGCACAGGAAGCATATTAATGAGCATGGTCAGTACGAGCAGAATGCTGCAAAGTTTGATCCACCGTGATTTCATTTGATACACTCCGTTCTGTATTTTTTTAGGAGATGCATTGTGGCCACAATTTATGCTCCTATTATATCAAGACAATCCTGCGACAATTTTTGCAACACCTATACAGATTTTTTCTGACAGATAAAATAAAACCGTACCTGATCCTTCGCACTGAAGGGGCGGTACGGTTTCTCTTTTTAGAATTCATCAATTCCAGTGATGAATCCTTTTTTTAGTAATTCTTTCGCAGCAATTCGTTTTGCCCTTGTTAGCCGCATACGCACACTTTCCGGACGGATCCCAAGATCTGCTGCGATTTCTGCGTCTGCTTGCCCAAGAATATATTTTTGCTCTAAAAGCAGTCGTATGTCCGTGGGCATTTGTTTCCAGACAGTATGGAAAAGTTAAAGCTTTTCATGATGCCCTACTTGAGCCTCTAAATCATTGGAATCTTTTACATACGGTTCGAGTTCATCCAAGCTTTCCAAGGTGATCCGCTTTTGACGGATCAGAAGGTTGATTGCTAAATTTCGGGTGACTGTCACAGCATAGGAAACCTGACGATTAGGGGAAAGACTTCGGATTGTGTCCAAATTTTCAATAAGTTTGACAACGGAATCTTGTACAATGTCGTCTATATCTTCGGTAGAGTTCAAGTATTTGCGTGCCTCTCTATAAAGCAGCTTATGGTAGGCTTTATAGAACATCTGGACATAAGTGCTATCGTCAGCGCTCTTTGGGATTATTGACTTTTCGTCTATCATGATCGCTGCCTTCGATCTTTTTCTCATTATTTGCCAAGAAGGAATCTACAATTGTGTTAATTATTCTTCTGTAATCGGGGGAAAGGCACCTGCACTTCTCAAGAAACTCAGCCTGAGAGATTTGCGCGACGAACACGTCGGAAGAAGAAAAAGCCTCTGCGCTACCGCAAAGTAGATAGTCCACGCTTACATGGAATAAACGGGCAATTGTGATTATCACATCGTAAGACGGCATACATCTTCCTGACTCATACTGGGAAATCATGGAATCACTGACATGCAGTTTTTCGGCCAATTCCTTCTTTTTCCACCCTTTATCCTCACGGAGTGATATCAGACGTTCTGCAAATGTTTGCATGGTTTCCCCCCTTTTATGCTTTCCGAACTGTAGCTTAAGTATCATACAATATTTTTGTTGAGATTTCAGGAAACCGAAGAAATACAATACATATCAGATGAACAATGTAGTAATTCTACGGAACACGGCAAAAAACATGCTTATTACTAATTTTTTGAGATTTTGTGTTGCAGAATTGATGTTGGATTGTCTTATATTATGTGAGTTCAATGGCAGTATAGAACATACATAGAGGAGATTTCCATTGTACCAGAAGAAGCATAAGTCCCAGACGGAGTTAGCGGCAGCCTTCTACGAAACATACAAGAAACGGATATACCAGATCGCACGGTATCTTTCGCCCGATGAAGATGCATGCAGTGAGCTGGTACAGGAAACCCTTTGCGCGTTACTGGATCATCTGGATTTGCTGGAGAGTCTGCATCCTGAGCAGATTGAAGTGTATATTGCGAGGACAATGCACAACATTAAAATCAATGCATATAGGAGGTCTAAGAAACTGTCTTTTGTCAGTTTCGAGGAAATGGACTCACAAAATCTATCAGGGAACTTGGATGAACAGATGGAGAATATGATGACGCATTTGGAGGTACTCCATCTTATGGAAAAGCTATCGTTGGAGGACAGATTGCTGCTGCGCGGGAAGTACATTGAAGGGCAATCGGCTCAGGAACTTGCAGAAATGCTGGGGTGCAAGCCGGATTCCATTCGCATGAAGATGCTGCGCGCTAGAAGGCGGGCTTTTCATATTTTGCAGGAAAGGTAAGGTTTGTATCGATGGACAACGAGATTCAAGACAAGTACATGGACGCAGTCCTTGCTATGCTAATGGATGAATACGCTGAGGTAGAAGCTGAGATGCTTTTACAGAATAGCAAAGATGAGATTCCAGAAGTAGAGATGCCAGAGGAACTGGACAGGAAGTGTCAGGCACTGATTCGAAAGAAATTTGTGCGGAAAAAGCGCCAGCATGCACTTGAGGCTTTGGGGAGAGCTTCCAAATGGGCTGCGGTCCTCGCAATTATACTGCTGGGCACATTTTCTGCTCTGTTTCTGACTGTGGATGCAGTCCGAACGCCTGTGATTAACCTTTATCTAAAGAATATGGGGAATCATTCGGTCTTAACCATTGGACAACCGAGTCAGCAGTCCATGCAGGAAAGTCTGGGAGATGGATTCACAGATATTCTGGTTAGTAAATTGGCGGAATTGCTTCCAGCAGGGTACACTTTGGAGGAAGGATACTTCGATGAAAACGGCGTCGGCTTTGCATGTTTTACAAACCGGGAGAAATCGGATATTAACCTCAACATTATGAATGGCAATTCCTTTTATGCGGTGGACACAGAAAATTGTGATATATGCGAGAGGCTTTCAGGAGAGGGAATCGAGGGTTACTACATAGAGAAGGGAGATCGAAAATCGGTGGTATGGCTGAATAATTCCGAAGGCAAAATCTACACATTGGCATCAAGTGCTTTAGGAAAGGACAGCCTTCTGCAAATTGCAAACACATTACAAGGGCTTGAAGACACAAATTCATAATAATGATCAGAAAGGAAATCTTATGAAACGTTTTGCTTCTTTTTTGCTCGCTTTTGTTCTGGTTTTTTCCATGGCAATTCCTGCATTTGCCACAGAGAATCCGCAGGTACAGCGTAGATTTAAGCATATCATTAGCTTTGGCACCAGCATTACATACGGAGACTGGGGAATTGCCACATGCAGCTCGTCGGTCATAATTGATTCAGGATATAAGGTTAGTTTGACGCTGACGCTGCAGAAATCGAGTGGAAATGATGTCTGGGAAGACGTGGAATCCTGGTCGTCAGAAGGAAATGCGGGAGCTGCGATTTCGGAGCGCCGTGCGCTTTACAGTAAATATAGCTATCGCGTTAAGGCTACAGCCACAGTGTATGACCTGGATGGGAACTGGATTGAAAGCGAGACCCAAATTGACTACTGACTTGTGATACGGCACCATTCTGCCGGATACGACATTTCTGTGTGCTGCGGTGGTCGATTACTATTATTCCTGTGCTATAACCAATATATCCCTACAAAAACACTGACCCAAGACCCCCTGATGCATATATAGACGTTTCCCTCGAAAGGCGTCCATGAAAAATACCTCATGCCGGTTTCGAAAGCCTTGGCGACCCCTTTTTAAAATGCGAACAGCGCAGGCGATTTCCAAGTCGCCTGCGCTGTTTTTTACTGTGACACCGTTCTCCGACATCCGCTATCAAAACATGACGGATATTGGAGAGCGGTGTCGTTTCTATTTGCTGTGTTCGGCAAGATTTTGCCAACAATGTACTAAAAAGCAGAAATTCTCTGATTTGCACGAGAAATCATCGGTATTCTTACCCCCAATTCGTGCGCCTCCTTCTGAAATTTGAACTAACCTGTCAAATTTCAATGCTAAGGAGGTCTGCGTTATGGCAGATAAGGAAAAATATGTGATCAAAATTCAGGGGCAACTAGTGGAAGTGTCCCCGGAAGTTTACTATGCTTATTTTCATATGGAGCGGCAGGAGCGCTGGCAGGAGGAGAAACAACAGGAACACGGGGTTATGTCCTATGATGCTTTGGATAACGCTGAAACGGTTGGGCAAGAAAATATTGCGGATGTTGGCAGTCCCGGATTGGAAGAAAACATAATTGCTGAGGAGCTTCGGAGCAGGGTTCGACATGCTGTGGCAGCACTTCCCAAGGCAGAACGGGAGCTTATTCAGGCAATCTATTACGAAGGGCTGAGTGAGCGTGTGTATGCGAGACAGCACGGGATCAGCCAGAGAGGAGCCAATAAACAGCGCAGAAAAATCCTGTCGAAGTTAAAAATGTTTTTAGATTTTATGGGAAGTTTTTGACTTTTTGTTCTCAGAAGTTTCTTAAAACCGGATAAGTAGTGAGGGAAACTTTCCTGAAACGTCAGGAGAATCCGTCATGAACCTTGTCAATTACATATCCAGAAGCGGAAATACATCCGCTGGTGTGCCATGCAAAGACAGAGAATTGGCAAGCGACATTGGAAAACGCGCGATGACCCACCTGTGCAGTCTATCTGCATCAATGCGGCAAGGAAGGTGGTTAGCGGGTCCGTTGGTTCAGAAAACAGGCCATGGCCGACCTGTCTCGCGATGACAGCACCAGCGTTGGTACTCCTGCCCAGCCACAGTTACACGCAATGGGGGCAGCTCGGAGAGATCCTCGGAGGGGTGAAAGTCCCGTGACGCGCAGCCAAGCGCGGTTTCCGCTCCTGCCCTTGCCTGGGGAAGTAGTGTCGGAATACAGGCAATATGTTCAATCAAATTTCAGAAGGGAGCCGCCCTGCTGTATCTAAAATGGATGCGGCAGGGCAGCTTTTAAGGAGAATTCAATGAATGCCAATGTGAATTATTGCAGCGTCATTATCCTGCTGCGTCAGCTGGTGGCAGCAGGTCACTGCACAAAAAAGGAAGCCAACAGAATCGCCGCGCGGATCGCGAAAAAGACCGGTGCGGATCTGATTCTTTCTATATAAAATTATCGAATTAGCACTAGCTATTCCGGAAAAGGTGTGGTAATGTGTGTTGCTAATAAGGGGGTGAAGGAATGACAACGGCAAGGGACAACCTGGCGAGAAAGCAGATTTTCATACCAGCTAATGTGCCGAAGGAAGAAATCGTCCTGCGGGTTGCAGCCTACTGCCGTGTCAGTACGGACTCCGATGACCAAATCAACAGCTTCACTGCCCAGAACAGCCACTACATGGAAATGATCACTGCCCATGACCGGTGGGAGCTGGTGGACATCTATGCAGATGAAGGCATCACCGGGACCTCCGCGAAAAAACGGAAGGATTTTCAGAGACTGCTTGCGGACTGCCGGAACGGACGAATCGATAAGGTGCTGGTGAAGTCCATATCCAGATTCGCACGAAATACCACCGAATGCCTGGAGGCTGTCCGGGAACTCAAATCCCTTGGGATCAGCATCTTCTTCGAGGAACATAACATTGATACCAGGATGGTGTCCAGCGAGATGCTGACGGCGGTGATTGCCTCCTGCGCTCAGGCGGAGAGCGAGTCCATATCCCGAAATATGCGGTGGAGCGTTCAGAAGCGAATGGAGAGCGGCACGTTTAATACCTGCCGCGCGGCGACTGGATTCCGACTGAGTGAGGATGGCCTCCGGATCGCTCCGGAGGAAGCACCTGTGATCTATGGTATTTTTGCGGATTACCTGCAGGGGAAGAATTCCAGAGAGATTGCGGAGAGACTGAACGCCGAGAATGCACTTGGAAGGGTGTGGAATCGACAGACGATCGACTACATGCTGAAAAATGAGCGCTATGCGGGGAATGCATTACTGCACAAAAGATATAATACAGATACCTTTCCGAAAAAGACGAAAGTAAACAGGGGAGAGCGCCCCATGTATTATGTGGCGAACAGCAACTCGGCTATCATTGAACAGGAGTTGTTTGACCAGGCAACAGAACTGCGAAAGGCTCGCAGAAAACCAGCAATTCAGGGACAAGCCAGATTTCTCGCAAGAAGATTGCGCTGTGGCTGCTGTGGCAGCTTACTTAGATCAAAGCAGGTCGGGGGGATATGGTACTGGGTTTGCAGGACGCATGAGGAATCTATCAAAGCGTGTCCGCTGTTCCCGGTTTCCGAGACCGAAATATTTGGCGCTTTCCTTCGGCTTCACTTTAAGCTGAGAAACCACCCGGAAGTGCTTTATTTCCTGTTAAAGCAGGAACAGAGAATCCGGAACCGTCGGATGCTTTGGAGTCCTGCAGCCATTGAATTGAACAAGGAAATATCCGATATTTTAGATCAGAGTCACACACTATCCTTGCTGAACAGGCAGGGGATGGTTGACCCTGATATTTTTATAACCAAAAACAATCAGCTGGCAGAGCAGCTCCGCCAAGCTAAGCAGCAGAAAATACGGCTTCAGGAATTAGAGAGCAGCGAAACCATTGACGCAACACGGCAGACGCAGGAAGCGCTGCTGGCAGGGCCGGAGATTTTGGATGCCTTCGATGAGGAACTGTTCTGCGAGCTGATTGACAGAATCACAGTGCAGAGTAATACGCAAGTCCGCTTCCGGCTGAAAAACGGGCTGGAGCTGACGGAATCTATGGAAAGGACGGTGAGGTGATGGGTACAAAACGAAAGCTGCCATTTGGCTATAAAATGGAATCAGGGAGAATCGCTGTTGACGCTACGGAAAGTCACTGGGTGTCCCACCTGTTTTCCAGATACAATATGGGAGTCAGTATTCAGGAACTGGCGAATTTTATGAATGATACCGCAGTACGGTATGATCCCAATAAACCATGGAACAAAAATATGGTGGCGAGGATCCTGGCAGATACGCGGTATCTGGGAGAAAGTGGATTCCCGGTTTTGGTGGACGCTTCGGTTTTCTTGAACACGGAGGAAAAACGAAAGAAAAAAGCTCCTGCTGTGCAGAAAACGGAAGCACAGACCGTACTGAGAAGAAAGTGCGGATTTCGGATTACACCCCATATAGAGCACGAGGTGTTGTATCTGCTGAATTGCCTTACCAAGAATCCAGAGCGTATTGTAACACCACAAATACACCGTGCGCACTCCCAGAGGCTGGATACACTGAAATCCGAGCTGGAGAGACTCGTCGGTCAACTTCCGGTGGATGAAAACCGCACCCGTGAGGTGCTGCGGGAGATCGCCGCGGAAATGTATGCAGACATTGACCCCAGAGAGTACGAAACCCAGCGGCTGCGAAGGCTGTTTCAAAAGGAAGCGCCGCGCTCAGAGCTGGATGCCAATCTTATCGCAATGAGCATATCCGCTGTCCTGGTGGACGGCAATGGGAATGTAAAGATCAGACTGAAAAACGACCAGATCGTGGAAAGGGGTGAGCAAAATGGATGATACTTGCAGGACGGTAACTATCATACCGGCAAAGTCGCAGATGGATCAGCGGACGGTCATGCGGCAGCTGCGGGTGGCAGCTTACTGCCGGGTATCCACAGAGGAGGAAGAACAGCAGTCCAGCTATGAAGCGCAATGTACTTACTATACAGACAAAATCATGACCAATCCCGAGTGGACAATGGCGGGCATTTTTGCGGATGAGGGTATTTCGGGGACATCTACCAAAAACCGGGATGATTTCAACAGGATGATCCGCAGGTGCCGCCAGAAGAAAATCGACCTGATTCTGACAAAGTCCATTTCCCGGTTTGCGAGAAATACGCTGGACAGCCTGAAATACATTCGTGCATTGAAAGGTATGGGAATCGGCATCATCTTTGAGAAGGAGAATATCAATACGCTGGAAACGGACACGGAATTGATTATCACCTTCATGAGTGCCTTTGCCCAGTCGGAAAGCGAATCCATCAGTGCCAATGTCCGATGGGGTAAGAGACAGTCTATGAAAGAGGGAAAAGCTTCCGTTAATTTCAAGAAGCTCTATGGGTATTATCTGGATGACGAAGGAAATCCGCAGGTAAATTCAGATCAGGCAGAGGCTATCCGCAGCATCTATGATCAGTATTTGCAGGGAGCCAGTTTAAGAATGATCAAGCTAAGCTTGGAAGGGAAGGCGGTGCCGAATCCAGCAGGTGGGGCAAAGTGGGATATTTCCCAGATCAGGAGCATCCTGGGAAATGAAAAATACTGTGGGGACGTTCTGATGCAGAAGACCTTTACACAGGACTGTATCAACAAAAAGGTTATAA
>ERZ836877.4268-NODE-4268-length-14929-cov-3.580812_pt1 | contig 14929 bp, 9 predicted proteins | sample MGYA00519469_ERZ836877 | MGnify/ENA primary metagenome ERZ836877 (study PRJEB31850, sample SAMEA3708809) | human gut metagenome | biome: human gut; feature: human-associated habitat; material: faeces | place: China | collected 2014 ... | reverse complement strand
TATCGCTTCTTTTTATGTGGATACATCCACTCGTTCTCCATCCAAATAAAAGCTATCTCAAAAAGAAAGCGCCGCAACTCATTAAGCATTCTCGTCAAATTTTGCTGGTTGAAATCGTCTTGCTGATTGTTTTCATTCTTTTGAATGTACCTGCCATCATACAAACCATCAGTCTAACACTTTTACTCAGTGCTATTTCCAGAAGTGTTCCGATTCTCAAGCACACGGGCGTCGTCGACTTTTCATAATCCAAAGAAAAAAAGTCGTAGTTTTCTATCTGAATTCTACGACTTTTTCTTATGTTGCTGAAAAAGAAATCGCTTCAGGTTGTTTGCCTGTTTCATACAGTTATAGTGTTAGCGTTATTAGTTGCTATATTTAGGGAACCTCTGATTTAATCGAAACCATGAACGAAACGATAAAATATGATATAAGCCTAGCAGTAGCTCCTATGGCTTGACAAACAAAGATGTTACTTGCAATATCCTTGGCAAAAGTGGCAGCTGGCTTAAGGTTAAGATTGCCAGTCATACCACGAATAAAACAGATATTTACGGTTATACAGATTGGGCTATGTCAGAGTTTATTACTAGGGAGGGAAGTAGTAATGGAGGTGATAGTGGGAGTGGCAGTACCACTGAAGATGTAGGTTGTAAAGGAGGAACGGTTCTTCCGCATACTGTCCTCCTCAAACGAAAACCCAACATCTTCAAGCAGTAATGCCGGATCAGGTTTTCTTCTCCGTTGTCATTGCTTTTGCGTTTGGGAATTCAGGCGTATACGGCACGGAAGCTGCCCCACGACGTTGCTCACGCATGCAGAAACTCAGAATCGAGCATACAGATTTTGCTGCCCGAAAAGGAGAGTATCCCTTCATCACGCATGCGGCAAAGTTCGCGGGAAAGCGCGCTTCGATCCACACAGAGAAAATCGGCCAGCGCGGCGCGGGAATATGGAAGGGTGTACACGCCGTTGGCATTAGGCGTAAGCGTTTGCAGATAGATTTTAAGCCGATCCCGCAGGCGCTTCTGCCCCAGAATGCGCACCTTCGTGTTGAAGGCGAGCACCTGCCTCGCAAATTCCTGCATCAGATTGGCCGTCACCTGCATCCGGCAGGGACAGCCCATCGAGCTTTCGGAAAGCAGCACGCCGAAATTGAGCAGCATCACCGTGCAGACCGAAGCCGTCCGCAGGCAGACGGGGCTGGTCACGCCGCCGGAGCAGGCCAGCTCCGCGCCGAAAATCTGCCCCTCGTGAATGTGTGCGACGGTGATCTGGTTGCCGTTTTCGTCGTAGAGGAATTCCTCGATGCCGCCGCGCAGCAGCACGCCCGCGCAGCGGGTCGCCTCTCCGACCTCCGCGACATGTACGCCGCGCTGATAGTTAATGGTTCGCGCCTGAAGGCAGAAAAGCACCGTTCCATAGCACTGGGGCGCAATGCCGCGCATCATGCCGCACTGCTCTAAAATGGGATAATATTCCTTCGATACGTCCATAAAAATTAGCCCGTCCGTCTCCAATCTGCGTGAAAAATTTCAATTTGTTGCCGTAACAATGGAATGCACGACTTCAATCTGTTATACTAGCCTTACAAGGTTAGCTTATACTAACTATATTATAGGCCACGACGGTCGAAAAGTCAAATGCACAGAATAAGGAGTCAACGCATGCTTGCTTTGGGATTGGATTTGGGCGCGTCAAGCGTCAAGCTCGCGCTGTTGGAAAATGGAAAAATCAAGTCGCTGTGGATGCAGACGCATCAGGGAAGGCCGTTTGAATACCTGCAAAACGGTCTGGAGATGCTGAACCTGCACGAAAAGGCGGCAGTCTGCGTCACAGGCGCAAACAGCGAGGCGCTGCTGGCCGCCTGCCCGGAACTGACCGGCCTGGGCGATATTCCCGCCACGGTGGAGGGCGTTCGTCTGCTGGCCCCGCAGGGCAGCAGCATCATGGAGATCGGCAGCCAGGGCGCGCGGTTCATCACAGGCTGGCAAAGCGGCGCGCCGCAGTTTTCCGTCAACGAGCATTGCGCGGGCGGCACGGGCTCTTTTTTTGAGGATCAGATGTCCCGCCTTGGGCTGAACATCGAGGATTATTCCCGCCTGATTGAGGAGGCCCGGAGCATTCCGCGACTGTCCGGCCGATGCGCCGTATTTGCCAAGACGGATATCATTCACCGCCAGCAGGAGGGCGTGCCCACGCCGGATATCCTGCTGGGGCTTTGCTATGCCATGATCCGCAATTACAAGGCGACCATCGTGCGCAATCTGTCGGTGGAAAAGCCGGTCGTCTTCTGCGGCGGCGTGACGTGCAACGCGGGCGTGATCCGCGCGATCCGCGATGTGTTCGATTTGGCGGAGGACGAGCTGATTGTGCCGAAGCAGGCACGCTATGCGTCGGCCATCGGTGCAGCCTGCAAGGCGGAGGGCTGCATTTCCGTAGATCACCTGCTGGATATCCTCCACGGCGGGCTGAGCGCGCGGCGCGCCGTCGGCGAGCTTGAGCCGCTCGTGCTTGCGCCGGGGACGAAGCTGACCGATCCGCCCGCGACGGGCGTGATTCCGTCGGAGGGGTGCGCGTTGGGCATCGACATCGGCTCGACAAGCACGGATCTGGTGCTCACGGGGCGGGACGGCACGCTCGTCGATTTTCAATACCTGCGCACGGCGGGCAATCCGGAAGCGGCTGTGCGGAAGGGCTTGCAAACGCTGCAACAGAAATACGGCGCGATTCGCTTTGCGGCGGTCGGCGTGACCGGTTCGGGACGGGAGCGCATCGGGCGGATGATCGGCGCGGACGCGATTCGCGACGAAATCACCGCACAGGCGAAGGGCGCGACCTTCTGGGTGCCGGATGCGGATACCGTGTTCGAAATCGGTGGGCAGGACAGCAAATATATCGCCCTGCGCGACGGCGAGGTTGTCGATTTCCAGATGAACAAAATCTGCGCGGCAGGAACGGGCTCGTTTGTCGAGGAGCAGGCCGCGCGCATGGGCATTCCCATCGAGCAGTTCGGCCCGCTGGCGCTGACGGCGAAAGCGCCTGCCGCACTGGGCGAACGCTGCACGGTATTCATCGAAACGGCCATCGCCTCCGCCGCGGCGGAGAGCGTCGGTCAGGCGGAAATCGCAGCGGGGCTGTGCCACGCCATCGTCCGCAACTATCTGCACAAGGTTGTCGCAGGGAAGCCCGTCGGCCAACACATCGTGTTACAGGGCGGCGTAGATTACAACTCCGGCATTGTCGCGGCGTTCCAGGCGGCTTACGGCGAGCGCGTGCAGGTCAGCCCGTGCTTTGCCATCAGCGGCGCATTCGGCGCAGCTATGCTGGCGTTGGAGGCCGTCGGCAACGGCGAAAGCCACTTTACGGGCTTCGACGCAGCGCACACCGCGGCGGCGGATGACGCTCAGAACTCCGAAATCGCACGCAACATCGCGTTTTATGAGCAGGCCGACAAGCTGCTGCTGGAGGGCTACACGGGCCAAATTGACCCAGACAAAAAGACCGTCGGTGTGCCGTATGTGCTGATGATTCATAAGTTCTTCCCGATGGCGAACGCATTTTTCAGCGCGCTGGGATTCAATGTCGTGCTGACCGACCCGACGAGCGAGGAGACACTCCGCCTTTCCCAGCTGGCGGCGCAGGGCGAAACCTGCTACCCGGTGAAGCTGATTTACGGCCACATGATGCAGCTCATCGAAAAGAAGGTGGATTACATCTTCCTGCCGTCGATCCACACCATGCGCCACGAAAAAAGCCGCGTCGCGCACAACTACGGCTGTGTGTATATGCAGACGGCGGCGAAATCCGTCGCCCGCGCGCTGAAGCTGGAGGAAAAAGGCATTACGCTTTTGAACCCGGAATTTGACCTCGATTTCGGTCAGGAGGCGATGGCCTCCGCGATGGTTGGGCTGGGCAAAATTCTCGGCATCCCCAAGCTGAAATGCGCTGCGGCGCTGCTGGCGGGCGCAATGGCCGTCCGCCGCCACACCGCCGCGGTGGAAAAGCAGGGCAAAGCGCTGCTGGCCACGCTCAAGCCAGAGGACAAGGTGCTCGTGCTGATTACGCGCAACTACGGCGTGTCCGACCCGATTTTGAACATGGGCATTCCGCGCCTGCTGCTGGAGCGGGGCTACAAGGTCATCACACTCAGCCATCTGCCCGGCCATTCGCTGGATATTTCGGGCGAGTATCCGAATCTCTACTGGCCGTTCGGTCAGCACATTCTCTCCGGCGCAAAGCTGATTGCGCATCATCCGAATCTCTATGCCGTCTACCTGACCAACCACGGCTGCGGGCCGGATACGATGCTCGCCCACCTGTTCCGGCAGGAGATGGGCGGCAAGCCGTATCTGCAAATCGAGGTGGACGAGCATTTTTCCAAGGTCGGCGTGATTACGCGCGTCGAAGCCTTTTTGAACAGCCTTTCCCACCGCCCGGTGCAGCCACTTCCGGCCAATTTCCAAATCGAGGATGTGCCCATCCGCAGGGTGAGCATGCCTGCGCGGGCGAAGACGGATAAGCCGTTGTATCTGCCGAATCTGGGGGAATATACGCCGCTGCTGGCGCGGTATTTTGTCCAAAATGGCGTGGACGCGCATATTCTGCCCGCGCCGGATGAGCATGCCGTCGGCTTGGGGCGCGCGCAGACCAGCGCTAAGGAATATCTGCCGTTCGCGGCCCTGCTGGGCGGCGTACTGGCCGAGCGGGAAACAGACGGCACGCCCGCACAGTTCCTGATTCCGCAATCCGAGGGCGCGGAGGCCGACGGGCAGTACGCCCGCGTCATTCGCGCCGAGCTGGACAGTCTAGGACAAGACGATGCGAAAATCGTCGCGCCGATGCTCGAACGCCTGTATGAAAATGCGATGGACAGAGATATGCTCATGCGCGCGCTGCTAGTGGGCGATTTGGCCTATGCTGCGCCCAAGGCACAGCGAAACAAATCGAACGAAATTCCGACGTGGGACGAGCTGAACATGCAGGCGGAGACCATCGGAAACCTGCCGATTGCAGGGCGGAAAATCGCGGTCATCGGCACACCGCTCTGTCAGACCGTGCTGGATGACGGCGTTTGGCGCACGCTGGAGGATGAGGGCGAGACCATTCTGCGTGCGCCGCTGACAGAGGCGCTCTGCTTCCTCTGGCGGGACAGCGATGAAAAGGGCACGGCAAAAGCGTGGCTCGACGAAATCGAAGCCAATCTGTGCAAAATTGGTCGGCTGCTCGGTGCGCGCAGCCCCTTTGCGCCGGATATGGATGCGCTTCGGCACACGGCGAATGCGGCGCTGGGACGCTTTGCCGGTGCAAACGGACGCTATCGCTATGCCAAGGCCGTGCAGATGAGCGCAAATGTGAGCGCAGTGTTGACCGCCGCGCCGAGATATGAAAACGCCGCCATGATTTTGGATATGCGCGGCCTGCGCGAAGCCTGCCAAGCCCCACTGCTAGAACTGGCGTTTGACCACGACTGGGATGAAACGGCATGGGCCAGACTGCGGTCGTTCCTGTATTATTGTCGGTAATACTCTACTCGTTATCCTCATATCCACATAAAAAATCGGCTGTCTACAAAACAGTCGATTCAGCTTGTTGACATAAGCAAACTTGGCTTGAATAGCAAAATCAAGAAATTCAGCTATTCTTTCATTTGCGGAAAGGGCTATTCTCCCCCTTCGGGGGAGAATAGCTTTTTGTCTACAGTCTGAATCGGCTGTCTACAAAACAGTCGATTCTTTTTGTGTGGATGAAAAAGTCCTTCTCCTCCATTGGAGGAAAAGGACTCTCTTCATATAATCTGCCTTGATTTCGCAGAAATCAAGAAGTGGAAAGTACAGGAATCTCAGGTTCCTGCCGGAGTCTGAGGCAGAGCCTCAGCGTCTCCCCTCGTCCCCCGTCATTCCAGCACCAGTAAAAGCGCCATCTTGAACTGCCCGTCGGCGGTCACGCTGTGCAGGCCATTCTTGTCAAAGCGGAAGCTCTCGCCCGCGGAGAGCGGATAATCCTTGCCTTCGTAGCCGATGACCGCTTTGCCTTCCAGCGCGGTGATGATGGCGTTGCCCGGCGCACGGTGCGCGGAAAGCCCCGTGCCCTTGTCAAAGGCCATAAGCACAAATTTCATCTTGTCGTTGTGAACGACATCCATGTTGGTGATGCTGCCTTCTTCGTAGGCAATGAGGTCGGCGAGCTTGAGCGCTTCGCCTGCGTGAATCGCGTTGTTCATGATGATCTCCCTTTCAGCAATGATTTCGGTATAGATAACGCCCTCCGGGCTGTTGACGCCGCAAAGCGTTTTTCCGGGAACAATGAGCAGCTCGTCGGGCAGAAGCGGCACGTTCTGCGCGCCCTCGCCCAGCAGAAATTCGCCGCGCCCCTCGGCGCAGAGATACAGCGTCGGCACGTCATAGCTTTCGCGGCTGATGTCCGTGCCCGCGCCCAGCGAAAACCACGTCACGCCGCGCACGCCTGCGCCGCGTGAAATGGTCATGCCCTCGCGGATGGGGCGCATGGCTGAAACCTTAAAAGAACCTGTCATAAGCACCTCGCTGTCAGTTCGCGGTCAGCGCAACGGGAATGATGCTGCGCACGTGCCGTCCGTTGTCCACCAGGTCGCTGACCAGCACGCGCACGTCGAAGGATTGGCTGATGTTTTCCTCCGTCAGCACCTCCGCCGTCGGGCCGTAGAAGAAATGCCCCTTGTGGTTCATCATGAAGGCCTCGTCCGAAACGGACATGGCGTTGGTCGGATAGTGCGTGTTCATGATGGCGCTGATCCCCTCCTCGTGAGACAGGCGCTTGACCATGTCCAGTACGAGAATCTGATTGTGGAAATCCAGACCCGTTTCCGGCTCGTCGAGAATAATCAGCTGCGGCTCGTTGATGAGCGCACGGGCGATCAGAACCATTTGCAGTTCGCCGCCGCTCATGCGGTTGCAATCCTTGTAGGCCAGACGGGTGATGCCGACCTTTTCCATCATGCGCTCGGCCATCTCAATTTCCCGCGCGCCCGGCTGCTGGAACGTGCCCATGTGCGAGCTTCTGCCAAGCATGACCATTTCAAGCCCGGTATAGGAGAACGCAAAGCCGTGGCTCTGGGGAATATAGGAAATGGTTTTCCAGATGTCCGCAGGCTTCATCCTCGCGATGTTCTGTCCGTTCAGCAAAGTCTGCCCGCGCTTCCACGGCAGAAGGCCGATCATGCACTTGAGCAGCGTCGTTTTGCCGATGCCGTTCGGGCCGAGGATGGCAAGAATGTGCCCCTTTTCCAGTCCGATGTTGATATGGTCGAGAATCACAGGCTGTCCGGAATAGCCGAAGCAGCCGTCTTTGACTTCAAGGATCATCGCAAATTGCTCCTGTTTTTGTTCAGAAGGGTGATAAAGACCGGCGCGCCGATGATGGCCGTCAGGATGGAAAGCGGCAACTCGATGATGCTGATGGTTCGGGAAAGCGTGTCGATCAGGATCATGAAGCTCGCGCCTAGGCTCAGGCTGACGGGAATGACGTATCGGTTGTTGCTGCCCACGAGCATGCGGGCACAGTGCGGAATGAGCAGGCCGATCCAGCCGACCTGACCGCACATCGAAACCGCCGACGCAGTGATGACGGTGGAGGCCAGAATGAAAATCATGCGCGTGCGCGGCAGATTGATGCCGCTTGCTTTCGCCTCGTCCTCGCTGAGCGAAAGGATATTCAGCCGCCAGCGCAGCAGATAGATCACCACGATGCCGGAAAGAATCAGCGGCGAGCCGACCGCAATTTTCTTGTAGCTTGCGCCTGTAAAGCTGCCCATCAGCCAATAGGTGATTTCCGGCAGCTTATCCTGCGGGTCGGCGGTATACTTGAGCAGCGAGCCGATGGCGTTGAACAGCGAAGATGCGATGACGCCCGCCAGCACGAGATACACCATCGAGCGGCTGCTGTTTTTGCCCGCAATTTTCAGCGTGAACCAGACGGAAAGCAGGCCGAAAGCCAGCGCAATCATCTGCGTCTCAAAGATGCTGCATGAGAGGATGATCGCTAAAATCGCGCCTACGCACGTGCCGCTGGTTACGCCGAGAATATCCGGCGTGGCCAGAGGATTAGAAAACAGCGCCTGATAGGTGTTGCCCGCACAGGTCAGCCCCGCGCCCACGACAATCGCCATCAAGATGCGCGGCAGGCGCAGATTGACGATGATCGAGTAATTCTGCACACCCGCGGTTTCGCCGGTGAACAGTCTCTGAATCGCGCGGAGCACATCGCCCAAAGGGACACTCATCCGCCCGACGCACAGGCAGATGAGCGCGGTTGCGATGGGCAGAAGGAACATCAGCACAACGGAAAGCAGCGTGAAGCGTCCTTTTTTAATGAAGGGTGTGTCGTTCATGGAATCAGTACACCAGCATCTGCACCAGCTCGTCGTCGGTCACGTCGTAGCCGTACCACGTCTTGTAATATTCGCGGATGGTATCCTCCAGCGGATAATCGGCAAACGCGTCCGGATAGGTGCGGCTGGCCAGCCACGCAAGCACCAGCGGCGCGTCCGGGTTCGGCGTGAACCAGTTCCACATGCCCAGCGTCGTGTTATAGACGCGGCCATTCTTGACGGCGTTCAGCGTGGAGAAATCCGCGCCCTCGACGTTGTTATCCAGTACGTCGGCGGTCTTGAGGTTCAGCAGGCCCGGACCATCAAGGAAAAGGATATCGGGATTCCAGGTATAGACCTGCTCCATGTTGACCTGCGCGAAGCCGCTCGCTTCCTCAACCACCACGTCGGTCACGTCCAGGCGCTTGAGCCAGTAGGTGCCAAACGTACCCTTGCCGGAAACCATCGGCACGCCGTTGGCGTACTTCCAGAGGATCATCGCTGTCGGGCGCTGATCCTCCGGCACGGTCGCAATGCGGGCCTCTACATCGGCAACAATCGCGTCACCTGCGGAGATGAACGCATCCATCTTGCCAGACTCGCCGAACACATCCTCAAGCAGCTTGAGCCACTGGGCATAGCGCTCAATCGGGTCGGCCTCGGTGGAAGCACCGACAGTCGCAAATCCGACGCACGGAATGCCGCTGGCCTTGAGAATCTCGGCGTGGGAAGCATTATTCGCATTGTAAAGAATAACGTCCGGCTCAAGCTTCATGATTTCTTCAATGTTGAGGTCGCTCTGCGCGTAAACGGTGTCGGCGGTCTCCATCAGCTCCGGCGCGATGTTTTTGAGCACCGTTTCGGAGATGGTCGTCTTGAACGAGCCACAGAAGCCGACGATATACGGGGCTTCGCCGCCGAAGTAGGACATGTAGGTGGAAAGAATCGGAATCTGGTCGATGACCACGCGAGTGATGTGATCCGGCACTTCGACCTCGTTGCCGCCATGATCGACGACGGTATGTGTGCCATCAGCCAGTGCAGAACCGGCCATGCAGAGGACGAGAAGCGTCAAAAGCAGAGACAGAATTTTCTTCATGAAAAATCTCCTTCCAAATGTGAAATAAAACCGGAAGTTAGTTAAAGCTAACTAAATGCTATTGTATAGGATAAGCGACGCCTCTGTCCGTTGCCATAGCAACAGACAACGAAAAATCGAAAGAAAATTTCGCTGTCACGCTGCGCTTTAACGGCGTTCACATGACGCAGACCACCAACTGCATAAGCGAAGTCGCCGTGATTCCAGAGATACTTTTGGCTCGCTTCGAAAGTCTGCGGAATTCTAACGGAGGAACGCCATAAACTTCTGCAAAAACCTTGGCAAATTTCCCTGATTCTCATAGCCCACTATATTTGCAATTTCAATGACCTTCAGCGTCGCGGATTCTAACAGCTCAATGCGATCTCATTTTCGTTTGCATCCAACACACGGGCACTTATATCAGAGTTAGCTTCCTGAGTAAGCGTTTGAAAAGCTCTTGATATTGTGCTCTTTCCACTTCCGTTTGCGCCATACCGTATCTGAAAATGCTTTGGTTCTGGTTTTTTGCTTACAATACGGGCACTTAACCCATTCCGCTTCTGTCAGCACGAGCGTTTTTCCCTGAGAAATCCATTTCATAGTGCCATTATCCACTCACCGCACATCCTTCCATGAAGTCACCTTGGGAGCATCCAGCAGCCTGTCCTTCAGTTTGACAGGATTCATAAATTCGCCGGTCTGCGCATTGACAATCATCGTGCTGTAGTGCATCCGTTCCATAACCGGATAGCTTTCATCCGGTGAAAGCTGTTTTGCCGGGTCAAACGCATAATCACATTCAATCTGCCACACCGGATAAAGCACATTTCCTCCCTCCACATCTCGATAACAGCAGTATCCAAACCGCAGAGCATACACACGCCGGATGTACCCGTTCTGAATCAATTTCTCTACGGTGTTCTGAACTTTGTCAAAGCTGCAAAGCGGGACATCCTCCTCAAGCTGTCCGATTTTCTGAATCGGTTCAATCCCCATTCGGCATGTTCCATCCAAATAAGATATCATCTTTTCGTCTGCTTCAAGCCGATTGCACAGCTGTATTTTCGCGGCATCTGAACGATCCGGCTTTGGAAAGCCAATCTCCTCTTCGCTGGCATATGCAACAGGATCTCCTGCTCCCATCAGAACAGGGATTCCTGCTATCTTTTGCCGCAACGCCAAGACCGCGCAAGGAACATCCTCCGATATTTCTTCCAGCCATATAAAGCTGTATTCTGGCGTTTTATCTGGAAATATTTTTTTCATTACATGTCTGATGGTTTCTACACATCCTTTTAGGATGCTTCTTTCTTTATAAGATATATCCGGATTGGATTCATCCAAGCAGAAAGACTTTCCGCGCAGGCTTCCAAACTGACCTGTCTCTCCCTTTGATGATATATCCTGATTGGCATACTCAATACAAATCGTTCCCTTACACACCTCATACAAGCGCATCCATTCGCCTGTTTCCGAATCATAGTAATGCCGGGAACCTTCCTCATTATTCGTCGTAGTCAACGGTATATCCGGATGAATTTGATCCGGCACGACATCCAGCGGCTCTACCCGTAGGACAGGGACAGCTTCAACATCCGGTATCATCGGATGGACATCGACTTCAATCTGTCGTCCATAGGTATCTGTATAGTTTTGAATCCACCGCCCCATTTCATCAACCTGTTGACGCAATTCTACAATCGACACCCACTCTGCTTTTGCCGAAATTTCCAGCAGCAAAAGAAGCACAATAATCAGTACACAGCTTGCTTTCTTCATCCATCATCCCTCCTTGAAGCGTCTAAAACTATTTCTAACCTAATGACGTTATTTTTCTCAATTATTCACACCTTTTTGTAATTTGTTTTCTATCTTTTGTGTGTCGAATGTTGTATTGTTTTCAAATGTATTCAATGCAAAAATAAATAAAGAAAAGGCGCTCCAAATCCATCTACGCTTGGATTTGAAGCGCTATTACGCTCATTCTCTTGATAGGATCTCCAGTAGCTCCCGTTGTCCTTTATCCATTTGAAGCAGCTGCTGCACGAAGTTCCCTGTATCCGTTCTTTAATTCACATCCGCATAGTATCTTTCCGATCCAACTTCTTTCGGATCATGTAGTTTTCCAGTCTGTGCATCTATAAAGATTTGCTGATAATTCAAATCTTGCCGTTCACAAACATGGTCAGAATTAACCTCTGCTTTATCATTATTTGAGCCATTTTCAGAGTATGAACACATAACGACCCATGTTGGCACTAACAAATACTCTGAATAATCCCATTTTTCTCCACCCTTCTCTTTTTTGCTCGAATATTCTTCATTTTTGTCTAGGTAAATAACATATCCTAGATTTATGCTGTATATCCTTTTTATCTTTCCTGTATCCACAATTTTCTCTATAGTCTTATATATATTATCAAACTCACACAATCCAGTGTTTTCAATGACTACTTCTTTTGTTTTATACGCATTCATCATCGAGATATTCATGTAATCATCGCTGTAATAAAAAACATCTGCAGAAGGGTGAGCAAAATACAGAACATCATAGATTTTCTCAGCTCCTTTTTCGATATATCCAGAAGCCGCTGATGATATAATCGGAACTCCATCTAAGGTTGGATAAGCTTCAATCCCATATCCCCCAATTCCAGTCAAATCTCCAAATTCGTAATCCCCCAAACTTGTCATCTTGTCAGATACCATTTTCCCTTTTTGAAAACTGCTTACCACTTCAATCCTTTTTAATTCTATGCTAATAGATTCATCATACAATTCTCGAATCATATTCTTTACTTTATTCACTACTTCTCCAGCCGAAATCGGCTGATTTTTTGCATGAATATCAGCCAATTCTGCGTCATCTAATCTCCATGCTGTGTCTATATGGTAGTCTGTAAGTTGAGTTCTCTTATTAAATCCATATTTCTGATCATATTCATCTCCCATATACAATACCGTATATCTCTTTATTTTATCTATAGCCATCATTCCCTTATCTTCGTATTTTTGAATAACTTCTAGATTTGCTTCACACTTTTCTGCTCGAATCACATTTATTTCAGAAACGTCTGGTATATAGATAGGTGCATGGTTGATTTTCTCCGTATCATACAATCCACTTTGCACGGCGTTCCTTATGGATTCAATTTCATCGCACAGCGCTATCGTCGGCACAAGCAAGAGCGCACAAAGCACGGCAAACATCTTTTTCATTGTATATCCTCCCACATGATGGTTTCAAAATCTAATTACATCAACTGATCTGCATAATACTTTTGATCGCCTTTCGCATATGGATCGCAAATCTCACCGGTTCGTGCGTTAATCAAAAGCGTTTTCAAATCTAAATCTTTAGCTTCGTAATCATATGCATCAGCCGATGCTCCATCCAGTTCGGGATACGGTTCTGTTGCAGCTTTTCCACCCGTATAACTGCATTGCACAACCCATGCCGGAGCCAGTATATACGTTTCTTCTCCCCTCTTTTTCGTATATTTTTCTTTGCTGTCCGCGCAAATCACATAACCGAATTGTACATTATATACACGAATAATATTACCGCTCTCAATTTCGTTTTTCAAACTGCTTTGAATATCGGCGAATGTACAGAAATCAAAATATTCATCGACTTTTTCCACCTCAGCCACCACGTTATTGGCAATAAACATGTTGTACGTTTCATCAAAATACAACAGTGAAATCGACGGATTCACAAAAGCCATCGCTTCCCCAGTTTTAGTTTCGCAGTTGCTTGTAAAATGCCCAATATACGAATTGGAAATCAATGGAATTCCATCGACTGTTTCATTGATATACAGTTTATACCCACCAACGCCTGTCAAAGCCCCATATTCAAACCATCCGCCTTTTTCTCTTTTCTGAAACGGACTTCTAACTTCAATTTTACGGATTCTCATTCCAATTCTATCGTCATATAGACTTTGAAACACGCTCTCCAGTTGTTCCTTCAAGCCAAGAACGGAACAGCTCTGATTTTCCGCATAAATCTGTCCTAATTCCGTTTCATCCAAGCTCCATCCGTGATTCAAGCATACCTCTGTCGTCGTATAAAATCCATCATCGCCAAACTGCTTTTCTCCATCCTTGCGAATGATTTTCGTCGATTTGACGGAGCTTTCCAGCAAATCCTCATCATGCGCCAGCATGGTCTTGAGCTTGTCTTCATTCGCCTGAATCCGGCAGACTCGCTTCACCTCAACGTGCTCCACCTCCGGCACATAAATCGGCGCGTCAATGCTGATTGTTTTCCCGTTCACATCAATTTCTTCTATCCATGCTTCCGGCGTTTCCTGCACCAGCTCGGTAATCGAAATCAATTCTGCGCTCACTATCGTCGGCACAAGCAAGAGCGCACAAAGCGCGGCAAACATCTTTTTCATTGTACATCCTCCCATGTGATAATTTCGGGGCAATCGAGCACATGCTCCATCAGTTTGGCGGGATCGACAAACTCGCCCGTCTGCGCGTTGACGATCATCGTTCGATAGAACAGGCGCGAAGTAATCGGCGAATCGGCAAACTCTTTATAATTCCGCGTCTTGGTATTCGCACCGAAATAATAATCGCATTCCGCCATCCATACGGGAATCGTGACAACCTCCTTTGCATCGTTCAGATAACAGCAATAGCCGAATCGAAGTGCGAACAAATTGCGGATATGCCCCGCTTCAATCTGCTGTTCAAGGCTTTCGATCACCTTCTGAATCGGGCTGAGCGGCACATCTTCAACCAGCACATCCTTCTGGATCATCGGCTCGACATAGAAGAATGAATAACTGCCATCCACATAAGCATCAAAATCCCATGTCGGGCTTCTAAAATCCGCCCAATATTGATAGCAGCCATTCCGCTCCCAAATCTGGGGAATGTCGAACGGCGCATCGTCGTCCCGCACGTATTTCACAGGCATATTAGCGCCCGTCAGCACCGGAATGCCATTGAAGCGCTGACGCATTTCCAGTATGTATAACGGTCTTGTATTCTTCGCAACCTCCACCCAAATCGGTTCAAGGTCAATGGGGATATTCGGAAACAGGCGGCTAAGCTCGCCATTCGCAAGGTCAACCGCATTTTGAATAGTCAAATCGTATCCGTCAAAAAACGTCTTCTCCCAGTCAACTTCATTGATACGATACGATTTTCCGCTGCTACTCTCAAGGATACCGCTCTCCTCTATTTTTTGACTTCTGTATTCCATGATGACAGAAAGCACATTGTCGTAGCTGTCTCCAGGGGCGCTAACAAAATAAAGGTCACGCTGTTCGCCCGTTTCAGGGTTATCGTAATTGAAAACCGTTCCGCCATCCGCCTCCTGCCTGACCTTCGTCATGCTCGGGTCGCAAATGTTATACGCGCTTTCCAGCGGATACTGCGGTTTTTCCAGCGTAATCACAGGCACGTTCTCAACCTCCGACAGAATCGGCGCAATATCCACCTCAACCGTCCGCCCCTTTACGTCCGTATAACTGGCCGTC
>ERZ836877.4256-NODE-4256-length-14968-cov-15.152619_pt1 | contig 14968 bp, 13 predicted proteins | sample MGYA00519469_ERZ836877 | MGnify/ENA primary metagenome ERZ836877 (study PRJEB31850, sample SAMEA3708809) | human gut metagenome | biome: human gut; feature: human-associated habitat; material: faeces | place: China | collected 2014 ... | reverse complement strand
AGAGCGCACACGCCCGCAAGGGTGTATAAGTGCGCCCTTTGTTCCAAAGGGATTATTCGCTTTTCCTGCTTTCGGCTCGTTTTTTCAGATATTCCCGTACCGGCTCACTCGTCAAGGCAAGCCGGAGAAGTGCTGTGGCTTCCTCGTCGGTCATGTTCTTTGCTTCCGGCACAATGCTTTCAAAGACCGCGCCCCGGACGATAAGGCGGTGGCTGCGTGTTCTGCGTTCCTCTTTGGATAGCTTTTGACGCAACATCTTTTCCCGGTTCTCAAACTGCCGGATTTTCTTCTTTCCGTCCTCAATCTCGGCTTGCAGTTCTTCACGGGTTTTCTCTCTCGGTTTTGTCATGGCTGGTCACTCCTTTCTGCCCATCGGCATAGAAAAAGGACAGCCGATTTCTCGACTGTCCCTCTGTAATATTTTTTGTGCTTACTTCAATAATTTAATATCTACAAGTTGCTCTGCCCATATCGTTAAAATGGTTGCTGGCTCTCCCGTATACATTACCTCTACACGGTCGCCAAGCGAATAATCCCCGGCAGATTGTCCGTCTGGCAGGTCAATTCCATATACGCTGCTATATTCCGGGGCCTGTTCCTTATCCAAACGAACTCCTATGTGATTTGCGTATGGGTCGATTACAACAATTTCACCTGTGATGGTGTTGACAGAGCCGCTGTTTTGCTGTGCTTTTTCAACTAAGACTTGCAGGCATTTCGCATAATCCTCCATTGAAATATTTTCCGAACTGACCACGAAGGCAACGTCATTTTGCAGAAATTCAGCATAATAGCAATCTGTTCCATTTTCATTTGTGTAGTGGAAAACTGCAAGCTCCCTGCCATTGATTTCTGTAAATTGTAACTCGTCCGCACTTAAATCGAAAACATCTGAAGTGTGCTTAAACACTTTAGAAAGGACGATGTTTATGTCCTGCGTTCCACCAGAATTTCGGAACTCAATAAAATTCCCATCATAATAAATTCCACGATTATCTGTTTGGTAAATACCAAAATCATTGCTCTGGAGTGTAAGGTAGGGAAGCGTTTCTGTAATTGGGAGTGATACATCAAAATATCTGAGCAGTTCTTCATAAGACATTGCGGTATAATCATCTGCCATAAGAGCGATACTTCCACTCGTGGCATTGAGTTCCTTAATTTCATTGAGGTTAAGACTAATACCTTGCTCAGGATTGTCCGACTGATTATCCGGGTTTGTAATGATTGGCGGTTCATATTCTGGCTGCGGCGTAGTTTGACTTGGAAGTTTCCACAAAGTCGCAAATGATACTGCTAACACAATAGCGGCACAAGCTGCTAAAGATGTAAACTTTACCCACCCATGCTTTTTACAATGGTAGTTTGCGGCTTCCTCATAATACTTGTCGTTGACTTCGCTCATGGCTTCGGAAAACAATTTTGTGTTCATACTAATACCTCTCTTTCAATCAAATATTGCTTCATCTTCTGGCGGATTAGAGCAAGCCGGACGGATACATTTTTTTCAGAGATACCTACGCGCTTTGCTATATCCGCGTAGGTATCTGCATACGCATAGCGGCGCATGAAGATAACGCGCTCTTTTACGGTCAGCGTATCCAAAAATGCTTCGATGATACGGGCTAACTCTCTGGCTTCAATTTCATCTTCCACGGTTTTTTGGTCTGCGATACAGCCCTCGATTTCCTCTAAGGCAATCGTATAGTGTCCGCTTCGTTTGGCTGCTTCCTTTCTCCAATAGATTTTGAGGGAAATGTTTCGCACTATTTTCACAATGTAACTAAGCAACGGGTTCGGGCGTACCGGGGGAATGGCGTTCCATGCGCCTAAGTAAGCGTCATTGACGCATTCCTCTGCGTCCTGTCGGCTGTTCACGATGTTATACGAGAGGTTGTGGCAGATTTTTCCGTATTTAATGTCCAGCTCCCGTATGGCTTGCTCGGAACGCTCAAAAAATAACTCAATAATTTTTTCATCATCAATCATTGCGCCACCTCCTTTCCGGCTTCACCTATATACTACGGTTTTCGCGGCAAATACTAAATGAAAGAGAAAAGTTTTTCAAAAAAATTATATCATACTTCGCGTGAGATTGCTCGCGGCAGCTTTCGCCGCTTCACTGGCGGCTCTCCGGCGTTCCTCTCTGTATGGGGCGGTCAGACGGAAAGAGAAACGCCCCTTGCGGATTTCAAACTCCATGCAGCCCGTGTCCGGGTCTGTGTCGGTCTGGCGGCACTGGTCAGGGTACTGTCCGGCGTAGGCGGCAAGCCGCTTCTTTAAGTCGGTGTTGTGGGTGCGGATATGGATTAGCGGGTCTTTCTCGTCAAACCAAATATCGGTGGTCTTTTCCTGCTTCGTAAGCCCTGTTCTCATAAACTCTCCTTTCTGCGCCCCTGTTACGCAATAGGGGCATTTTTCGGGTGTTTTTCCCGGCTCTTGGCTTGGGAAAAACGGCGATTTTCCAATAGAAAACGCTCCGGCGATACATTCCTCGTCCAGAGCGTTTCTATCGTGAAATATGGGATTTTTCCGGCTCTTGACGCTCATACATAGATAAGCTCAAACTTGACGATTTCCTCCGCTTGCGCCTTGCAGGTGTTCATCAGCCCCACCCATTGCATGGGGTCTGCGGCTTTCAGTTCCTCGGTTGCGCCCGCACCCTCGGCAAGCTGCGGGATAATGAGGTCAAGGCGGCGACGGACGGCGGCTTCAATCTCGGCGCAATGCTCATAGAGGGTTTCGCTTGCGACAAGGGCGGTGTAGAGGTCGGGGCGGTAGCCCTCAAGGTAGGCTTTCCGCAAGTGTCCGTAATGCCCGATAGGGGGCTTTTTCTTGGCGGGTGCGTCGCCGTTGTCAATCAATCTTCTCATGCGCTCAATGCTCCTTTCTCGTCCTGCACAAGAGGAAGCTCGATAGGCTCTTGCGGCTCCTGTGCCTGTTCTTGCTGCTCTTTCCATTGTTTGCGTTTTTTCTGCATATAGCGGCGGTTGTACTCGGCTTTCTTTGCCCGTCGGCGTTCCTGTTCGGCTATCGCGGCGATTTCTTCCTCCGTCAGTTCCACTTCCTCGTGTGGGATTTCCACCTTACCCACGAAGTTAAAGAAAATCTCAATTTCCTGTGTGCGGCTTGCCCCTTTGCCCTCCGCTTGGTGGACAAGGATTTTTTCAATAAACTCATTTATCATGGCGGGGGTAAGCTCGGAAAAATCTGTGTACCGCTTCACAAGAGCGATAAACTTTTCCGCATTGACGCTCTCGCTGCTGATACGGTCAAGCTCCTGTTGGTCTTGGGTAATGCTTGTGTTCAGCCCGTCCAATTCAAGTTCAAAATCGTGTAGCATTTGCTCAAAGAGCTTATCAGAAAGTTTCCCATTGACATTATCCTCATAGAGCTTTCGTATCAAGCGGCTCAATTCATCGGCGCGTTTCTCGCTGCGCTGTTTCCTCTGCCGTATGGTCTTGATAGCCTTTTTCTGCCGTTCCCCGGAAGCGGAGCAGACTTGTTCAATAAAGGCGGCTTCATTGTTCTGCGCATAGTTGCATACTTCCTTTATCGCTTCAAGTAGCAGTTCATTTACAACAACGGTGCGGATAAGGTGGGTGGTGCAGTAGGTGTCATATCGCTGATTTCCTAAATCGTATCGGGAGCAGTTGTATTCGTCGCGGTCTGGACGCCTTTTCCCGTTTGGTCGCCCCGCCCAATCCCGCGCCTTTCCCGCTTTCCCTCGATGGTTATACATCTTCGCCCCACAATCGGCACAAAACATTAAGCCGGTTAAGGGGTTGGCTTCTCCGATGGTGTCAGTTCTGCGGATTGTTTTTCTCAATGACTGTACGCGCTCCCATGTTTCTTTGTCAATGATGGCTTCCTGTGTGTCCTCGAAGATAACTAAATCCTCTTTGGGTGTCGCTTTGGAGCGTTTGTCCTTGTAGCTTTCCTTGTAAGTCCGAAAGTTTACTGTATGCCCCATGTATTCCGGTTTTGACAGAATATCGGAAATTGTATTGCCGCGCCATGCGTAAGGCTCGATTGAATTGTAGTTTGACTTGTGATTTCCCATGCCGCGCTGTGCAAGATAGTAGGACGGTCTTTCTATCTTTTCCAACGCAAGAATACGGGCGGTTTCATACGGACCTTTGCCCTCTATCGCCATTCGGTAAATCCGGCGTACTACCTCGGCGGCTTCCTCGTCAATAATCCAATGGTTTTTATCATTCGGGTCTTTCTTGTAGCCGTATATGCAATGGTTTGTCAAATGTGCGCCGGACATTCCCTTTGCCCGTAAAACAGTTGTGATTTTGCGGCTGGAGTCACGAACATACCACTCGTTCATAATGTTCAAAAACGGCGCAAACTCGCTGCTTTCCCGTTTGTCGCTGTCTACACCGTTGGCAATGGCGATAAAGCGCACGCCGTTTTCTCTGAACATCACTTCGGTATAAAATCCCACTTGCAAGTAATCCCTACCGACGCGACTTAAATCTTTTACAAGGACATGGGAAACCTCGCCGCTTTCAATGCTTTCAATCATGCGCTTCCAATTCGGACGGTCAAAATTAGCCCCAGACCACCCATCGTCGGTAAAGTGGGCGCAGTTAGTAAAGCCATGCGATTTTGCATAATCTTCAAGCAGCTTCTTTTGATTGATAATCGAATTGCTGTCGCCTGTCAGTTCGTCGTCGCGGCTCAATCTCTCATAAAGGGCTGTGATTTTTCCGCTTCCTGTTTGCTTTGTTTTCATGGGTCAATTCTCCTTTCTATGGGCGATTTCTTATCCCCCTTTCATAGCATATAACATCCGTGTAGGGTTTGGGCGGCGTGGTGAAATGCTCCGTGACGGATACAGCCACATCCGCAAAGGTCTGGCCCTCTTTAAGCTCCGGCAACTCCCGCACGGTCTCGGCGTCCTCGTCGGAAGCGGTTTTCAAAGAGGAACGGAAACGGCGGTCAATCTCTTTCCAGCCGGGGGAAAGAACGGTTCTGCCCTTGGCGGTAAACTCTTTCCCGCCACAGGTGAATGTGGCGGTGACAGCCTCATACACATAAGGCCCAGCCACGGCGCACAGCACTTTGCAGCAAATCAGGGACAGCAGCTTTCGTTCACTCTCGGCCAATCCGTCAAAGCCCTGCTTCACAAATGCAGCGGTGGGGATGATGGCGTGGTGGTCGGGCACCTTTTTGCTGTTCAGTATGCGGTCAAACTGCGGGGAAATGTTCAGGCCCTTGGCGAAAGGCACCAGCCCCCAAAGGCCGGACACAAGGCTTTCGACCACAGGCAGCATATCATCGGTCAAATACTGGCTGTCCGTTCTCGGATAGGTCAGCAGCTTCTTTTCGTAGAGTGTTTGGGCGTAATCAAGGGTTTGTTTGGCGGTAAAACCAAAGAGCCGGTTTGCCTCCCGCTGCAAGGTGGTCAGGTCATAGAGCTTGGGCGGTTGCTCCGTCTTTTTCTCCCGCGTTACGGAAGCACAAACGGCCTGCGCTCCGGCACAGGCCGCCTTGACGGTATTTGCTTCGCCAGCATCAGAAAAGCGGCTGCTTACTGCGTCCGCGTCGCCTACACCGATATGGACGATGTGATATTTCTCTTTCTTGAAATTCGTGATCTTGGCGTCGCACTCCACCAGCAGATTCAGGGTCGGGGTCTGGACACGGCCCACGGTCAGGGTCTTGTGGTACAGCACGGAGAAAAGCCGGGTGGCGTTGATGCCCACCAGCCAATCCGCCTTGGCCCGGCACAGGGCCGATTGATACAGCGGGTCATAGTCCGTTCCCGGTTTCAGGTGTGCAAAGCCGTCTTTAATGGCGCTGTCCTCCATGCTGGAAATCCAAAGACGCTTGAACGGCTTTTCACAGCCTGCCATCTGGTAAACAAAACGGAAAATCAATTCTCCCTCGCGCCCGGCATCGGTGGCGCACACAAGGCCGGTCACGTCGGGGCGCTCCATCAGGGAGCGAAGAATGTCAAACTGCTGCTTTTTCTCGTTGGGGATGATGTACTGCCACGTTTCCGGGAGGATGGGCAAATCCTCATAGCGCCATTTCTTGAAACGCTCGTCATACCGGCCAGCGTCAGCAAAGGACACCAGATGCCCGATGCACCAGCTCACCAGATAGCCGTTTCCCTGCAAATATCCGTTGTGCTTCTCCGTAGCCCCGATCACGCCCGCGATACTGCGGGCGACACTCGGTTTTTCTGCAATTACCAACTGATAACTCATTCCTCGTCCTCCTGTTCATTATCGGTTTCCGGCGCTTCATCCTCCAAATCCTCGTCGTCACCAAAATCATACTCGTCTAAGTCGTCGCTGCCCTTGGTATCTGCCTTGGGCTTTTTGAACTTGAAGTAGTACAGGGCTGCGCCGCCGCCAGCCAGTGCCACCACAAGGAATACGATCAGGCTGCCAGCGCCGGAACCGCTGTTTTTCGGTTCCTCCTGCGGGGCCTCGGTTTCCTGCGGCTCCGGCCCGGTACACTCACTCATGTTATTTTTACAAACCGGGCAATTTGTATTGACAGCCCCGGCCTTACATTTGGTGGTACAGGTGCAGACAACAGCAGCCGTCCCCGTCTGGCCGTCCTCCATCAGCGCCAGCAGGTCGGCTTCATCCACTTGATTTAAGAAATGGACGGTTTCTTTTCCCTCGTCGTCCCGGTCAATAATCAGGTAAAAGACGTTGCCGGTCTTGGTTTCCACGGTGATAAACTGCTTGCCGCTTTGGGCGGTGCTGCCGATGTCGTCGATCAGTGTTAAGTTCCCGTCCGGGGTCAGGGCGGCGCTGCCGCCGCTGGTCTGGCTGCCGGTGAATAGCCCCAGCAGAACGGCAAGTTCTTCTTCATCAAGGGAGAGGGAGAAGCTGCCCGCGCCGGTACTTTCTGTCTTGGTATCGCTGACGGTCAGATAGTCGGAATGGACATAGCCGATGCGCTCCGGCAGAAGAATTTTCACCCAGTTGCCATCTGTACCAATCACTTCCACCTGCGTCCCATTGGGAAGCTGGGTAAACGCAGTCTTATCAAGCCCCGCGCCAGTGCGGACATTCAGCTTTCCGCCGTTCGTAGTCACGGTGCCGGTCTGGGTGGTTTCCTCCGTGCCGCTGGTGGTGATCTGGATACCATCGTCCGTAGCGGTGATGTTTACCTTGGAACCGAACAGAGAGGAAAGCAAATCGGCGGCCTCCTTGCCGGTCAAGCTCTTGGTTTTATCATCCTCCGTTTTGCCTGCGGCTGCGGTTTCAGTCTTGGAGGGATTTTCCGCGTCAGGCTCCACGCCACCGGTTGCTTCGGCGGCAGCTTCCGGTAAAGGCTCTGGGGCCGGGTCGGCGCCGCCTGCAAAAGCGGTAACAGGAAAAGCCGTGACGCATAGCATCACGGCCAGAATTGCGGGCAGAATCCGGGAAATTCGTCTGGTTTTATTTTTCATGGGCATTGTCCTCCTGTTCATGGTACGCTGTGACAGCAGGGGCAGCCTGCATTGCACCGGAACGCAGAAACGCAGCAAATTCCTCTGGCTTCATGTTCATGCCGCGCACAAGCTGGATGATCTGCAAATTCTCCTGTTCGGTTTTCTGCGCTTCCAGCTCCCGAAGCTGCTTCTGATACTCCGCAATCTTGGACTTGGTTTTCTGGATGTCCTTTTCAATGCGGTCAAGTTTACTTGCCATAGTCAAAACTCCTTTCTGGCGTCAGGGCAGACGCCCGAAACTGTAAAAATGGGATTGCCAATAGTTTGAATTGAGATTTGTGTAGGAAATGGGGTCGCCGCAATGCAGCATGACCGAATTGCCCACATACAGGCCGACGTGGGATACGCCGGGGGTGTCATAAGTGCCGACAAAAAACACCAGGTCGCCGGGCTTGGCCTGCGAACTGGAAACAGGGGTGCAGATGTTGTATAGGCCCTGCGCCCCCAGCCGTCCCACGTTCCAGCCGGAATGATTGATGACCCATGAGATAAAGCCGCTGCAATCAAAGCTGGTGCTGGGAGAGCTGCCGCCCCACACATAGGGATAGCCGATGTACTTTTCGGCCTCTTTCAGCATGGCGGCAAACTGTTCATCCTCCAAAGCCTCCGGGGGAACGTCATAATAGGTCGGTTCTTTCAGGGTGGAGGCGTGGGGGTACTGGCTGCCGGAAAACAGGTCGGGCCGGTTGCCCAGCGTGGACATATACAGGGAATAGGCGCTTAGCGTTTCCTCGTCCATGATGTAGACCGGCACATGGGACAGGTTGAAATTTTCCAGCGTCACAGTACAGATGTAATAGTCATACGGTACTTCTACTTCATACTCGTATTCCTCAGTTGAGGTTTCGCCGGTGTCCGGGTCTGTGACCGTCCGCGTCCCTGTCTGGGTTTCCGTGCGGTAGCGCACCTCTTTGACAACAGTTTCCGTTAGGATATATTGCTTGTCGAACAGCATTTGCAGATCGCTTCGCACCTCTCCAATGGTAAACTGCCCGTCATGGAGCGCCGACAGAATGGAGATCAGCACATAGGGGTCATGCTCGATGCTGTCAAGGTCAAAGTGGTATTCGTCATAGTCATGGGTGGCCTCGTAGTTGTCCAGATACGCTTGCAGCTCGGCTTCCAGTGCAGCGTAGGCGTCCTCGGCGGCCAGCATATCGCTGTCCTCGGAAAAGTAGGAGGACGCCGCAATGCCGCCTCCGACGCTGCCGAACATGGCGGTGCAGGATTGCAGGCCGGTCATTACCATCAGCAGCAAAAGCCCCAGCACCAGAACGGCCAGTGAACCTTTCCAGTGACGGGCCACAAAAGAGGCAGCCCGTTTGCTTTCCTCGGCGGCTGCCTTGGCCACCTTGGTGGAGGATGCGGCTGTCTTAGCTGCGCCCTGTGCCGCCGCCCCTGCGGTCTGACCCGCTGTTCGGGCGGCTTTGGCATACTGGCGCTTGATCTGCTGCTTTTGCCAGAACCGGGAAACGGGATTGGTTGCCGCCTGCGCGATCTCCGGGTTATCCCGCAAGGACTTCTGGTAAAAATACTCCGCGTTGGCGGCAAGGGCCTGCCGCTCGGCTTTTTCTGCGGCCCGGTAGGGTTTCAGTTTGTGGTGCCGAATACTGCTGCGAATGGCCCGGCCAGCCTGATGCTCGGCAAGTTCCTCCCCCTTATGGCCGCCCTCCACACCCACGTTTTCATGCTCAACTTCGTGGATTTTGCCGTGGGCGAATAGCAGCGCCTCCGAAACGGGACGGCCTGCCAGGTTGGGCTTTAACTTGGGAGGCCCTTTGTCCTGCTGTTCAAAACGCAGGGCGCTTTTGGCCTTGCCGGTGGCCTCGTCATAGACCGTTTTTTTCACGACAACACGTTTTTTCGGGATGGCGTCATGGGCTGCATCCAGCTTGTCAGCTTTCTGATCTGCTTTGCGGATATAGGGCTGCAAGTCCGGGTCGGCCCGTTCTTCCTCGGTCAGTTGGTGCCGTGAGGATGGCCGGTGCAGGGCGGCGTCCCCCTCGGCAGCGGTGGCCGCTGCCTGCTTTGCGGACTTTTTGGCCTTGTGCCGGTCATGGGCATCGTTGGCCCGTTCCAGCAGCTTTTCCGCTGTGCCGCCAGCCTCCGGGGTATAGTCCTGTTCAGCCTCCCGGCTGGAAATGTTCTCAACCTCGCCGGTGGCCTTATTTTCCAGTGTGAGGCCGTCGCGGGTCATGGCCTGTGTCACCTTGGGTTTAGCTTTCAGCTCTTTCAATGGGTCGTCACCTCCTATTTTGGACATAAGAAAAGCGCCGCTTGTTCAGCGACGCTTTCAAAGCTCATTCAGGAATTCAGCTTTAGACGAATGGGGTTTAGCCAGTCAAATGGTACAGCATCATCAGGTTTGCACCATTTAGACTGCCTGAATTGTTCCGATATATATTGCATATCTTCAATGCGGCTTTCATCCAATACTATACTCATTTCGCCACCACCTTTGGCTATCATAACAAAAGATAAGATTTCCTTTTGTGCATTATGAATACGTTCGGAATAAGGCCTTTCGTTAATTTCTTGAAGCTGTTCAACATCGTACAGGTAGTATTCACCACAGTAGAACACAGCACTTACTTCATTAAAGTCCGGCATACTTATTATTTCTAACACCCTCCGGTAAAATGTTGCCTTTGTTGTTGCAACAAAAGGTATCATACGATAGGTCTGGTCATCGTAGACCAGCATAAAAACAGGCATGATGTCATGCTCCTGTATTTGAAATATTACAGTATGCATGGAGGAAAATCGTAAAAACAGCTCCCGTAAACATCCTTTGGAATCTTTGAAAATAGGATTATCAAGAGTAGCTCTTAGTTCGGAGGGCTGAAAAAACTTTGCGTCTCCCATAGAAAAATACATTGCAGCCTTTTCTCCTTCAACTGCCTCTTTCCCCAGTTCCAAAGTGTAATCACTTGTGAAATTCAATTCCTTAAACTGTATGTTGCGGAACAGTGTTTCAATTTTACATTTAAGAGCTTGGCATATTTCACAGTCACATGGAAAATGTTTCCCTATTTCCTCTAAAAATTGATTCATCTGTGCAATGCCATCTCTGATTTTGGGATAAAGATCAAGTGTATCATTTGCTTCTCGGAAAGTAACTCTTGAAGTAAAAAACACCTCTACCAATCCTAGGTTTTCAAAACATACAGAACGAATATAATCCAATGCGTCGTTAAACGATGCATCCACATCAACAACAAGGCGCGAATCTTTTAATGTGTATAAGCCATGAGGTAAATACAAATCAATAGCAAGCTCTTTTTTCAGTTCAAATGGTCTCTCTTTGGTTGTTTTGTTTCGCGTGTTGATAAACCATTTCAATGTATCGCCCGACAAAAGGCTATCGCGCAGTTCCTCGTATGTTTTTTTGTTTTCCTCCGTCTTTAAGTTTTTTTGTATAACGAATGTAATATTTCTGAACTCAGAAAAGAATTTGTCCAAGTTTGAAACATCATCAAAAAAATTACCATATCGGCCAAATTCATCGAGCGATTTTAATGCGCTATAGAATTTTTGTAAAGCAGGAGCTAATATTTCGTGATTCTCCATGAGATTACCCCTTTCCCATTATATTTTAGCACATCCTTCCATAAAATGATAGCGTTCCTGTTTTAGTATGTCGATTTTTCTGCCATCGGAACTTCGTCTAACCGGGTCGTCATAATCTTGTAGAGCTCGGTGTTTTTCGGGATGGGGTTGGTAAAGGGCAGCACCACATTTTCAAAGATCAAAAGGCCCTCGCCGGGTTCGGAATTGTCGATGTACTTCTGCTGGTCTGCCGACAGATTGAGCCGTTCCGCAAGAATTTTTCTGTCCCCGGATGCCTGATTGAGCAGCGTGATAAAATCGCTGTTTTCCAGAATGTTTTCGATCTCCGGGGAGGAAAGCAGATCTTTCACGTTCTGCGTCGCGCCGGTTGGGATGCCGCCCCATTTTCTGAACCGCTTCCAGATTTCAGCGGAATAGGCTGCCGTCTGTTCCTCTTTCAGAAGCAAATGGAACTCGTCGGCAAAGTACCATGTGGCCTTGCCTTGGCTGCGGTTGGCGGTAACGCGGCCCCAAATCTGGTCTTGGACAATGAGCATCCCCAGCTTTTTAAGCTGCTTGCCCAATTCCTTGATGTCAAAGGCCACAAGCCGGTTGCCGATGTCCACGTTGGTACGGTGGTTAAAGACGTTCAGGGAGCCGGATACATACAGGTCAAGGGCCTGCGCCACACGGTCAGCCTCCGGGACGTGCTGATCTAACAACGCTTTGTAGAGGTCGGACAGAATCGGCATATTTTCCGGGCGGGGGTCTGCCAGATAGGGCCGGTAGATCACCTGCACGGCCCGGTCAATGACCGTCTTTTCAATGGGTTCCAGCCCGTTCTTGCCGCCCATGACCAGTTCACAGAACGACAGCACAAAGTCGGATTTCAGGGCCAGCGGGTTATCGTCCTCGGAATAGTTCAGGTTGATGTCCAGCGGGTTCACATAGTCCCGGCTGGTGGGTGACAGCCGGATTACCTGTCCGTGGAGCCGTTTTACCAGCAGATAGTATTCAGCCTCCGGGTCGGAGATAAAAATATCGTCAGGCGTCGTTAAGAACACACTGACGATCTCGGATTTACAGCTCATGGACTTACCGCTGCCGGGGGTGCCTAATTTCAGACCGTTGGGACACCGGGCCTGTTTCCTGTCCAGCATAATCATGTTGTGGGACTTGGCGTTGACGCCGTAATACATGGCTGCGCCGCCCTGAAAAAGCTCCTGCGTCACAAACGGCACGAACACGGCCACGCTGGAAGTGGTAAGGCCCCGCTGAATTTTGATCTGGTTGACGCCCAGCGGCAGGCTGCTCACAAGGCCCTGTTCCTGCTGGTAGTCCAGACGGACAAGGGAACAGTTGTATTTCTGCGCCACACCGGCGGCTTGAAACACGTCGTTGCTCAATTTTTGCTTGGTGTCGGCCACGTTCAGCACAAGGAACGTCAGCATGAAAAGGCGCTCGTTGCGGGTCTGCAATTTTGTCAGCAGCTTCTTGGCGTCCTCCCCGTAAGTGGCAAGGTCGCTGGGCAGTATGTCCATATCGTAGCCGCTGCGGACAGCCTTTTTCTGCTCCTGTATCTTCATGGCGTCAAGGTCGGTGATCTTGCGCTTGATGGTCTTGATGGCCTCGGTCTGGTCGATGGCCTGCACATGGAGGTTCACCAAAATGCTGCTGTCCGTATTGAGAAAATCCGCCAGCATTTCATCCGACAGCTCTGGGGCGAGGATTTGCAGGAAGCTCACCGCGCCGTATTTTCCGCCCATGCCAAAGGTTTTTGCATTGCCGAAGCACAGGGAGGACGGGGCGATAAAGTCCTTAGTGGAAAGGCCGGAGGGGGGCATCCACTTCCAGTCAAAATTGAACAGCTCCCCGTCCGGGTGGAACACTCCATGCAGCACCGCAAGCCGTTCTTTGCCGTTCATCACATGGGCCACAGCTCCCATCGTCTTGAAGTAGCCTAAAAGGTCAAGGCCGATGCGGTTTAGTCTGGCCCTTGCGGATTTTGGGCTGTCAGCTTCAATGGTGAACGTCAGATACTTAGTCTTGACGATACCGTTGTTGCCGTTTGCAAGCTGCTTTTGCAGGATGCCGGTGTACTCGGCCCGAATGTCGTCGAAGTCGTCCCCCTGCGGCGTAATCTCAAAGCTCTTGGCGTACTGCACCGGGTCAACTCTGCGGTTCAGGAATGAAAACTGGACGTGGATAGAGGCGTCCACATAGTTGTAGAGGTCGCACAGGTGTTCAAAAATGGCCGTCTTGGTGTCCGGCTGGGCCAACTGATAGCTGATGTCCTCAAAGGCAATGCACTTGGAAAAGGTGTTTTTCGTCAGGCGGCACACGCCGTCCGGGTACATGGCCTCATAGGGGATGGTGGCCTGCGCCGTATGGGGCTTCCCGTCGCCCTTGTACTTGCGGATTACCGCGTCAATTTCTTTTCGCTGTGTGCGAGTCAGCTTTGTTTTTTCGGGTTCTCTTGGAATTACTTTTTTGGACAATGGCCTTTACCTCCTGTTCCATTTGATGCTGCCGCATAAGTGCGGCGTAGGCGTTGTTGGTCTGGTAGGGGCGCTCCTTGGGACGGAGGAAGCAGCACTGAATCATCTGCATTACCACCACTTCAAGGGGCTGGCCGTGACGCTCATACATGGCAAGCAAAAAGCCCGGCAGCATGATAAATACCATGAGCAGGGCCGCCGCACTGGTGGAGAGATAGTCACGGGTGAGAAAGTATAACGGGACGCCTACCAGCAGCGCACCGCCAAAACAGATCAGTTGCCGTTTGGTAAGGCCAAACACAACCTTGGATTTCACATGGGTTAAGTCCTTGGGGACAGTTACATAAGCCATCTGGCACCTCCTTTCTGTTAATGCGCCGAGAATACGGATTTACTGATGCTGCCGGTCTTGAACAGGCAGAAGCACAGAAGCACCGTGTAGCCCATGCAGCCCCAGATTGCGCCGGAGATGTCAGAAGCGGAAGCAATGTTCTGTATCAGCACCGCATAGATACCGACAATAACCATGATTAAAAAGGCTTGGAATCCCAGCGCCAGCAGGGATTTCAAGTAGTTCTGCCCCATGCCGCGCCATTCGCTGTTTCCCATGGTGGCAAGGGGGATAGGCCCTAACGAGGTTACGACGTAAATTTCAATCATGCGCCCGTAGGTCACAAGGAAAATACAGATGGCGAGAATGTTCATGGTAAGGCCCACCACAAGGGTCTGGAACCACAGGCCCAGAAGCCCGCCCACGCTCATAGCTTCCAACTGGCTTTCAAGGTCAGGTATCAGACTATTAAAATCCACGGACGTTTCCCCGATAATCACACCGGCGCTTTGGTTGACGACGCTCTGGGTGGCGTCAAAGATGCCCATGACGATGTTCCATGTGTTGCTGACAATGAGAATGGCAAACGCAGACTTGAAAATCCAGCGGAAGAACATGGAACTGTCAAAGTCGTGCATATTGTTTTTCTCGGTTATCATCTGCATCAGCTCCATGCACATGACACAGGCAAGGATGCCCGCTGCAATCGGCAGCACCACCGTTTCGGACAGATTTTGCAGCATATTGAAAATGCCGCTGTTCCACGCCTGCGGGGTAGCTCCCACATCGGCGGCGATTTCTCCGACTTTGGCATTTACATTGTCAAACAGCCCGGACAGGTTGCCCGTGATGCCGTCGATCAGAATACCTTTTGTCCATTCTTCAATGATTTCACTAATCACGGGTAAACACCTCCTTTCCCGCGCCCTCCCGGTCAGGCCGGGAGAGCGCGGAGGGGATTAGTGCGGATGGTTACGGACAAAAGCCGGGCTTATCCCAGCAAGCCGGACAGCAGGGGAATCAGGGTCACGCCGATCAGGGCCACGCCGCCGCCAGCGACAAGCTGCTTTATCCCCAATTAGGTGTAAAACTCTGCTCGATGGCGGGCGGCGGCGTACAAAA
>ERZ836877.4252-NODE-4252-length-14977-cov-4.035250_pt1 | contig 14977 bp, 12 predicted proteins | sample MGYA00519469_ERZ836877 | MGnify/ENA primary metagenome ERZ836877 (study PRJEB31850, sample SAMEA3708809) | human gut metagenome | biome: human gut; feature: human-associated habitat; material: faeces | place: China | collected 2014 ... | reverse complement strand
CCGCCGAGACAAAAGCCCGCGAGCCTTGGGGTGGGGTTGCGGTGGGCAGGGCCGTCTGGATTGGCGGGTTTGCGCACGGGAATGTCAGAAAAAGTCTTTTTGTTTGCTGCGTTGCACCGCTTTTGACGGTGGCTCCTCTGGCCTTCAGGGATGCGGTGGGCGTTCAGCTGTGGGCGCACCTTTAGCCGCAATTCTGCAGCGGTGCCAATATATACAAATTTTACCACTTTTCAGGGCTCGCCTCTTCGGCCCTGAAATGCCCGCCGGGAGGCCCATTGGGGGCCTCCCAGTGCGGGGCGTTACGCTCCGCTTTTCAGGGCAAGCGTTCCCCCTGCGGATCGCTATGCTCCTTTCTTTGAGATAGCCCATAAAACCTGCAGGCTGGCCGCCCAAGGTGACAGGTGCGGTTCGCAGGGTAAGGGGATTCAGCAGATGCGGGGCAGTTGCGCGCCTTCCAGCATGCCCAACAGGCGGCGGCCCCCGATGCGGGTGGTCAGGGTCACCTGGGCTTTGCCTGCAGTCACCGTACCTACGCGAGCGGCCTCCAGCCCATAGGGCGAGCGGCGCATGGCCGCCAGGGCGGTCTCGGCGCGGTCTTCCGGCAAAATGCAGATACATTTGCCTTCATTGGCCAGATAGAGCGGGTCAAGCCCCAGGAAGGAGCAGCCGCCGCGCACGCTTTCGTGAACAGGGATGCTGGCTTCATCCAGCTCGATGCCCATCTGGGATTGTTCGGCGATTTCGTTGAGCGTAGTGGCCAGGCCGCCGCGCGTAGGGTCGCGCAGCACATGCACCTGACCCGCCGCAGCAATGATGTCGGCGATCATATGATTGAGGGGGGCAGAATCTGACGCCACGTCGCTGAGAAAGGAGAGCCCTTCACGGCTGCCCATGACGGTCAGGCCGTGGTCGCCCAGCGCGCCGCTCACCAGTACGGCGTCGCCGGGGCGGGCATTGTGCCCCGAAGGCGGCGGGGCGGCAAAGACCGTGCCCACTCCTGTAGTATTAATAAATATTTTGTCGCACGCGCCGCGCGGCACCACCTTGGTGTCTCCGGTGACGATGGACACGCCCGCAGCCCTGGCCGCCGTGCCCATGTCCGCTGCTACGCGCTCCAGCACGTCCAGAGGCAGGCCTTCCTCCAGAATGAAGCCGCAGCTCAGGTAGCGGGGTCGCGCGCCCAGCATGGACACGTCGTTAACCGTGCCGTGCACGGCCAGACTGCCGATGCTGCCGCCGGGGAAGAAGAGCGGCGTCACGGTATAGGTATCGGTGCTCATGGCCAGCGGGCCGTCCAGATCCTCCAGCAGGGCGGCGTCGTCCAGCCGTTCCAGTAGGGGGTTGGCGAAATGCCGCAGAAAACACTGCGCCACCAGGCGCTGCGAGGCGCGTCCGCCGCTGCCCGCATCCAGAAGAAGACAGGTCTCCATTATCGCTCCGAATATTTGTAGTAGGCGGCGCAACTGCCCTCGGTGGAAACCATGCAGGGGCCTACCGGGGTGGCGGGTGTACACTTTTTGCCGAAGAGGGGGCAGTCCGGCGGGGCCATGCGGCCGCGCAGTACGTCGCCGCAACGGCAGCCCGGCAGGGGGGGCACCTCCGGCAGGGTCACGTCCAGGCGGGCCATGGCGTCCAGGTCGGCAAAGTCCGGCCGCAGTTTAAGCCCGCTCTGCGGGATGCGCCCGATGCCCCGCCACAGGGCGTCCGTCGGCTCAAAAACCTGTTCCATCAAGGCGCGGGCCCGGGGATTGCCCGCGTCGTCCACCGCGCGGGGGTAAGCGTTGACCACCGCCGCTGTGCCGTCCCGCCGTTGTTCAGCCATAAGGCAGAGGGCCAGCAGGATGTCCGCCGGCTGAAACCCGCCCACCACGCCGGGCACATGGTAGTCCCGCGCCAGAAAGGCGTAGGGCTCCAGCCCCAGGATGGTGGAAACGTGCCCCGGCAGCAAAAAGGCCTCAATGCCGCACTGACTGTCGTCCAGCAGGGTGCGCAGGGCGGGAGGCACCAGCTTGTGCAGGGAAAGCACGCAGAAGTTCCGTATCTTGCGCTGACGCGCCGTAAGCAGAGTGGCCGCCACGGTGGGGGCTGTGGTTTCAAAGCCGATGCCCAGAAAGACCACCGTGCTCTCCGGATTGGCCGCGGCCACGTTGAGGGCGTCCAGCGGGGAGTAGACGATTTCTACCCGCGCGCCCTGGGCCTGGGCGTGCTTGAGACTTTTGCCGCCGGGGCCGGGCACGCGCAGCAGATCTCCGAAAGTGGTCAGGATGACTCCGTCACGCCCGGCCAGGTCCAGAAAGGCGGCCACTTCCGCGTCGTGGGTAACGCAGACGGGACAGCCCGGTCCGGAAAGGTGCGTGACCGATGCGGGCAGCAGCGAACGCAGGCCGCTTTGGAAAATGGCCACCGTATGTGTGCCGCAAACCTCCATAAAGCGTAGCGTGCGGCCGTCCAGCGCCCGCGTCAGGCGTTGCAGCAGGGCGTGGCAGAGCTGCGGATCCTGAAAGGCGTTTTCCAGTTCCATGGCATTCCCTTTGTTCAGCATTCAAAAACTGTTGACCACTGCCGCCACCTTCGGCCAAAGCGCACTGAGCCCATATGGTTCTTTTTAAGATTGCAATGCCCTGGCGGTTGCGTAAACAGCCTCCCGCCGTGGAGGCCGCAAGCGCTATGTATTTGCGCGCTTAAGTGCCGGAACGAGCGTGCCGTAACCTGTGAGCGTGCCTATTCTCACAGGTAAGCTGCTCTCGTGCGCGGCGGCCCTGGCCTTTTGCCGCTGCAAATGTGCCGCGCTTACGGCAGTGGGGCCAGATTATTGAGCCCTGCCTCCACCGGCAGGCCGCACATGAGATTGGCGTTGGCCAGGGCCTGGCCGGAAGCGCCGCGGCAGAGGTTGTCAATGGCCGAAAGAATGATCAGCCGTCCGGTGCGCGGGTCCACCACCAGGCCCAGGTCGCAGAACATGCTGCCGCGCACATAGCGCGTTTCCGGCAGCGCCCCCTTGGGCAGGATGCGGACCCAGGGACTATGGCTCCAGGTTTCGGTATAGACTGCGCGCACGGCGTCCAGATCCATACGCGGGTCTTTGAGCCGGGTATAGATGGTAGCGAGGATGCCCCTGTTGGTGGGCAGCAGGTGGGTATTGAAGGAAAGGCGTACGTCCTGTCCGGCCAGAAGGGAGATTTCCTGCTCGATTTCCGGCGTATGCCGGTGGGTGGGCAGGCCGTAGGCACGGAAGTTGTCCGAAACTTCGGAAAACAGCGTGGGCACAGCGGCCTTGCGGCCCGCGCCCGTGGCTCCGGATTTGGCGTCCACCACCAGGTCGTCGCAGTGGACGAGGTTGTTTTTGACCGCAGCATAGAGTCCCAGAATTGTGGCCGTGGGGTAGCAGCCGGGATTGGCCACCAGGCTGGTGCGGGCAATGTCCGCGCCGTAGAGTTCAGGCAGGCCGTAGACGGCCTTGTGCAGCAGGTCGGTACAGACGTGTTCGCGCTTGTACCAGGCTGCATAGGTGGCCGGGTCGCGCAGGCGGAAGTCGGCGGAAAGATCCACCACCTTTACGCCGGCGCGCAACAGGGGCTCAGCCATATCCATGGCTGTGCCGGCGGGCACGGCCAGGAAGACCACCTCGCAGAGCTCCGCCGCTTTTTGTGGGTCAAAGGTGCTGATGACCACATCCGCGCCGGGCAGATGTTCCAGAAATGGGTAGTAGGATCCCAGACGACGGCCTGCCTCGGCCCGGGAACAGGCCATGCCCAGGCGCATGGACGGATGCCCCGCCAGCAGGCGCGCCAGCTCCATGCCCGCATACCCGGTAATGCCCACCAAACCCACGGAAATCACTTTCATGTCATATCCCTTTGGAACGTCGGTTGCGAACGTCGGCGCGCCCTGCGGCGGCGTAACCGTGGCGAGGGCGCTTTTTCAGTACAAAAAATCCCCGTCGCGGGGGCAGGGCCGTCAGCGACCACTGCAGTCCGGGCCGCAACGGATAACGAACTTCATGCGCAGTTCATAGAGCAGGCTTTCCAGCAGCTTGCTTTCCTGCTCGTCCAGACATTTTTCGGTCTTGCGTCGCAGCATTTCCAGCACGTCGATACTGTGCCGGGCCAGGGGCAGGTCTGTCTCCGTCTGTCCGGTTTCAGGATTGGGCACCTCGCCGAGCTGCACCAGCGCCGATGAAGCCAGAGAAATGACAAAGGTGGAGAAGGTCACTTCAGGCATGGGACCGGCAGAGCAGCCACAGTTTTTTTCAGTCATGACGGACTCCTGGCGCGCTGGCCGCGCGCTGTTGCCCCTGCCCTCCGCCGGGATCGGATCTGGCCGGACGGGCGACGGGTCTGAGAAAAAAGACGCTACTGCCGCGCCTCAAAGCCTTGCGGAAGCGTCATAGAGCAGACTACTTTTGAGAATAGGTATTCTCAACGGTTATGGCCCGCGCGTTCCGGCGTTTATCCGCGCAAAGACATCGCGCTTGCGTTTCCACGGCGGGCGTCTGCTCACGCAACCGCCAGGGCATTTCAAAGGTGTAATGCCCCAGCGGGTTTCCCCCAAGCTGCCGCCGGGGGTCAGCGGCATACGGGCGGCAGGGGCACGCCCGGTCCGTCCTTGAGGGCCGCGCGGTAGGCTGCCAGGGACTGTTCCAGATAGTCGCGCGCGCCGCTGAAGCCTCCTGTTTCCGCCAGGCTGCGGTTGAGGGCATAGAGCCCCGCCGCCACATCGGCCCAGTCCACCCAGCCCATGTGGCCGATGCGCACCATACGGCCCTTGTATTGGTCCTGCCCGCCGGCCATGCAGATGCCGAATTCCTCCTGCGCGCGGCGCAGCACAGCTCCGCCGTCCACGCCCGGAGGCAGCAGTACGCTGGTGACACCCCAGGAGAAATGGCTTTTGGCAAAAAGCTCCAGCCCCATGACGCTGACGCCCGTGCGGGCCATCATGGTCAGGGCCCACTGTTTGGCGTAGAGGGCCTCCAGGCCGTTTTCCAGCAGCAGGGCCAGGCTTTCCTCCAGGGCCACCAGCAGGTTGATGGCAGGGGTGAACAGGGTTTGCCCCTGCTCCACCTTTGCTTTCTCTTTGGGCAGGTTGAAATAGAAACAGCCGGTGACGGTGGCGGCGGCCTTTTCCCAGCCGCGCGGAGAAAGAGCCAGCAGGGCCAGGCCAGGGGGCAGCAGCAGTCCTTTCTGTGAGCCCGTCACCAGGCAGTCGATGCCCCATTGATCCATGGGACAGGGGGCCAGGCCCACGGCCGAGATGCCGTCCACCAGCAGCAGGGCGGGGCTCTTACGGGTGACGGCGGCGATTTCGCGCACGGGATGGAGCACGCCCGTGGAGGTTTCGGAGTGCTGTACCAGCACGCCGACAATAGCCGGGTCTGCGGCCAAAGCGTCGGCCACGTCCTGCGGTTCCACAGCCTTGCCCCAGGGCACGCTGACCGTGACCACCTCCAGCCCGCGCGAGACGGCGATTTCACGCCAGCGCTGGCCGAACTTGCCTCCTTCCACCACCAGCACCTTTTCGCCGGGGGCAAACAGGTTGTACACGGCGGCGGTCATGGCGCCCGTGCCGGAAGAGGTCAGGGGCAGCACTGTCCCCGCAGTGCCGAAAAGGGTCCGCAAGCCTTCCTGCACACGTCCCATAATGGCCATAAATTCGCTTTTGCGGTGGTGGATCATGTCCTTGGCCAGGGCAAGACGAACCCTTTCGGGCAGAGGCGTGGGGCCGGGGGTGAGCAGGCGAACTTTGTTCAACATGACGCTTCCTTGTTGTTTATGGGCCCACCTGGGCGATATAGCATTTAAGGTACGCCGTTTCCGGCATGGCGGCCTGAACGGGGTGGTCCGGTCCCTGACCTCCCGCAAACAGCAGCCGGGTATGCAGTTTGCTCTTGGCGGCGGCCTGCGTCAAGCAGTCGCGCAGTTCTTGCGCCTCCAGATGGTGCGAACAGGAGGAGCTGGCCAGCACGCCGCCGGGTTTGAGCAGGGATACGGCCAAAACTGCGGCCTGGCGGTAGGCGGCCAGCCCCTGCGCTCTGTCCTTGCGGCGTTTGATGAAGGCGGGCGGATCCAGACTGATGCAGCCAAAGCGGCGGCCCGTTTCACGCAGTTCACGCAAGACTTGGAAGGCGTCGCCGCAGAGGGCCTGGGCCGCGCAGTGCGGCGCGTTGGCGGCGGCATTGGTCAGGGCGTAGTCCAGAGCAGGGCGGGCCGCGTCCACAAAGGTCACCAAAGTCGCGCCCGCGGCGGCGGCCGTTACGCCAAAGCCGCCCACATAGCTAAAAATATCCAATACGTCCGCGCCCTTGGCATAGCGCGCCAGCTCCCGTCGGTTGCGTCGCTGGTCATAGAACCAGCCGGTTTTCTGCCCCGTGACGCAAGGAGCCAAGAAGCGGCAACCGTTTTCCGGCACTTCCAGCGCCTCCGGCGCCTGGCCCCAGGCGGCGACGGCGCGGTCAAGCCCCTCCAGGGCGCGGGCGGGTAGATCATTATCCCAAAGAATGGAGGTCGGGGCGAGCAGATCGTGCAGGCAGGCTTCCAGGGCTTCCTTACGGCGCTCCATGCCAGCGGTGGTAAGCTGTACGGTGAGGTGTCCGTCAAAACGGTCCAGAACCAGGCCGGGCAAAAAATCGCCTTCACCGTGGCAGAGGCGGTACCAGGGGGCGGCGTAGAGCCGCTCGCGCAGGGCCAAAGCCGCTGTCAGGCGGGAACGCAGCAAGGCCGCATCCAGCTCGGTTTCCGGGCGACGGCTGTAAAGACGCGCGCAGATGAGCGAGGCGGGATTGACGTACACGCTGCCCAGGGGTGCGCCCCGCGCGTCGCAGAGGGTGGCCGCCTCGCCGGGTTCAAAACTGGGAAGGGGGCTTTTGCTCCCGTCCACCTCGTTGCCGAAGACCCAGAGGTGCCCGGCCCGCAGACGGCGGTCTTCATGTTTTTTCAGCCAGAGCTTGCGCATGTCATAAACCTGAGGGGCCGGCGGCGGGCTGGCCGGAAGGGGGCAGTCCGCGCAGCTGTTCTTCAATGGTGAGACGTCCGGCCGTGGCCGTGACGTCAAAAAAGGCTCCGGGATTTTCGCTGGCCAGAAGCAGGTCGTCAGCACCCAGGCGTTCCGTGCGGGTGCGCACTTCCAGAGTGCCCGGCCTGGTGAAAAATGTTCGCAGGGCCTTGCCGATGTTTCGATTTTGGGGGGTGGTCGTCAGAGATGGCGAGGCCAGGGCCGCGTTGAGTGTGGCCAAGGCTTCGTCCGATTCCGGAGCAAGCGCGCGCACCAAGAGGCTGGTCAGGCCCGCGTCCGTGAAGGTCAGGCTGAGCCCGCTGTAACGCTGCAGCAGGAGACTTGCTCCCTGGCCCGCGTCGTGGATGGTCAAGGCGCAGTTGAGGTCGCCCAGGCCCGTGGCCCGCGCGGAAGCCTTTTCCCAGCTCTGGTGGAGTCCTGTCTTGCGGCTTTCGAAGCTCAGGTCCGCCACTGTGGCGGGCAGGTTCAGACCGGTGAGTAATTCCAGCGTGCCCTCAGGGAGGTCCAGGCCTTCCACCTGGCTCAGGCTGTGACGCGGTGCGGTGGAAAGCCAGCGGAAGCGCACCTGACGCACGCGGATGTTTTTGTTGCCCAGGCTCAGATCCAGGTCCGCGGCCCGCAGGCCGCCCAACAAGGGCGGATTGGCGGCCAGCATGGAGTCCGTAAGAGGGATGAGGGCCGCCAGGGCTCTGTCCATGCCGGCCCCGGTCTTGTCCGCCACGTCCATCAGCCGACGGAGCGTATCCTCATGCGGCAGATGGATGTCCCGCTGCTCCAGGCGGCCCAGACGCAGCGCCTCCCTGCCGTTGACGGCCAGGCGCAGGTCGCTCAGGTCAAATGCGCCCATACTTCCGCCCTGCCAGCGTCGCAGCTCCGCTGTATCGATGGTCATGCGGGTCAGGCCTGCGCTGCCGGGAATTTCTACCGTTATGAAACGGGCGCGGAGGTTGTCCGCCCCCATGCGGTAGAGGATATCGGCCGCATCCATGATTTGGGCAGGGGCCAGAGCTTCGGCCGCCAGGGCCGCGTCAGCCCGGAGCACATCAATGGTTTCGTGCTGCAGCACGCCGCGGGCCTGCGGGGTGCGCAGAACCACGTTGCGCAGGTCCACATTCTGGGCCACGGGCACAAGGCCTTCTTTGGGCAAGGCCAGGGGCCGCAGGGGCGTAAAGGCCAGCAATATGCGTACGGGCAGGCGCACATGGGCCTCGGCCACGGTGTAGGCCAGCGGGCCTTCCGGGCTGTGCCCGCGAAAGGTGAGGCCCCGGATGGTCAAATCGCGGGAAAAAGGGGCCAGAGTCACCTGGTCCGCCGAGGTCTCATAGGGTTGCCCCCCGGACGAAAGGCTGATGTGCTGCAGACTTTGCAGCACCTCCCGCTCCACATGGGGGCGCAGCACAAAGTTGATCCCCAGCAGCAGGGTAAGAGTCAGCGCGCCGGCGAGAGCCAGCGGCAAAAGGAATTTTTTCATGCTCCTGTCGTCCTTGTCCGCGCGTCAGTCCACCCTGTGGTGGCAGCCCAGACTTGTGCGGTTGCGCATGGCGGCCTGGGTGATGGCGTAGGCCGTCTGCGAACCGTGGAAGAGGTCCACCAAACGTCGTGAAATATGGGTGCGTTTGTAAAAATCGTGGATATGGCGCACCTGATCGCGCATGTCTTCAAAGGCGCGGCGCAATCGGGCTTCAGTGCGCGAAATGCCCACATAGTTCCACATGGTGTTGCGGATGTTGGTCCAGTCCTGGGCCACCAGGGCCGGGTCGTCGTTGCGCTCGTTGCCTTCGTGCTGCCAGTCAGGGATGGCCCTGGCCAAAGCTGTGGGCAGGCCGCGCTCGGACGTGCAGCGCCGGGCCAGATCCTTGCCGCAGCTCATGCCCCAGACCAAGGCCTCCAGAAGGGACGTGCTGGCCAGACGGTTGGCCCCGTGTAAGCCCGTGCAGGCGCATTCGCCGACGGCGTACAGCCCGCGCATGGAGGTGCGGCCGTTGATGTCCGTAAGCACGCCGCCGCAGAAGTAGTGGGCGGCGGGCACCACGGGGATGGGCTCTTTGCGGATGTCGATGCCGGCCTGGCGGCAGGTTTCAAATACCGTGGGAAAGCGCGTGGGCAGATCCTGCTTCACGCAGCTCACGTCCAGGAACAAGCAGGGCGCGCCGCTGTGGAGCATTTCTTCCATCATGGCCTGGGCCACTACGTCGCGAGGGGCCAGGTCCCCCCTGGGGTCGTAATTGCGCATAAAGGCGTGGCCTTTCTGATCCAGCAGGCGGGCTCCCTCGCCGCGCATGGCCTCGGTGATGAGGGAGCGGCGGTTGGTGCGTTCTTCATAGAGCGCCGTGGGGTGGAACTGCATAAATTCCAGATTGGCCAGGGCCACACCGGCGCGGAAGGCCATGGAAACGCTCGTGCCCACGCAGCCCGGTGTGTTGGTGGAATGCAGAAAAACCTGCCCCACGCCGCCGGTAGCCAGCACGGTCCAGTCGGCCAGGATGGTTTCCGGTTCGCCGCTTTCTTCGTTGAGCACATAGGCGCCCAGGCAACGGTTGCCCACCTCGTAGCGGTACTGCGAGGTTCTGGCCTGGTGGTGACTGGTCAGGAGGTCGATGGCCGCACGACGGTGCAGTCTGGTGATGCGCGGATGTTTGCGCACCTGGGCGGTGAGGCCGTCCATGATGGCCTTGCCGGAGTAATCGGCCCGGTGCAGGATGCGCGGGGCGGCGTGCCCCCCCTCCCGCGTAAGGTTGAAGCTGCCGTCGGGGTTGCGGTCAAATTCCACGCCCGCGCGCTCCATCAGCATGCGTTCCACGCAGCGCGGGCCCTGGCGGCAGAGGTAACGCACGGCCTTGCGATAGTTGTAGTCGTGCCCGGCCACCAGAATGTCTTTTTCCAGAGCGCGGGCGTCGTCGGGAATGGCCGTTGAGGGGGCGGCACGGTAGATGATGCCGCCCTGAGCCAGTTCGGAATTGCCGTCGGCCAAGTCTTCGCCTGCATTGATCAGCAGAACGTCATGACCGGCGTCGGCCAGGGTAAGGGCCGCCGTGCAGCCGGCAACGCCGGAGCCGATGATCAGCACGGGCACATGCCGCCGGGTGGGAGTGCTCATAGCTTCCTCACAGTCCGCAGGCCTGGAGCATGCGGGTTAGGGAGAGGCGGGCGGGGGGACAAAGGGCCTTCTCCACAACCAGCGGGGTGGCGGCGCCGTCCGCAATGCGCCTCAATATATCATAAAGTTTTTTTTCCGTCACCTTGGCCATGTTGCCACAGATGGCGTGTCCCAGGGGGATTATGTCGCACTGCCCGGCGTGGCGGGCCGCCAGGCGGCGCACCAGATTGTTTTCCGTGGCAATAACCAGCGTGCTGCCGGGGTTTTCGCTGGCCACGCGGGCGGCCTCCTTGATGAGGTAGGATGTGGATCCGGCCCCGTCGCAGAGGGCCACCACCTCTTCACGGCATTCGGGGTGGGCAATGACCCGGCAGCCGGGGTGGGCGGCGCGCATATCCAGGATGTCCTGCGGCTCGAAGCGGGCGTGGATGGCGCAACAGCCCGGCCAGAGCAGCAGCTTTCTGTCCAGAGCCTGCGTATCGGGAGCGACCAGCCCTTTGGAGCCGATGCGCAGCACGTGTCGGTCCGCTGGCGCAATGCCCAGGCCCGTGGCCGTATTGTCGCCCAGATGCCTGTCCGGCAAAAAAAGTACGCTGTCGCCCTGGTCCAGCGCCCAGCGCAGCATGGTGGCGGCATTGGCTGAAGTGCACACGGCCCCGCCGTACTCGCCCACCACGGCCTTGAGGGCCAGGTCAGTATTGACGTAGGCCAGGGGCACCACCTTGCGGCCCTGGGCGGTGAGCTCTTCCAGCACCTTGCGGGCTAGGGGGGCCGGCGTCATGCGGGACATGAGGCAGTCCGCGTCCAGACTGGGCAGGTAGACGTGTTGGCCGGGCTTGGCCAGCAGGGCGGCCGATTCGCCCATGAAATAGACGCCGCAAAAGACAATGTGTTCGGCCGCCACCGAGGGCACCCGGCGGGCCAGTTCCAGAGAATCGCCGGTGATGTCGCAGTGACGCACCACAGCGTCATTCTGGTAGTGGTGCCCCATAATACAGAGGCTTGCGCCCAGACGCTCCTTGAGGCGCGTGATGGCGGCGTGCAAATCTTCCATAATACTGTCCTTGAAAAAAACGGCCCGGTCAGGCCGGAAGCAGGGTCATGCTGAAGTCGGCGGCCACGGCGGAGTGGGTAAGTCTGCCCACGGAAATAAAATCGGGCCGACGCGGTTGGGTCAGGGCAATGGCGCGGATGTTTTCCAGGCGCACGCCGCCGCTCACTTCGGCTTCCACTTCAGGTGGAACCAGCGCCAGCGCCTGGGCAAGGGCCGCGCCCTCCATGTTGTCCATCATGACGCGTTCCACCCCGGCGGCCAGGGCCTCGCGCACGTGGCCCGGGGTGCGGCATTCCACCTCTATGGGCGGGCAGGGCGCGTACCGCGCGCGCAGGGCGGCCACGGCAGCGGCAATGGAACCCGCCGCGTCAATGTGGTTATCTTTGAGCATGAGCATTTGCGCCAGGTTGATGCGGTGGTTGCAGCCGCCGCCCGCTTGGACGGCGTATTTCTCCGGCCAGCGCAGGCCGGGGGTGGTTTTGCGCGTGTCCAGCAGGCGTACGCCCGTGCCTTCCAGTTCCCGTACGTAGCGGGCCGTGAGGTTGGCAATGCCCGAAAGGTGGGTGATGAAATTGAGGATGACCCGCTCGGCCTTGAGCAGGGGTTCGGCCGGAGCCGTGATGCGGGCCACTTCTGTCATGGCGGGCACGGCGCCGGCCTCCGGGGCCAGCGCTTGCCAGTGGAAGGGCGCGTCGAGAGCGCGCAGCACTTCGCCGATAACGGGCAGGCCCACCACCAGGGTGGCTTCCTTGGCCCGGATGACCGCGTGCAGTTGCGCATCGGGCGCAAACAGGGCCCGGGCGGTAAGCTCCGGGCCGTCCTCTTCCAGGGCCAGGGCAATGGCCTTTTGTAGCAGCGGCCGGCCTTCAGGGGTAAAGAAGGCGGCCCATGACGTGAACATTGCGCTTGTCCCCTCCGCTTCCGCGTGCTAAGTGAAAAGGCGCCCGTCAACGGGCCGGAACCCCTGGACGGCGCGCCGGTTGGCATAGGGTTGCAGCAGGCCTTTGCAGGCTTGCCGGGTTTCTGACACCTTACTTAGAATGCCCCGTGGCGCGCGTCAAGCTGTGTGCCTATGGGCGCAAGCGTCCGCGACGGCGTTGTTTTTTGATTCGTAACGTACCAGGGTACTGACGTGTATGGCTGACCTCCGCACCGAAAAATCTACTGTTTTTTCTCAGGAAGACCGTGTTGCCCCATCTGCCCAGGGCGACGCGGGGGCGCAATCCTCTCCCGCGCCGGAGAGGACGGTCGTCGACATTCCGGCTTCTTCGCCAGCCTCTTTTCCCCAGCCGTGCGCAACCACTGTCCCTTCTTCCGATATCGCCTCAGCCCTTTCGCCCGCGCCCGCACCTGAAGCGCCGCCCATCGTCCCGGTTGTGCAGGACAATGCCGAGGCCGGCGACGCTGAAGTGGCCGACCTGGAGCGCGAAAACACCCGTGTGGACGCCGCCGCCTATACTGACGCAGAATTTGTCCACCCGGCGGACATGGCCGACCATCTGGAGAATCTGAGCCTGGAAAAGCAGGTCAGCACCCTGCGGCGCATGCCTAAGGAGGAGGCCGCCGAGGCTCTGGCCGAGCTGGACGAAAATATGGCCGTGGACGTGCTGGAAAATCTGGACGATGACGTGGCCGCCCAGATTATCGCCGAAATGTCCCCGGACGACGCCGCCGACGTGCTGGACGAACTGGACGCCGACCGGCGCGACGCCCTGCTGGGCCGGCTGACCCGCGAGAGCTCCGAAGAGCTGCGCAGCCTGCTCAACTTTGACCCGGACTCGGCCGGCGGCGTCATGAATACCGAGCTTATCCTGCTGGAAAAAAATTTTACGGCGGACGAGGCCATTGCCCATATCCGCAGCGAAATGGCCGACAAGGAAAGTCCGTACTACGCCTATGTGGTGGACGCCCAGCATGTGCTGGTGGGCGTGCTTTCTCTGCGCGACCTCATGCTGGCGCGCCCCGGCACAGTGGTGGGCGATGCCGTGGCCGGGCAGAGCGTGGTGAGCGTCACCTACGATACGGACAAGCGCGAAGTGGCCAGCCTGCTTTCGCACTACAATTATATGGCCATGCCCGTGGTGGACAACGAAGGGCATATTATGGGCGTGGTGACCTACGACGATATCATGGACATCATGCACGAGGAAGCCAGCGCAGACATGCTGGGCATGGTGGGCGCGGACCCGGAAGAAAGCGTGGACACCCCCTGGAAGGAGAGTGTGCGCAAACGTCTGCCCTGGCTGTTTGTGAATATGATCAATTCCGCTCTTTCCGCTTCCGTGGTCTATATGTTTGAAGGTTCCATCGCCCAGATGGCCGTGCTGGCCGTGCTCATGCCCATGGTGGCCAACCAGGCGGGCAATACGGGCCAACAGGCCCTGGCCGTCATGATCCGCCAGCTGGCCACAGACCGCTTTGACCAGAAGAAAGCCTGGATGGCCGTACTGCGCGAAGGCAAGATCGGCATCGTCACCGGCATGGTCATGGCCGTCACGGCCTTCTGCGCGGCGTGGTGGTTTACCGGGCAGGCCAAGGTGGGGGGCGTCATGGGCGGCGCGCTGCTCTGCGATATGTTGCTGGGCGCGGTGGCGGGCGGCTCCATTCCGCTGCTCTTCCGCGCCCTGGGGCGCGACCCGGCGCAGGCGTCCAGCATTTTTCTGACCACCATTACCGATGGCGCGGGTTTTTTTATCTTTCTGGGGCTGGCCACGCTGTTCATCCTTTAACCCAGGCCGCCGCCGTCGTGTGGTCCGGCGGGACCGTTGCCGGGGAGCGCAGCCGCATATGCCGGAAACACCGGGCGAAGTCTGCCGCATCCTGCTGGTGGACGACCATAAACTGCTTATGGAGGGCGTGCGCAGCCTGCTAGCCCCTTACGGGCATCTGCGGGTGGTGGGCATGGCCTGCAGCGGCGGCGAGGCCGTGGCCTTGGCCGCCGCGCTCTCGCCGCATCTGGTGGTGCTGGACCTGGGCCTGCCGGGCATGAATGGGGTGGAGACGGGCAGGGCCGTACTGGAAGTGCAGCCCCGCGTCCGCATTGTGGTCTATACCGGCCTTGAGGACCAGCGTTGGCTGCCGGAACTGGTGGACCTGGGCATCATGGGCCATGTGCGCAAGTCCGAACCGCCGGGCGTACTGCTGCGAGCCATTGAAAGCGTGCGGCGGGGTGAAATTTTTGTGACCTTTCCCGACCCCGGCGGGCGCATGGCCGCCCTGCTGCGTGAGCGCCGCGCCGCCGACAGCGCCGTGGGCGACGCCGCCGCCGATCTGCGCGCCCTTTCCCCGCGCGAAAAGCAGATTTTTCGCCTGCTGGCGGACGGCAAAAGCGTCAAGGCCATTGCTGGCGAGCTGTTCATCAGCCCCAAAACAGTGGAAACCCATAAGTACAATCTGCTCACCAAGCTCAAGGCCGCTTCCGTGGGCGATCTGGTCAAAATCGCCATCCGCCACGGTCTGGTCAAAGTTTAGCTGCAGCCAGGGGGCAGCCCCATTATGGGCGGCGTTCCTAACGCCGCCGTGGCGCCATGCGCCCATATGGCGGCGCCCCCCCTATTGGGGAAAACCCTTAGGCAAAAATTCACAAATCAGGAAACTCCCGATGGCCCAGGCCCTTGCCGGAGGCTAGTCTGGCTTTGTCAGAAACAACGCATCGGCATCTGGCCGCAAGGGGGATACAATGGCGTGTGATTTGAGTGCGGCCCCTGTTCTGGGGGCAAGGTTTGGGGTACGGCGGCTGTGGCCGCTTATGGTGGCTTTGCTGCTGCTTCTGGCGGGGCTGGGTCCGGTGTTCCGGGGGGTGATGCGCCTGGCGGGGG
>ERZ836877.4250-NODE-4250-length-14989-cov-4.571916_pt1 | contig 14989 bp, 11 predicted proteins | sample MGYA00519469_ERZ836877 | MGnify/ENA primary metagenome ERZ836877 (study PRJEB31850, sample SAMEA3708809) | human gut metagenome | biome: human gut; feature: human-associated habitat; material: faeces | place: China | collected 2014 ... | reverse complement strand
GCCATGGCCGGCGCGGCTGGGACGCGACCGCTCACGCGGCCGCGCCCCTTATGCCGGGCACAACAACCGCAGCCCCCACAGCCCGTAGCCGCAACCGCGTCCCATGACCAGCCGGCAACGTCGCCCCACAACCTGTCACAGCGTTTGCCTTCCGCCTTTCCTCAACGCCGGCTGGGCGACAGCGTAACGGTGTCCGGCGCGGCTGGGACGCGACGCGCAAGCGCCGCACCCCTTTATGTCGCGCGCAACTTCCCCAACAACTGGCAACACCTGGAGAAAACTTCACGTTGGGGTTGCTTGGCCGACTGCGACACAGGAGCTTGGCCCGTTACGACGAAGGAAGTTACGGGCAAAGACAGCAGTGCTCTGTATTGCGCGGCTAAACGCCGAACCGAGCGTGCCGTAACCTTTGAGAATACCCATTAAAGGGATCTGCTCTACGGTACGCCCAGCGCGGTTCTGTGAGGAAAAAAAGTTTTTTGAGGGATGGAGGGTGTGGGGGGGAAGGGAACTTTTGTTCACAAAAGATCCCTTCCCCCCACAAAATCCTTCTGCTCTTTCCCTTAGCGTGGTTCGCGCAGGCTCTGGTCGAAGCCGGCGATAATGGGATAGAGGAAGTATTCAATAATACGGCGTTCGCCCACGTTGATTTCGGCCGAGACGGTCATGCCGGGCAGGATCGTGAATCCCTGGGGCAGATTACGCATAGAGGACAGGGGATCAGGGGGCAGTTCAAGGCGGGCGCGGTAGACGCTTTGTTCGTCGGCGGCAGTTTTTTTAAGAAAGGCGTCTTCGCTCACGGCCAGGACGGTGGCGTCAATTTTGCCGTGTTTCTGGAAGGGCATGGTGGCGAGTTTGACGCGGGCGGTCTGCCCCACGCGCACATAGCCTATATCCTGGGGCTGGATTTCCACGTCCACTTCCAAAGGACTGTTGAGGGGCACCAGGGTAACCAGGGCTTCGGCTTCGTCGGCCACGGAGCCCACATTGCGTTTGGCCACTTCCAGCACCACGGCGTCCATAGGCGCACGGATATTAACCAGTTCGTTCATTTTCTGAGCTTTATTGAACTGTTCGCGGGCCTGGTCCAGGTCGCGGCGCACGGAGACCAGTTCCTGGGCCGTGCTGCTGCGCCAGCCGGTAAGGTAGGCGGCTTTGTCCGACTCCACGCTGGCGGCCTCGTAGCGCAGTTCCTGAATGCTGCTTTCCAGGCGCAGCACGTCGCTTTCCACGGTAAGGCGGTCTTTTTTCACTTCCAGAAAGCCCGCGCGGGCTTCAATGCCCTGTTCGTAGAGCTTGCGGCGCATTTCCTCAAATTCACGATAAATTTTGAGGCGTTCCTTGCGGCGCTGGAGGTCGTCAATGGTGGAGGCGATTTCAGAGGCCAGGCGTTTTTCCTGCTCCTCATACGTCCGGATGCGGGCCGCAAACTCGGCGTGGCGATTATTGTAAATATCGGCCTGCACACGCTGTTCGCGCTGCTGCGAGGCGCTGGGGGGCGGCGCGTTGGGAACCGACGCTTCTGGGGCCGATGTTTCTGGGGCCGATGTTTCCGAGGCCGGCGGGGGGTAAGGAATTTCGTCCATTTCGCACTGCAGGCGCGTAGCGTGGGCGGTAAGACTGATGATGCGCTCCTGCAGCTGGGAAAGATCGGCCTGGGCAAAGGTGGGGTCCAGCACTACCAGCAGGTCGCCTTTGTGCACACGCTGCCCCATGACCACGCGGATATCCTTGACAAGCGAGATGCTGTAGGACTGGAGCACCACGGGCGTGGCCACGGTGACGATTTTGCCCTCGGCGGAAACGATTTTGTCGATTTTGCCCACAATGGCCCAGAGGATGAGCACACAGAGCACGCCCGCCAGGGTAAAGAGGGTCCAGCGGGCCCCCAGAGGGGGAGTGGCGCGCTCCAGAAGGACGCGGTCGGGCTGAAAGCGCAGGATGTCGCGGGGCACCTCGCGCGGCTGCGGGGGCTGTTGCTCCTGAGCTTTTTGCTCCGGTTTTTGTTGTTCCTGCTGTTCCGAAGGCTGTTGCGCCTGAACTGCGCTTTCGGTGACAGGCAAGGGCAGGGGCGACGGCGGCGCGGGACGGAAACGGGCGGGCACAAGGGCGATGGCGCGCTCGCGCAGCTGCGAAAGAAGGGTGAAAAGACTCACAGTGCCCCCTGTTGGACGGCGTTCTGGCGGTCCCAGAGCGAGCGGTAGATGGGGCAGTTGGCATAGACGTCCTCATGCGCGCCGGCGCCCACCAGGCGGCCGCCGTCCAGCACCAGAATCTGATCGGCGTGGCGCAGCATGGAAAGACGGTGGCTCACAATGATCATGGTACGTCCTCTGCCGATGGTATTAATATTGCCCTGGATTTCGGCTTCGCTTTCGGGGTCCAGGGCGCTGGTGGCCTCATCGAAGATCATCAGCTTGGGATCTGTGAGCAGGGCGCGGGCAATGGCCAGACGCTGACGCTGCCCGCCGGAGAGGTTGGATCCGCCTTCTTCCAGCACAGTGTTGTAGCCTTCGGGCAATTTTTCAATAAACTCGTGGGCCGCGGCCATGCGGGCGGCGTGGACGATCTCCTCCAGAGTGGCCGTAGGCCTGGTCATGGCGATGTTATCGCGCACGCGGCCGCGAAAGAGGAAATTTTCCTGCAAAACCACGCCAATGGAGCGACGCAGATGGGCCATATCGATATCGCGGATATTGTGGTTATCAATCCAGATATCGCCTTCCTGCAAGGGCTGCAGCCGCTGGATAAGCCTGGTAAGCGTGCTCTTGCCCGAACCGGAGCGGCCCACGACGCCCAACACGCTGCCCGCCGGGCAGTCGAAGCTGACATCCGAGAGGGCGGGGGCGCCGTCCTTGGTATAGCGAAAGGTGAGGTTACGGCAGCGGATGGCCCCGTTGATGCGGGGCAGCACGCCGCGCGCGCCGCCGTCTTCCGGAGGTTCGTCCATAACCTGGGCCAGCATACGCATGGAGATGCCCGTTTCCTGATACTGCTGGATAAGCCCGGCAATCTGCACCAGGGGGCCCGTAACGCGGGCGGAGTACATGTTGAAGGCCACCAGCGCGCCCACGGTCATGGTGTTGTCAAAAACCTGGTATACGCCCCACCAAATGATGGCCAGGGTCATGCACTTTTGCATGACCTGCATAAACGTGCTGATGGCTATGGACATTTTGCCCACACGGAAACGCATGCCCGTGGCCACAGCGGCGCGATTGTCCCAGCCGCGACGGCGCAGGGGCTCCAGCGAAAGAGATTTAACCGTAGGCATGGCCCGGATATTTTCCACCAAAAAAGCCTGGCGCTCGCCTTCAGTGGCGTAGAGATCCTGCAGGCGCTGACGGAAGGGCCCCATGGCCAGAAAGATGATCAGAGCCGAAAGGCCGGAAAAAAGCAGCACCAGCACGGTCAGCCGCCAGCTGTACGCAAACAGGATGGGCAGCACCACAAAGAGCGAGACGCTGTCCAGCATGGCGCCGAACAGACGGCCCGTAAGAAATTCACGAATTTTTTCAGGCTGCTGCATATGTTTGATAAGCACGCCGGCCGGGGTGCGCTCAAAAAAGGGCAGGGCCACGCTGGTGAGATGCTCAAAAGTGCGGATGGCCAGGCGCAGGTCAATAACGCTGGTGGCGTAGAGCAGCAGGTAGGAGCGCAGCCAGCCGAAGACAGCCTCAAAAATGATGGCCGCCAGCATGCCCAGGGCCAGCACATGGAGGGTGATTTCCGCGTGGTGGGTCACCACCCTGTCAATAATAATCTGAAAAAACAGGGGCATGGCCAGGCCCAGCACCTGCAGTGCAATGGCGGCCAGGCCCACCTCGGCCATATTAGCCTTCATCTGCTTTATTTCATTAAGAAAAAATGAAAATCCGAACTTCTTTGGCGGCGGCGGAATAGCGCTTTCCACATGCAGGGATTTGACAAAGGTCACCTGCCCGGTAAGCAGGGGCTCCACCTCGGCCCTGGGCAAAGAAACGTGCCCGGCAAAGGGGCGATCTGGGTTCTCTATTTCCAGGCTGCCGTCCTCGTTGATCTGCCAGAGGATGAGCAGGCCGCCGCCTTGGCAGTGCAGAACGGCCGGCAGGGCGGATTGCATCTGCACAAGGCCATCCAGGCCCAGGGCGGCGGTGTGGCCCTGAAAGCCGTTGTCGCCCAGCATGCGCAGAAAAAGTTTGGGGTCCGGCTCGCCGTTCTGAAGCAGGTAGGAATGGATAAGGTCGTCGGCGGCCAGGTCTTTGTTGTAATGGCGGGCGATGCTCACCAGGGCCTGGACGTGCCGGTGGGGCTGGCGCTGGGGGGTGAGCAGCAGGGCCACGCCCGTCCATTGGGGCTCCAGATCGGCAAAGGGGATATTGACCTGCTTGAGGGGCTTCTGGGCCGGATCAATGACACTGGCCAGGGGCTTGCCCCGCACCTTGCCCACAAACAACACGGAAGCGCCGTTTTTAAGCGGCAGGGCCACGGGACCGGCCAGGGGCCTGGCGGCTATGTCCGCCAAGGGTTCCCCGTGCACCACATTGATGCCGATCCCCAGGCGCTGGGCCAGAGCCTCAAGGTCGGCTTCGGGCACAGTGCCTTTCTGCGGCACGCTGATGGAGGCAGGGGCGGGCAGCTTGCACAAATGCGCGGCCAGAGCCAGACAAGGAACAATAGAAGTAGGAAATTGCATGCTTACCTTTTGGGAAATTGCGCCTGATTCAGGTAGCAGGCGGCCTTGAGCAGGGCCACGTGCCTGGGCAACAGCTTGTGCAGGGCGTAGCGCGCCAGGATAGTTTTGCGGGCATTGGCCCGCACCTGGTCCAGTTTGGCGCGGTTGGCCAGACAGGCAACCACGCGCCGGGCCAGGGCCTCGTGGTCCCAGAAATCCGCCAGAAAGCCGTTAACGCCGTCCTGCACCACTTCACGCACGGGCTCGGTATTGGAGGCCACCAGCAGGCACCCGCAGCTCATGGCCTCCAGCATGGACCAGGAAAGCACAAAGGGCGCGGTGAGGTAGACGTGCACGTCCGAGGCGCGCAAGAGCGCGCGGTACTGATCATACGGCTGAAAGGGGATAAAGTGCACGCGGCTTTCGTCTACATGCACTTCCTCGCGCAGCACGTCCTTCCAGGTTTTGCCGTCCTTACGCTTGCCGCTGTAGGCCGCGCGGTCGTCGGCCATAATGACCACATGGGCCTTGGGCCGGGCCGCCAGCAGCGCGGGCAGGCTGCGGTAGAAGGTGGGAAAGCCGCGGTAGGGCTCCAGCCCGCGCGTGGCGTAGGTGACGATTTCCTCAGCCTGGGAGAGATCCAGGCTCTTGAGCTTGAGGGGTGTTTTATTCGCCTGGGGCGAAAAAAACTGCGTGTCTATGCCGTCGTGCAGGGTATGGATTTTGTGCAGAAATTCCGGCGGATGCTGTATGCGCTGCCATTCGGTGGGGGCAATGCCCAGCACGCATTCCTTGAGGGCCGAAAGGGTGCACATGTTGCTCTGGCGGTTTTCGGCCCGGGTATTCAGCGCCACGGGCTTGTTGCCGGCAAAAAAAACGTGTGTCCGCGTCGGCGGAATAGTACCATTCAAAAAAGCCGGCGTGGGCCGCGTCGGGAAAGATGTCCGGTGCGTAGATGCAGCAGCCGAAGCCCACATGGCCGTAGATAAGGTCCGGCCTGTAGCCCTCCTTGCGCAGGGCCACCATGGCGTCGGCAAAACGCTCGCCCTGCGCCAGCAGGGTAAGATATTTTTTGCGCGGCGAACTGGGGGTGTTTTCTTCAGCGGGGAGAGGCACCTGCCGCCACTCCACCTTGGGCACGTTCAGATCCTTGCGCCGGTAGTGGGAAAGAAACAGAACCTTGTTGGCCGGATCCGCCGCCAGTTCCACGGCCAGGCGGTGAAACTGGCCGGGAAAATTGTTGTGGGCCAAAAGAATATTCATAGGCTTCCATATACCGTTCAGAGATGTCGCAACATCGACTACAGCCAGAGCCTTTTTAATTGTGGTCAGGGGAAAACTTGTTCAACCTATGCCAATGCCCTCCACCGGTCAAGAGCGCGGCCTGACGCAGAAAACCGCCGCCAGGCTTGCCCCGGCGGCGGTTATAAAACACAAAAACCCATGTGGCACAATCAGCTTTTTTGATGTTTTTGCATGCCCAGTTCTATAAGCCGCTCCAGAAGCCGACCAAAGTCCAGCCCCAGGGCGCGGGCTTCACGCGGCACCAGGCTGGTGGCGGTCATGCCGGGCAAGGTATTGACCTCCAGCAGGTTCAGGCTGTTGTCCGGCCCCAGGATGAAGTCGGCCCGGCTGTACCCCGTAAGCCCCAGGGCCCGGTGAGCGGCCAGGGCGAACTGCTGCGCCAGGGCTGTGAGCTCCGGCCCGATGGGGGCCGGGCAGAGCTCGCGCGCGCCGTCGCTGGCGTACTTGCTTTTATAGTCAAAAAAATCTCCGGCCAGGGGTTCTATGAGAATGGGCGGTAGGGCTTCTTCGCCAAGGATGCCGCAGGTCACTTCCCGCCCCGGCAGCACGGGTTCCAGCAAAACTTCATCCCCGGCGGCAAAAACGGACGCCAGCACCGCGTCCAGCTCCTGCCGATTTCGGGCGCGGCCCAGCCGCAGAGAAGAGCCGCCGGTGTTGCTCTTGGCAAACAGGGGGTAGGGCAGCCGGGGTTGCCAGCCCGGCGGCGGGGGCAGGGGCAGAAACTCCCAATCCGCCGTGGGCAGGCCCGCCTGACGAAAAATCTGCTTGGCCGCGGCCTTGTTCAGGGCCAGAAAGGAGCCCGCCGGGCCGGCCCCCTGGTAGGGGCAGCCCACCCGCTCCAGCATGGCCTGCACCAGGCCGTCCTCGCCGGGCGCGCCGTGCAGGTTAATAAGGGCAAAGTCGTGAACGCGGGCTGTAGCGAGCAGTTCGTCGAAGGATTCCAGCAAATCAAACAGGGTGACGTTGTGGCCGCGCGCTGTGAGCGCCTGGCGCATGGCCTGCGCGCCGCTGAGCGAAACTTCGCGCTCAGTGGACCAGCCGCCCGCTATCAAAAGAATCTTCATGCAAGGACCATCCCAGCAACACCGCAAGGGCGTCTTCAATGGTTTTGCCCTGCCTGTAGGCGGCGCGGATGCCTTCGCGGGCTTCCTCGGTGCGGCCGTAGCGCTGGAGGAGGTCGTCATAGCGCTCTTCCAGGGTGACGCAGGCGTCGTGACGCACGCGCTTGTCGGCGTACATGACAAAAAAGGGCAGAGCGCAGATGTCCGTTCCCTGCGGCAGGGACCAAGGCCACCAGACGTGCAGCATTACACCCTGGGCCACGGCGTAATTGCCGGTTTCGGCCACGGTCCAGGCAGCGCCCACCTGGGCATGGCTGCCGCCGTAACGGACGCAGTAGGTTTTGGCGATATCGTGCAGCAAAGCGCTGGCGCGCACCTGCGCCGCCCGCACGGGCAGGCCCAGAGCCTCGGCCTTGCGGGCCAGAGTAGTGGCGATGTGGGCCACCAGCAAGGAATGCCGCCGGATGTTGGGCAACATAGCGTATTTGTCCCAAAGGGCAAAACAGGCCGCGTCGCCGGGCGCGGCCCCGCTTTTGCCGCAGAGCTGCGGCAGAAAGGGCAGGGCGGACAGCGGGCTGACCGGAGGCGTGGCGGAACCGACGGCGTTCATGGCCGGAGTATGCCAGCAAGGCCCGAACCTGGCAAGGCAGATGACTTTGTGCGACAGAGAAAAAGGGACGGACCCGCGCCCTTGGCATCACGACCACGGCCGCAGGCGCGGCCCGTCCCGATTTCAGAGCCATTGCAAAGTTGCAAGGCCCTAAGAGGCTGCTCCCTGCGGCGGTGCGGTTTTGCCCAGCGTTTTCAGCAGTTCTGCCAAAAATCCCAAAGACTGTCGGCCTTCGGCGCTGCGCAGAACCGCCAGAAGTCCCAGCAAGCCCGTGGGTCGGGCCTGGGCGGGATCATAAGACGCCACCGCCTCCAGCAAGGCCGTGATGCGGGCCTGCAGGGCGGGGTCGGCCAGTTTTTGCAGCTGACTGGTCAGAAAGACAAGGCTTTCTCCCAGCCTGGCAATATCTTCAGGGCTCTGGGCCGCCAGCCAGTTCCCCCCCGCAGTTTTGAAGGCGGCGAGGTTGGCGAACAGGCCGCTCTTGTCCCATGCATCCATTTTTTCAATAAGATGCGGAAAGGTCGGCCCCATGGCAGGATGCAGAATGCGCCAGAGGTCGGTGAGGTTCTCCAGCTGGTCCAGCAGCCAGATGAGCCGGGGCACGGTGAGCAGCCCCTTGCGGCACAGATCCAGGATGTCGTCCAGCGAAACCCGGCCGTTAAGACACTCCAGCTCCGTAACCAGCAGGCGGAAGGCGTGGTTGCCTATGGGCGCGGCCTGTTCCAGAAGGGCGCGGCTGTTTTCGCCGCGTTCCTGCAGGGCCGCCAGCCTGTTTTCAATAGCGTCAAGACGCTCCAGAATTTTGTCTTCAGATGCCATACGACGCCTCCGGGCTACTTGCTGCGCAGCAAGGAGGTGTCTTTCCCTGCAAGATACATGTTGGGTTCAAACGGCAGTTCGTGCCCCTTCATCATGAGGTTGTAGTACACCCATTTGAACATGAGCTTGCCCCAGTAATTGATGTGGCTTTCGCCCAAGAGCTCAAAGGGACCCACCCCCGGCAGGGGGAACATGCCCGGCAAGGGCTCCACGGCATAGCTGAAGTCTATGAGCGAGGCTTTTTCAAAGCCCGTAACGATAAAACAGTTGGTGTGCCCGTCAAAGCGGTAGTAGTTGTCCGTGCCTTCGATATCCGCCATCAGGTTCTGAGCAATGACGTCGGCCTCAAAGTGGGCGACGGAACCGGCCTTGGAGGCCGGAACATTGGTGGCGTCGCCGATGACGTACATGTTTTCAAACTTTTTCGCTTTGAGCAGCTCCTTGTCCGTATCAATATAGCCGGTGACGTCGGCAAGGCCGGATTCGACCAGGAAAGGCTGCCCCAGGTTGGGCGGAATGGACACCAGCAGGTCGTAAGGAATTTCATCGCCCGTCACCGACGTGATCACGGCGCGGCCCGCGTCCACGCTGTCCACGCTCCAGTTGGTGGTGACCTTGATGCCCTTTTTGGCGCAGAGCGCCCCCAGGATGTTGTTGGCCACCGGCTTGGTGAACGCGCCGGTAAGGGGCGTGACCAGTTCTATTTCCACATCCTGCCGCACGCCCAGCTTCTGCAGATACCAGTCCGCCATGTACACAAATTCCAGAGGCGCCACCGGGCACTTGATGGGCGTTTCGCAGATGTGCAGCACCAGCCGCCCTTTCCTGAAATGCTTCAGCTTGTCGTACAGAGCGGCCGCGCCGTCGGGGGTGTAGAAATTATGGATCTTGCCGCCCCAGTCGTCCGTGAGGCCGGGAACCTCCTCAGGGGCGATTCTGGCCCCGGTGGCCACGATGATCCAGTCATAGTCATAAGTGCCTTCCTGGCAGACTACCTTACGGTGTTCCGCATCCACGGCCTTGATGGCGTCCAGCACAAAATTGACGCCGTGCACCATAAAATCTTTTTTGGGGCGAACGCAGCCCTGCGGCGTATCCACGCCAAAAGGCACCAGCAGCCAGCCAGGCTGATAGTGGTGGACGGGGTCGCGGTCAATGAGAGTTATCTCCCACTCCCGTGGGCTCAGGAGCTTTCTCATCTTCGTGGCCATCATGGTCCCGCCGGCGCCGGCGCCAAGAATAAGCAGTTTTTTCATAAACCTCACCCAAGGTTGCAAATAGGCAATCTGCCGTGAAGGGCTTGCCCGACACGCGCCGCAATCTTTTTGTCGGCCATATCTTAGCAAGCAGGTATGTTTTATGCCTAGCACAAAAAATTCCTGATTGCACCATTTAATCCAATAAAATTTGATAAGTATGATTTTAATAATACTATAATAGTATGATTATGCGGCAGCAACCCCTTGCCGAAGTGCCTTCCCTTTTGCGTCGGAGACGTCTATACTGGCTGTCCCTCCGCCTGGAGCGGAAGCGACTACCCAAGGAGAGCCGACCAGATGAGCAAAAAGCTGACCGTTGCCGTTGTGGGCGCCACGGGCGCCGTGGGCCGAGAAATGCTCAAGACCCTGCACGACCGGGACTTTCCCGCCACGGAAGTGCGGGCCTTCGCTTCCGCCCGTTCCGAGGGCGTCAAAGTGCCCTACGGCGAGCGTGAACTCACCGTGCACGAACTGAAAGAAGACGTCTTTGACGGCGTGGACATGGCCATTTTTTCCGCCGGCGGGGCCACCTCGCAGAAATTTGCGCCCCACGCGGCCCACGCGGGCTGTGTGGTGGTGGACAATTCCGCCGCCTGGCGCATGGACGAGCGCTGTCCCCTGGTGGTGCCGGAAGTGAACCCCCAGGCCCTGGACGCGCACCAGGGCATCATTGCCAACCCCAACTGTTCCACCATCCAGATGCTGGTGGTGCTCAAGCCGCTGCACGACGCCGGAAAAATCCGGCGGGTGGTGGTTTCTACCTATCAGGCCGTGTCCGGCACCGGGCAGAAGGGCATGGAAGAGCTGGAGCGCCAGGTGCGCGATCTCTTCAATTCCCGCGACCCGGAAAACAAAGTCTATCCCTATCGCATTGCCTTCAACGTGCTGCCGCATATCGACGTCTTCCTGGACAACGACTATACCAAGGAAGAAATGAAGATGGTCAACGAGACCGTGAAGATCTTTGACGACCCCACCATCAAGGTCACGGCCACCTGCGCGCGGGTGCCCGTGTTCTACTGCCACGCCGAATCGGTGAACATTGAAACGGAAAAGAAAATCACCCCCAAAGAGGCCCGCGTCATGCTCTCGCAGGCTCCGGGCGTGCGCGTCTTCGACAACCCGCGCGAACTCATGTACCCCATGCCCGCCTATTGCGTGGGCGAAGACGCCACCTATGTGGGCCGCATCCGCGAGGACGAAAGCATCGCCAACGGGCTGAACCTGTGGATTGTGGCCGACAACGTGCGCAAAGGCGCGGCCCTCAACGCCGTGCAGATTGGCGAAGAGCTGCTCCGCCGCGACCTGGTGCGCGTGCGGGATAAAAACGTGTTTCTGCGCTGACGGAGATCCACTCCGCCAGCGTATCCACAGGGATGTCGGGAAGGCCGCGGGCCTTCCCGACGCCCGGAGAAACTCCATGCACGCCCCGGCCATTTTCCCTCCCTCCAGCCCTTCCGGCAGCCGGCCGGGGTCACGCCCCGATCCTGCAAGGCCGCTGCACCGCTGATGCGCGTTCTGCTGCTGGCCCCGCAAAACGCGCCGCCGCCGACTCTGGAAGAGCAGCGCCTCTGGGCCGAGCTGGGCTCCCCCCGGCGCACGGCCCGTCTGGAAGAGGACCACGCCCTGGCCCTGGCCCTGCATATGCGCGATGGCGGTCCCCTGGCCCCCATGCTGGCCTGCCGTCAGGGCTCTGCCCTGCATCGCCGGGCCATGACCCTCAACCTGCCCGTGCTGCCTTTGCCCGGCGTACACCCGGCCAACCCGCTGACCCTGTTCCGCCTCTGGCGCTGGCAGCGCCGCCATGCCCGCTTGCTGGTGCAGACCGTGGGCGAGGAAGCGCTGACCCTGGGCCATTGCCTGCTCCGCCTGAGGCCGCGCGGCAGCACCTTACTGGCCCACGCATTTTTGCTGCGCCCGCCCCTGGACGGCAAAAATCCTGCCCTGCACGCCGCCCACAAAATTTTTTGTGGGTCCGGGCATGTCCGCGCGCGTCTGACTGCGGCGGCAGATCCCGGCGAGCAGGGCGGGCGCGCAGATCCGTCGGCGCCGCGGCTTCCAGGCCCGCGCCAGGTATTGCTGGCCCCAGGCCTGGCTCTGGAAGCCGAGGAGCACCCCCTGGCGCGGGAAGATTCCCCTGCGGGCGCGCGTTGCGTCTTCGGCCTGGGCGAGGCCCTGGCCCCGCGCTCCGGCGCGCAGATCGTCACCCGCGCCATGGCCGCCATCTGGCAGCGGGAAGACCTCCCCCCCTGGGAGGTACGCGCCCTGGGCGGCGGCCCGCGCTATCAGGAACTGCTGGATGAGGCCCTCACCCTGGGCGTGGCCGCGCGGCTCTGCCTGCTCAACGATCAGCCCCCGGCCCTGGCCTTGCCCGCCTGTCGGGTCTGGATAGCCCCCGGCACCTCGCCGGAAGAGCTGCCCGAAACCCTCTGGTCCGGCGTGGCGGCGGGCCTGCCCAACATCTGCACCCGCACGCCTCTGCACCGCGAACGGCTGGACGCGGCCGCACTGCAGCCAGACGGCCCTTGCCCCGCCCAGAGCACAGCTGTGCCGCCGCCCGACCTCTGTATGGAGGAGAACGGCCCCGCCCTGTGGGTGCCGCCGGACGACCCGCAGGCCCTGGCCAAGGCCATGATAGCAATGATGACCGACGCTCCATTGCGCCGCCGCCTGGCGGAACGCAGCGCGGCCCTGCGCCCCCTGGTGGGGCTGAACGCCTTTGCCGCCCGCGCCTGCCGCTGTTATACGATCTGGGGACGCGAACTGGGCTGGATTGCGCCGGAGGCCGCGCCCGCAGGGCAGAGCTGACGCCGCGGGCTGCGCCTTCTCGTCTTCAGCCAGGGGCCGCTCACACTATCACAGTATTACACCCTTGCACCGATACGGGCTCAAAATCCACAAAGCGGTACGGCGCGGAAAAGTTTTTGGGAAGTTTCCTTTCCCCACCCAAAACCCCTCCCCCATATAACAAAAAAGACAGGATGCAACGGACCGTTCATGAAGTGTAAAATCTGTAAAGCCGAGGCCGCGGTGGCCCTGCGCAGCCACAATGCGGCCTTTTGCCCCGCGTGCTACAAAGAATTTTTTGCCCGGCAGGTGACGCGCGGCATTGAGGGACAGAACCTCTTCAGCCATGAAGAACGCGTGCTGGTGGCGCTTTCGGGCGGCAAAGATTCTTTGGCGCTTATGCTGGAGCTTTCCCGCCAGGGCTACAACGTCACAGGCCTGCACATTGACTTGGGCATTCCCGGTTCTTCGGCGGCGGCGCGCGGCGTGACCGAGCGCTTCTGCGCCAAGCACGGCCTGCGGCTCATGGTCAAAGAAATGGCGACGGAAGGTCTGGCCATTCCGCTGGTCAAGGCTCGGCTGCACCGGCCCATCTGTTCCGCCTGCGGCAAGATAAAACGCTATTTCTTCAATAAAATCGCCATGGAAGATGGCTATGACGCCCTGGCCACCGGCCACAATTTGGACGACGAGGTGGCGCGCCTGTTCAGCAATACCCTACGCTGGGACACGGCCTACCTCTCGGACCAGGGGCCGCGTCTGGACAGTGAAAACGGCTTTGTGCGCAAGGTCAAGCCGCTCTGGCGGCTTACGGAATTTGAAACGGCCAACTACGCCTTCCTCATGGGCATAGAAAACCACTATGCCCCTTGCCCTTACAGCCCCGGGGCCAGCTTCAGCGTGCTCAAGGGCCTGCTGCAGCAGCTGGAGGCGGCCATGCCCGGCCGCAAGCTGGACTACTACCAGGGTTTTCTGGCCCGCGGCCGCCCGGTTTTTGCCCGTCGCGAGGCGGAGCAGGGGCAGGCATTGCGGCCTTGCCCGCAGTGCGGCTATCCCACGTCTTCGGGCGATCTCTGTGGGGTGTGCCGCATCCGGGCCGCCCTGCGGGATACAGATGCGGACCGGACAGACTTGCCGGAAAACAGGGTGGAAGGCGCGGCCTAAACGTTTTTGCCGGGCAACCGATAACACCGGCATACGCTTTATGCGGCCCCTGCTGGCAGGCCGCCCAAGGAGGGGAGCATGGCCCAGACCAATATTCTGCTGGAAACCGGCACCAACGAACTGGAAATTGTCGAATTTTTCGTCAATCAGGACGGCTACGAGGCCCACTATGGCCTCAACGTGGCCAAGGTGGTGGAGATCGGCCGCCGCCAGCCCGTGACCGCCATGCCAGAAATGCGCCACAAGGCTCTTCTGGGAGCCTTTCTGCACCGCAACGGACGCATTGTGCCGCTCATCGACATGGCCCAGTTTCTGGGCAGCGGCCCCATCACCAATGAAGACGCCAAGGTCATCGTTACGGAGTTCAACAAGGTCTGCACGGGTTTTCTGGTTTCCGGGGTCAACCGCATCTACCGCCTGAGCTGGACGGATGTGGAGGCCCCCGGCCAGTTCTTGCAGAACATGAGCCGCAGCTCCATCACCGGCGTGGTGCGCCTGGAAGAACGGGTCATCTTTCTGCTGGACCTGGAAGCCATTGTAGCCGAGCTGCACCCGGCCATGGCTCTGCGCTTTGACGGCGCGGGCCTCACCGAAAAGGACGGCAAGACCTACCGCATCCTGCATGTGGACGATTCCAGCAGCATCCGCTCTCTGCTTCTGGACCTGCTCAACAAAGAGGGACGTTTTGTGGTGGAACAGCGCGTCAACGGGCAGGAAGCCTGGAACTACCTGCAGGAACTGCGCGACCGCTGCCAGCAGGAAAACCGTCCCATTTTCGACTTTGTGCAGGGCGTCATCACAGACATTGAAATGCCCGCCATGGACGGCCTGGCCCTGTGCAAGCACATCAAAGAAGACCCCGTGCTGCGTCAGCTGCCCGTGGCCATCTTTTCTTCCATGATCAACGAGAGTCTGTCGCGCAAATGCGCAGTGGTGGGTGCGGACGCCCAGTACACCAAGCCGGACCTCAAGGCCCTTTCGGTCAAGCTGCACGAGCTTATTTCGCGTCTGCTGACCACGGCCAGGGCCTGAACGGAGCGCCCGTGTCCGCCCCCGCCCTTGTCGCGCCCCCCGGCTGCGTGGTGGCCGGCACGGGCAGCGCCAGCGGCAAGACCACCTGCACTCTGGCCCTGCTCTGCGCCCTGCGCGCCAGAGGCCTGACGGCGCGCGCCGCCAAAACCGGCCCGGACTTTATCGACGTGGCCTTCCACGCCGCGCTTACGGGCCAGCCCGCCGCCAACCTGGATACCTGGATGTGCCGCGCGGCCCGGCCCACGGCCAGAGCAACGCCGGGCCGCCAGCTGCCCGCCGGCCTGCGCCGCCTGTACGC
>ERZ836877.4239-NODE-4239-length-15043-cov-3.015412_pt1 | contig 15043 bp, 17 predicted proteins | sample MGYA00519469_ERZ836877 | MGnify/ENA primary metagenome ERZ836877 (study PRJEB31850, sample SAMEA3708809) | human gut metagenome | biome: human gut; feature: human-associated habitat; material: faeces | place: China | collected 2014 ... | reverse complement strand
ATGGTTATGATATTAAGGCAAGAGATAAGATGCACAGAGCATCCTGTCTTGCAGGTATGGCATTTAACCTTGTAAATCTTGGTGTAAACCACGGTATTGCCCATGCTTTAGGAGCTATCTTCCACATTCCACACGGAAGAGCCAATGCGTTAGTGCTTCCTTATGTTATTGAATTTAATGCCGATATGGCAAGAGAAGGCGCAAAACACAGCAATGACGCAGCAAAGAAGTATCAGAAGATGGCAAGAATCGTTGGCCTGCCAGCTCCTACACCTAAAGTTGGTGTGGCTAATCTGATTGCAGAGATCCAGCGTCTGTTAAAATATATGGATCGTCCACAGTGTATGTCCGAATGTGGCGTCAGTGTAGAAGAATTTAATAAACACAGAGAAGAAATTGTGCGTCGTGCATTGGCTGATGCATGTACACAGGCTAACCCTAGAAAGGTTACAGCAGAAGATATTAATAAAATTCTTGATCATATTGCAAAATAGTAGCGTTTGTATACAAAATCATTTGCTACCCTGTGGTAAAAATGGCAACAAAGTATCATGAAAATAAATAAATACATGAGTTTATATGTGTTTAAAAGCTAAAATTTATAGGCACTAGCCAAGTAATTTTGTGAAAATTGCTATATAATGATACTATCCTGTAAATCAACCAAAATATATTCTGCCTGAACAAATCAACCACAGGGCAGATAAGAATTTTATAAGGAGGTCAATTATGCAGAAAGAAGCTTTAGGAATGATTGAAACCAAAGGTTTAGTTGGCGCAATCGAAGCAGCCGATGCCATGGTTAAATCAGCAAACGTAACATTAGTAGGATACGAAAAGATCGGTTCCGGTTTAGTTACAGTTATGGTAAGAGGTGACGTAGGAGCTGTTAAGGCATCTGTAGACGCAGGTACAGTTGCTGCAGATAAAGTTGGTACAGTAGTTTCCAGCCACGTAATCCCAAGACCACATACAGACGTAGAAAAGATCTTACCACAATAGAGTTAGTCCTTGTCTGATCAATTATTAATGGAGGTATAATTCAATGAAAGATGAAATGATGGCTAAAATCATGGACGAAGTTATGAAAAAGATGGGTGGCACAGAAGCTCCTGCACAGAGCATGGCTTGCGAAGCTCCTCAGGGAATCAATGAAGACCTTTGCGGTTTAACAGAGTATGTTGGAACAGCAATGGGACATACAATTGGTTTAGTAATCGCTAACCTTGACTACAGTGTTCATGAATTATTAAAGATTGATCCTAAGTACCGTTCAATCGGTATCATCGCAGACCGTACAGGTGCAGGTCCTCAGATCTTCGCTTGTGATGAAGCTGTTAAAGCTACAAACACAGAAGTTTGCTTAATCGAGTGCCCACGTGATACAGAAGGCGGCGCTGGACATGGATGCTTAGTTGTATTTGGTGCAGAAGACGTATCCGATGCTAGAAGAGCTGTAGAAGTTGCATTAAGCTTCGTTGGAAAACACTTTGGTGATGTATACGGAAACTCCGCTGGACATCTTGAGTTCCAGTACACAGCACGTGCTTCTTACTGCTTAGAGAAAGCATTCGGCGCAGTTGTTGGTAAAGCATTTGGTATCACTGTAGGAGCTCCTTCAGGTATTGGTATCGTATTAGCCGATACAGCTTCTAAGACAGCTACAATCGATCCTATTTCTATCGCTACACCTGGTAATGGTGGAACATCCTTCTCTAACGAGGTTAACTTCTTCTTCACAGGAGATTCAGGAGCAGTTAGACAGGCTATCATTGGTGCAAGAGAAGTTGGTAAGCAGTTACTTAAAGCTTTAGAGCCAAACGAACCACTGGAATCCGGTACAGTTCCATATATCTAAGATTAACAATCTGATTTTTAAAGTTCTTTATATGGGGTGAGAGCCATATAGGGAATTAGAGTAAGAGATATCCACAAAGCGGGGGTGAGAGCCTGCAGTTGGATATTGTAATACTTTTATTTTGAATATATATATTGAAGGTAAAAGATAGTCTAATTGGAATTTGAGAGGTGTTGAGACCGTGAGAAGTAAACGTTTTGAGTATTTAGATCAAAGACCTGTTAATCAGGATGGTTATGCAAAGGAATGGCCAGAAGTAGGCTTTATTGCCATGAACAGCCCATTCGACCCAACTCCATCTATCAAGATCGTCAACGGCGAAGTTGTTGAAATGGATGGAAAAACAAAAGATGAATTCGACATGCTTGACGCATTCATCGCAAGATATGCCATTAATCTTGACTTTGCAGAAGAAGCAATGGCTACAGACTCTCTGGAGATTGCGCGTATGTTAGTTGACATTAATGTTAACAGACAGGAGTGCTTAAAATATACTACAGCAGTTACACCTGCTAAGTTAGTAGAAATCGTTGGTAACCTCAGCGTACTTGAAGCTATGATGGGTATTACCAAGATGAGATGTCGTTTAAAACCAGCTAACCAGTGCCACGTTACAAACGTAAAGGATAACATGGTTCAGATCGCAGCAGATGCAGCAGAAGCTGCTGTACGTGGATTTGCAGAGATGGAGACAACAGTAGGTATTGTACGTTATGCTCCATTTAATGCTATCGCTATTATGTTAGGTGCTAACGTTGGACGTCCTGGTATCCTTACACAGTGTGCTGTAGAAGAAGCTACAGAGCTTGACTTAGGTATGAGAGGTTACACCGCTTACGCCGAGACAGTATCCGTATACGGAACTGAAGACGTATTCATGGATGGTGATGATACTCCTTGGTCAAAAGCTTTCTTAGCATCCTGCTACGCATCTCGTGGTGTTAAGATGAGATTTACATCTGGTACTGGTTCAGAGGTTCAGATGGGTATGGCAGAAGGAAAGTCTATGCTTTACCTTGAGGCTAGATGCCTCGGTGTTACTCGTGGTGCTGGTGTTCAGGGAACACAGAATGGTTCTGTATCCTGTATCGGTGTACCTGCCGCTGTACCTGGTGGTATCCGCGCCGTTGCATGTGAGAACTTAATTGCCGCTATGCTTGACCTTGAGAACGCTTCCTCTAATGACCAGTCATTTACACACTCTGATCTTCGTAGAGTTGCTCGTTCTATTCCACAGTTTATTCCAGGAACTGACTACATCTGTTCCGGATATTCATCCACACCGAACTATGATAACATGTTCGCAGGATCCAACTGGGATGCAGACGATTATGATGATTGGTGCGTAATTCAGCGTGACTTAAGAGTTGATGCTGGTCTTCTTCCTGCAAGAGAAGAAGAAGTTGTTGCAGCACGTAATAAAGCTGCAAAAGCTATTCAGGCACTGTTCCGTGAATTAGGTTTACCTGAAATTACAGACGAAGAAGTTGAAGCTGCCACATACGCTCGTGGTTCACAGGATATGCCTGACCGTGACGTTGTAGCTGACCTTAAAGCTGCTACAGATATGCTTGATCGTGGAGTTACAGGTATCGACTTCGTTAAAGCTCTTTACAAGGGTGGATTTGAAGACGTTGCTGAGTCTATCTTCAACATTCAGAAAGCTAAAGTTGTTGGTGACTACTTACATACAGCTTCCATGCTTGATGATAAATTCCATGTAATTTCTGCTGTTAACAGCCCTAACTGCTATGAAGGACCTATGACAGGTTACCAGATCAGCCCAGAACTTTGGGAGAAGATTTCTGATATCCGTACTGCAGTAGATCCGGCTAAGCTTTAATCGAGTAAGGAAGGTGAACCATAATGGCAATTGATGAAAAATTATTAAAAAGTGTTATCGCTGAAGTTCTTAAAGAAATGAATACTGCAGATACTTCCGCAGCTTCTGCTGTAGAGGGAGAAACTTATGAGTGCCCTGGAATGCAGATTACTGAAATCGGTGATGCAGAAAAAGGCACAAATCCTAACGAAGTTGTTTTAGGTTTAGCTCCTGCTTTTGGAGAATCTCAGACAACAAATATCGTAGGTATTCCTCATGCAGATATTGTAAAAGAGGTTATGGCTGGTCTGGAAGAAGAAGGTGTTTCCTGTAGAATCGTTAAAGTTTACAGAACATCCGATGTATCTTTCATCGCTCATGATGCTGCTGAATTATCAGGTTCAGGCATCGGAATTGGAATTCAGTCCAAAGGTACTACTGTAATCCATCAGAAAGACCTTCCACCGCTGTCTAACTTAGAGTTATTCCCACAGTGCCCACTGATCGACCTTGAAACATACAGAGCAATCGGTAAAAACGCTGCTCAGTACGCTAAAGGAGAATCACCAAATCCGGTACCTGTAAAGAATGACCAGATGGCAAGACCGAAATTCCAGGCTTTATCCGCTGTACTGCATATCAAAGAGACAGAGCATGCAGACAGAGATAAGGCTCCTAAAGCTCTTAAAGTTGTATTTAAATAGACGGAGGTGTCAATCGTGGATCAGGAATTATTAGTAAGACAGATTATGCAGGAAGTTATGAAAAACATGCAGGGTTCTGCCGCAGCCTGCGAATGTGAAAGCAAGGTTACGGTTGAGGATTACCCACTGGGAGAGAAAAAACCAGAATTAATCAAGAGTGCTTCTGGAAAATCTTTAAATGATTTAACTTTACAGGGAGTTATTGATGGAAAGTTAGATGCAAAAGATTTCCGTATCACAAAAGAAACTCTGGAATTACAGGCTCAGGTTGCTGAATCTGCAGGACGTGGATTCTTCGCAACGAACTTAAGAAGAGCTGGTGAATTAATCCCAGTACCTGATGCAAGACTTCTTGAGATTTATAACGCTCTTAGACCATATCGTTCAACAAAAGCTGAATTATATGCAATCGGTGATGAGTTAATCAACGAATACGGTGCTACAGTAAGTGGTAACTTCGTTAAAGAAGCTGCAGACATTTACGAAAAACGTAACCGTTTAAAAAAATAATTAGTTGATTGATTTCGACGGAGGTATGAGAAGTGAAATTAGTTGCGGGCGTTGATATTGGCAATGCAACAACGGAAACTGCGATTGCCAGAATCGATGGTAAAAATGTGACATTCCTTTCGAGTGGTATTACAGGTACCACTGGAATCAAAGGAACGAAACAGAACATACACGGAGTTTTTCAGTCACTGAAGAATGCCCTTGATGAAGTTGGTTTTGAAATCAGTGATCTTGATGAAGTTCGTATTAATGAAGCCGCTCCCGTTATCGGTGATGTCGCTATGGAGACTATTACCGAAACTATTATCACGGAATCTACTATGATTGGACACAATCCCAATACTCCAGGGGGTGTTGGGATTGGTGTTGGAATATCTCAGCGCATCGACAGATTAGATACTGTCAAAGATGGCGGAGATGTAATTGTGGTTATTCCGGCAGAAGTTTCCTTTGAAGCTGCCGCTGCACTCATTAACCGATATAACAAAATATTTAACATTACAGGTGCCATTGTCCAGCGCGATGATGGCGTTTTGATTAACAACAGGCTTGAAAAGAAGATTCCTATCGTTGATGAGGTAGGTATGATTGATAAAGTACCTCTCGGAATGTTATGTGCAGTAGAAGTTGCACCTGTTGGCGGAGTTGTCGAAGTACTCTCTAACCCATATGGTATCGCAACATTATTCAAACTGTCCCCGGAAGATACAAAACAGGTTGTACCGATTGCCCGCGCGTTAATCGGAAATCGTTCTGCCGTTGTCATTAAAACACCGGAAGGAGACGTAAAAGAAAGACGTATCCCTGCCGGTTCTATTGAGATTATAGGCGCAAAGAAAAAAGTAATCGTTGGCGTAGAAGAGGGAGCCGAGAAGATGATGGAAGCTGTAAATAGCGTTCCAGTCATCGAAGATATTAAAGGTGAACCTGGCACCAATGCCGGCGGTATGCTTGAAAAAGTTCGTCAGGTTATGTCAAATCTTACAAACCAGCATCCAAAAGATATCAAAATTCAGGATTTACTTGCTGTAGATACTTATAATCCTCAGAAGATTAAAGGTGGTCTCGCAAATGAATTTTCTTTAGAAAGTGCAGTAGGAATTGCTGCCATGGTTAAGGCAGACCGTCTTCAGATGAAGATGATCGCGGAAGAATTGACAGACCGATTAAAAATCCCTGTATATGTTGGCGGTGTTGAGGCAGATATGGCTATTAAAGGAGCTTTAACTACACCGGGTACAAATGTACCACTCGCCATAGTAGATATGGGAGCAGGATCAACGGATGCTTCAATTAAAGACAGAGACGGCAATGTAAAGCTCGTGCATCTGGCGGGGGCCGGAAACATGGTAACTTTACTGATTCAGTCCGAACTTGGACTGGAAGATTTCAATACAGCAGAAGATATTAAAAAGTATTCTCTCGCAAAGGTTGAAAGTCTTTTCCATATTCGTCATGAAGATGGAACCGTACAGTTCTTTGAACAGCCATTAGATCCGAATGTATTCGCAAAGGTTGTCTTAGTCAAGGAAGATGGAGAGTTAGTTCCGCTTGAGGGACAGGATTCCATGGAAAAGATTAAGATGGTAAGAACCAATGCAAAGAAGAAAGTATTTGTAACAAATGCGATTCGTTCATTAGCGAAGGTAAGTCCTACCGGTAATGTTCGTGATATCGAATTTGTAGTATTAGTAGGTGGTTCTGCACTCGACTTCGAGGTGCCGACTCTCGTAACTGATGCATTATCACAATATAATATAGTAGCTGGTCGGGGAAACATTCGCGGATGCGAAGGCCCTCGTAATGCGGTAGCAACAGGACTTGCGATGTCTTGTGCTGATGTATAGGAGACAATTATGGAAGGAAGCAATACAGTAATTGATAACAGACCTTCAGTGAAAGTTTTTTATGACTGTGATCACCTTTCTGAAGCTGATTTTGTCAGCGTCCTTCTTGGAATCGAGGAGGAAGGCATCCCCTATGATGTTCAGGCAGAGCATTGCAGTTCCGTATTAGAACTTGCACATAATGCCAGCTTGAATTCAAGATTAGGGGTGGGCGTTGGTATCAGCAAAGAAGGCGTTGTTCTTCAGCATGAGAAGCTGGATAAAGCGGCCCCTCTTTTTAAGATTAAGTTATATCAGACAGAGCTGTTCCGGAAGATTGGCGCGAATGCCGCAAGACTGGTAAAGAAAATGCCATTCAAAGTTCTGGATTAAGGCTTTACAATTAATTAATTCTGAAATGTGAGGAGGTGTGAAGGTGTCTAACAATAAATGTCTTGGTTTCATCGAAACCTTTGGTTTAGCTGCCTGTGTGGCAGCAGCAGATGCAGCAGTAAAGTCTGCTAACGTAAAACTGCTTGGATATGAATATGCAAAGGGCGGCGGAATGTGTACTGTAAAGGTAGAAGGTAACGTCGGAGCATGTAGAGCAGCAATCGCAGCAGGCAAAAAAGCGGCAGAAGCAGTTAACGGTTCTTTAAGTGGAACAAAGAGTACACTGTTAAAAGCAAGACCGGCAGATGGCATGAGAGAATTACTCGTAGACAACAGAGAGACTGTTGGAGGAGAAATTGCTCTTGCAGAAGGTTATCGTCCAAAAGGAGATACAAAGAAACCGGTACTCGTAAAGAACTGGAAACCAAAAACTGAACCAAAGGCTGAGGTAGTGACCGAGGAAGCACCTGAACCGCCTGTAGTGGAAGAACCTGAGGAAGAAGAGCCAACATCAGAGGAACCTGAAACGGAAGAGGTCAAAGAGGAAGCTCCTGTAGAGGAACCGAAAGCAGAAGAACCTGCTGAGGAAACTCCTGTAGAAGAGACTCCAGTGGAAGAAGCTCCTGTAGAAGAGCCAAAAGCAGAAGAACCTGCCCCAGAAGCTCCAGCAGAAGAGACTCCAGTAGAGAAAGCAGAAGCAGAGGAAGCAAAATCTGAAGAGACTGAACCGAAAAAGGAAACTGACAAAAAGGCAGATGCTCCTAAGGGAAAGACTTCAACAGGAAATAGAAGAAGCAGATCCAGAAGAAAAAAGAACACCGATAATAACGATAACAAATAAGTCGGAATAATCGGCTCTGGATTATAAATCAGTAATCAGGCAGGAAAGGCATTCAGCCTTTCCTGCGATAGTATCAATAATAACGTACATTTAGTACATACAAATATGCGCAATGGATGCATGTGGATACCGAGACAGACACATGCAATCCTGACAATAATGATTCGGTATTCGAACATTAGAATAAATAAGGGGATCACATGAACGATTACAATAACGTTTTAGTTGGATTTTCGGAGCTTATCAAAAATGAAGAATTTCGTCCCTATGAAGGGGATTTGAGATTGGGTGTCGATCTTGGAACCGCCAACATTGTAGTATCTGTTGTAGATTCCAACAACACACCAATTGCCGGGGCTTCCTATCCGTCCACGGTTGTACGGGATGGAATCGTTGTGGATTTCATGGGTGCATCCAGAGCGGTCAGAAATATGAAAGCCAAGCTGGAAGATCTGATGGGAGTGGAGTTTTACGAAGCTGCCACAGCCATTCCGCCGGGAATTATTTCTGGAAACGTAAAGGTAATTTCCAACGTAGTCGAGTCTGTTGGACTGGATGTAGTCAATGTCATTGACGAGCCTACAGCAGCCGCTTCTGTTCTTGGTATTACGGACGGAGCAGTCGTGGATGTCGGTGGTGGAACAACCGGTATCAGTATTCTCAAAGACGGAAAGGTTATCTTTACCGCAGATGAGCCTACAGGTGGAACACACATGACTCTGGTACTTGCTGGAAGCCTTGGATGTTCCTTTGAAGAGGCCGAGAGAATCAAAAAAGATCCGAAACAGGAAATGCTGGTATTTCCTGGTTAAACCGGTAATTGAAAAGATGGCAGCAATCGTTGCCCGTTTTATCGAAGGATACGATGTGGACGTTATTTATGTAGTAGGCGGTGCCTGCAGCTTTAAGAAGTTCGAAAGTGTTTTTGAGAAGGAAACAGGGGTTAAGACGATTAAGCCGAAAGAACCTTTACTGGTTACTCCATTAGGAATTGCCATGAACTGCAATAAGCAATAGGTGGCATGATGAATAGAAAAGAATTTGAAGATGCGCTTATGGCAACGATTGTGGAATATATTTCAGACCAGGTCATCTTACGATACGCACAGGCTTGTAAGAAAGCTACTGTTCTTTTCTCCGGAGCCTTAATTGGTTATAAAGATGCAGTAACATCTTTAAATGAACTAAAAAAGGATGGCTGGACATTGACAGCAGTACTGTCAAAGGCAGCAGGAGAAGTAATTACAGAAGAACGTATCAGGAATGATATTGGTCCGGATGCCATTTATGTTGAAGGCGCTCCGGTTAACGGCAGACAGATTGTAGATGACAGTCAGTTTGTAATTATTCCGTCGCTGACAATTAATACAGCCGCAAAGGTTGCAAATTGTATCAGTGATAATCTTCTTACCAATATGATTTCCAGAGCGATGGCTACAGGAAAGCCAATCGTGGCAGCAATTGATGGCTGCTGTCCGGATAACAAGGTAAGAGAGCAGTTAGGCTTTAAAGTAACAGAAGCTTATAAAGCGAAAATGCGACATAATCTTGAAGATATGCTCGCATACGGAATCACATTGACTACAGACTATAGTCTGTGTAGTAAAGTAAATGAAGTTTTCTCTGCAAAGGTGTCTCTCCCGGCACTGGATAACAGTAAGCCGGCACCGAAGAAAGACAGAATTGTTTCCACAAAGATGGAGCCAGCAGTACAGTCAGTAAGCCAGCCAGTCAAAAAAGTGGAAACACCGAGCAGTGTAAAGTTAGACAAAAAAGTAATCGGCAGAGTCGATATAGCAAAGAATGCGAGATTTAAGACAATCGTTGTAAGACAGGATGCATTAGTTACCGGTCTTGCAAAAGATGAAGCTTTAAATCGCGGAATTACGATTGTAAAAGAGTAAGTAGGTGAAGACATGTATTTAGGTAAAGTGATTGGTACAGTAGTTTCGACTATTAAGACTCCAAGCCTGACCGGCAGTAAGTTTCTTATTGTTGAGAAGATTAATCAGGATCTTACAGCAAAGAAACAGACAGAAATTGCTGTTGATACTGTTGGAGCCGGCGATGGAGAAACCGTAATTGTCGTAGGCGGAAGTTCCGCACGTATGTCAAATGGTAAAAAGACTGACCTGCCAGTAGATGCTGCGATTATCGGCATTGTCGATACCGTAGAGATATCACAGTGTTAAGGGTGTGAATATAATGTCCAATATTTATACAAAGACAGGTGATAAAGGAACGACGGGTCTCTATGGTGGTTCCAGAGTTGACAAAGACAGTTTAAACGTTGATGCTTACGGAACTGTCGATGAAGCAATCTCTTCTCTGGGAGTTGCCTATACCCTGACTGACTCACCGGAAATAAAAGAATATATTAATCATATTCAGAAGAGGATGTTCCAGGCAGGTGCTGAATTAGCCAGTGATGCAAGAGGAATGGAAATGCTTAAAGATAAGATCGGGGAAGCTGATATTAAATACCTCGAAAATATCATTGACAAATCCACCGAAGTGAACGGGCTGATGCGAGAATTCGTAGTACCTGGAGTTAATCCTTCCTCCGCAGCCTTACACGTTGCAAGAACTGTTGTAAGACGTGCAGAGAGAATAATTACAGCACTCGCAAAGCAGGTTCCTGTTCGTGAGGAGTTACGCAAATATATCAATCGCTTATCAGATGCGTGCTTTGCAATGGCTCGTCTCGAAGAGGCAAGAGCAAAAAATCAGGAGATCGAAGAATTAAAAGACACAGTACGACAGGTAGTGAAAACCTTAGGAGCTATGGGAAAGGAAGAAGACGGCATGGATATGTCAATTGAAACCTTGAAAAAGATGGCTGGATTCATAGAAGAAAAGGCAAAAGAGATTGGTGTTCCTGTTGCATTTTCCGCAGTAGATGAAGGTGGCAACTTACTGTACTTCCAGCGCATGGAAGGAACCCTTTTGATCAGTACAAAGGTGTCTCAGGATAAAGCATACACTGCCTGTGCTTTAAAGTGTCCGACATGTGATCTTGCTGATGTGACAAAACCAGGTGAGAGCCTGTGGAGTCTTCATAATTCTGGTGATGGCAGAATTATTTGTTTTGGAGGCGGATACCCAATTAAGAAAGATGGCAAAGTAATCGGAGCCATCGGAGTAAGTGGTGGAACCGCTGAAGAGGATATGGCAGTAGCGACATACGCATTAGAAAAAATGCAAGGAGGAAAAGCATAATGAATATCGATGTTGAATTAATTGAAAAAGTCGTTAAAAAAGTATTAAACGATGTTGAGACTGGCTCAAGCGAAAGCGAATATGGATATGGTATCTTTGATACTATGGACGAAGCAATCGAAGCTTCCGCAAAAGCTCAGAAAGAATATATGAACCATTCCATGGCTGACAGACAGAGATACGTTGAAGGTATCAGAGAAGTTGTTTGTACAAAAGAAAACCTTGAGTACATGAGTAAGCTCGCAGTAGAAGAAAGTGGAATGGGTGCTTATGAATATAAAGTAATCAAAAACCGTTTAGCAGCAGTTAAATCTCCAGGTGTTGAAGATTTAACAACAGAAGCTTTATCAGGTGATGACGGACTTACATTAGTTGAGTACTGTCCATTCGGTGTAATTGGTGCTATCGCTCCTACAACAAACCCTACAGAAACAGTTATCTGTAACTCCATCGCAATGCTCGCTGGTGGAAACACTGTAGTATTCAGCCCACATCCACGTTCAAAAGGCGTTTCCATCTGGTTAATCAAAAAACTGAACGCTAAATTAGAAGAGCTGGGCGCTCCTAGAAACTTAATCGTAACTGTTAAAGAACCATCTATCGAAAACACAAATATCATGATGAACCATCCAAAGGTTCGTATGCTTGTTGCTACAGGTGGTCCTGGAATCGTTAAAGCAGTTATGTCCACAGGTAAGAAAGCTATCGGAGCTGGTGCTGGTAACCCTCCAGTAGTAGTAGATGAGACAGCTGATATCGAAAAAGCAGCTAAGGATATCGTTAACGGATGTTCTTTCGATAACAACCTTCCATGTATCGCAGAGAAAGAAGTTATCGCTGTAGATTAGATCGCTGACTACTTAATCTTCAACATGAAGAACAATGGCGCATACGAAGTAAAAGATCCTGAAATCATCGAAAAGATGGTTGATCTCGTAACAAAAGACAGAAAGAAACCAGCTGTTAACTTCGTAGGTAAGAGCGCACAGTACATCCTTGACAAAGTTGGAATCAAGGTTGGACCAGAAGTTAAATGTATCATCATGGAAGCTCCTAAGGATCATCCATTCGTACAGATCGAGTTAATGATGCCTATCCTTCCTATCGTTCGTGTTCCTAACGTAGACGAAGCTATCGACTTCGCTGTAGAAGTAGAACATGGTAACAGACATACAGCTATGATGCATTCTAAGAATGTAGATAAACTTACAAAGATGGCAAAAGAAATCGAAACAACTATTTTCGTAAAGAATGGCCCATCTTATGCAGGTATCGGTGTTGGCGGAATGGGATATACAACATTCACAATTGCCGGACCTACAGGTGAAGGTTTAACATCTGCTAAATCATTCTGCCGTAAGAGAAGATGTGTATTACAGGACGGTCTCCATATCAGAATGAAATAATTAAGAGGTGAGTTAAATGGAAAAAAACCTTATTGATATCATTGCAAAATCCGGTATCGTTGGTGCCGGTGGTGCAGGTTTTCCTACTCATGTAAAAATGAATGCTAAGGCTGAATATGTCATCATTAATGGTGCTGAGTGCGAACCTTTATTAAGAGTCGATCAGCAGCTTATGGCCGTTGAGACAAAGAAAATTCTTGATGCATTAAAGCTCTGCATGGAAGCAGTAGGTGCAGACAAGGGTGTAATTGCCTTAAAAGGTCACTATGAAGCAGCAATTAACAGCTTTAACCAGCTCTTGGGAGAGTATGAAGGCATCAGCCTTCATCTCCTTCCAAACTTCTATCCAGCTGGTGATGAACAGATTACAGTATATGAAGTTACGGGAAGAATTGTACCAGAAGGTGGAATTCCTCTACAGTGTGGCGTTATCGTTTCCAATGTAGAGACCATGCTTAATATTTACAATGCTTACTTTGAAGACAAACCAGTTACAGATTCTTATGTAACATTTGCTGGTGAAGTAAAGAACCACATTACTTTAAAATTACCACTTGGTATGACAGTAAAAGAAGCATTAGACCTCGCTGGAGGAGTTACCGTAAACGGACCATATGTCGTAATTAACGGTGGTCCTATGATGGGTAAACATGTTGCGTTAGATTCTAAGATTACAAAAACAACAAAAGGCTTAATCGTGTTACCGGAAGACCATCCATTGATTCAGGATGTAAAACTTCCAATACCTAAGATGCTTCATATGGCAAAAGCTGCATGTTGTCACTGTAGTATGTGTTCAGAAGTATGTCCTCGTCATCTGATCGGACATAGAATTGAACCAAACAAGACTATCAGATTTGCAAGCTACGGAAGCTTATGCGATGGTTCTGATACACCAATGATCGCATTCTTATGTTCAGAATGCCGTCTTTGCCAGTATGCATGTATCATGAACCTCCAGCCTTGGAAAGTAAATCATGAACTGAAAGGTATCATGGCAAAACAGGGTATTAAGAGTACATTGCATAACCAGCCAGAATCAGTACATCCAATGAGAGAGTACAAACGATTCCCTATCAAGAAGTTAATCGCTCGTCTGGGACTGACAAAATACAACGTTGCAGCTCCTCTGACAGAATTAACAACAGAGATAGATCACGTATCTATTCCTGTAGGACAGCACATCGGCGCACCTGCAGTTCCGTGTGTAAGTGTTGGTGATACCGTTGCAAAGGGCGATGTGATCGCTCAGCCTGCAGAAGGTAAATTAGGTGCTTGTATTCATGCTAGTATCAGCGGTACAGTCAAAGCAATCGCTGACGGTTGTATCTCAATCGAAAAATAAAGGATGGTGTTTACACAGTGAGAAAAGCAGTTGGATTCGTAGAAATTAAAAGCATTCCTGTTGGTATCCAGACAGCAGATGAAATGGTTAAAGCAGGTAATGTAGAATTATTACTGTCTACACCAATTTGTCCTGGTAAATATGTAATTATTGTTGGCGGACATGTAGGTCCTGTAAAAGCTGCTATGAGCAAAGCTGAACTCGTAAGCGGAATTTACTTAATCGACACACATATCCTTGACAATATTCGTGAAGAAGTTCTCCCAGCTATTGCTGGAGTAACTCCAACTCAGCAGATCCAGGCAGTTGGCGCAATTGAGACAATTTCCGCTTTAACAGCAATTATTGCAGCCGATACAGCAGTAAAGGCTTCCAAAGTCAGCATCGTTGACTTAAGAATTGCCAGAGGTTTAGGCGGTAAAGGATACTTAGTAATCACAGGAGAAGTATCCTCTGTAAGATCAGCAGTTAATGCATGTCTTGCAAAATTAGGAATCAGTGGAGAAGTAACATCTACTTCAATTATTCCACGTCCACATCCACAGATTGTTGAAAGTTTATTGAAGTAATAAGCCCTCACATCATGGATAGTTAATTATAGTAGTTATAATCAACTTAAGTATATAGAAAGGTTGTCCGCATAGAATCGGGCTTTCGCCTCAGCCACACAGGGCCAGGAGGGAAAGATTCCCGTGGGCGGGCAGCCTTTTTCGGCTATAAAAGGAAGTAGTGCCAAGAAAAAAGAAGTTCTAATTTTAATATAGGCAAGATAAAAAAGAGGATTATAAAGTAAGTATCACAAAGGTATCTTGTGAATTAATTTAAATATCTATAGAATTAGTTCTGAATAAATACAGAGTTGGTCGCAGCAAGAATGCCGGGCATTCTTGAAATTTAATATAGACAAAACAAAAATAATGTGAAAAAATATAAACAGATATATAACAAAAATATAGAAGGACAGGAGTAAAAGCAAAATGGGAAAAACATATATTCCAATCACAGAAGCGAACAAAAAGAACATCTTAAACTTCATCGGAATGTGCCGCATGAACGGATTAGAAGGAATGGCAGAACCATCATTCTCTTTCAAAGATATCAGAGAAGACATCGGAACTG
>ERZ836877.4238-NODE-4238-length-15045-cov-21.259440_pt1 | contig 15045 bp, 8 predicted proteins | sample MGYA00519469_ERZ836877 | MGnify/ENA primary metagenome ERZ836877 (study PRJEB31850, sample SAMEA3708809) | human gut metagenome | biome: human gut; feature: human-associated habitat; material: faeces | place: China | collected 2014 ... | reverse complement strand
AGTTATTACCCTTCGCAAACTCACTTCCGTTAACAATCGTTTTTAAACAACCTCTTAACCTTTGTCTGCACTTTAACCTTTAACCTTCCCACTTTAACCTTTAACTGCCCTTTCCTCATTCTCCTTCACTGCTCTCTAATTTAGAATCAATCCCATAAGCTTGCGCCCATAGCGGAATTTTAAGAAGTTGTTTAAAAAGCATAAATTTTTATCAACTATTTACAGTATAACTGATAATATTTTGTAATTTTGTAAAAATGAGACAAGTAGTATTCAAAATAATGGCTATGCTAAGACTGATATGGCTGATCACGCTGATGCTTCCGCTATTTTTTGTAGTGGAAAAGCTTCATGCGGAAATACGTCCAATCCAAGAAATTCTGAGGTTGGACAATGCATCCGGTCTAAGAAGTCAGAAGGCATATTCTATTTTGGAGGATGAGTACGGAGCAGTCTGGATAGGAACCAAAGCTGGTGTGAATCGCTATAATGGCCGCACATTAAAGAATTATACCCTGACAGGAGATGTCTATTCTTTTGAGGATATGGCCGGAGCCGGCAGGATAGTTCGGCTGTATCACAATAACGGTGATTTATATGCTTATGATACATCCGGAAAAATCTACCTGTATTCAAAAGTATTTGATAGATTTGATGTAATATTGCAACTTTCGGAACATACCAACGGTGATGCTTTAAATAAATATATACAGACCTCTGATGGATGTGAATTATTTGCAATGAATGATGGCCTGTATATGCGAAGAGATCACGAGTCGGTCAAACCTATCATTCCCAATATCACTGTTAATGAACTATTATTGGCCGATGACAAGGTATTTGTAGGAACTGTTTCAGGACTAAAGATTTTGAATAGAGACAGAACTATAAGTGATGTGAATTCTCTTCAGGGGCTGAACATTATAAGTCTGTACCATGATGTGAGGAATAACCGTATATATGCAGGAACGTTTGACCGAGGTTTATGGGTGCTGGACCTATCAGATCTGACATCATGTCAGGTACATCCTGAAAGTGAACTATTGAGCAAACCGATTCGTTCAGTCATCGAACTTACTCCTGATGATATAGTGGTAGGTGTTGATGGAAATGGGGTCTTGAGTCTGGACAAGAATAATAACCAACTTAATGTTCTTGTAAACACAGACATCAATCCGGATTTTGCATTTGTAGGCAACGGGATATACGCTCTTAATACTGACAGTAGTGGCAATTTATGGATCGGAAGTTACACCGGTGGAGTTACAATGATAAGTTTCTCATCTTATCCGATCCAGGTATTGATTCACAGAATGGAAGGAAATAATTCTCTGGCCAATAATAATGTGAATGCCATAATAGAAAATTCTGACGGAAGTATATGGTATGCCACTGACAGTGGAATCAGTATTGCCGATGCGAGAAGTGCATCGTGGAGACATGTTTTAGAAAATGAAGTTATAGTAACGATGTGCCAGACCTCAAATGGAGAAGTTCTGGCAGGTTGCTATGGAGAAGGCCTATATCTGCTTGATAAATCCGGAAATATAAAAAAACATTGGACTCAAAGGGATGGAACGTTACCATACGATTATATTTTTACAGTAAAAGTAGATTCTCAAGGCAATATCTGGATAGGTTCTCCTCACGGAGCTCTTACTGTGATTGACTCTGACTCCCATAATATGCGTCAGTTCCTGATTGACAAGATATTGTCAATTAATGTTCTTGAAAATGGCAATGTTTGTGTAGGGACGGTCAATGGATTCTATATAGTGAATCAACAGAAAGACAGTTTCAATTGGTATGCGAACCAGCGGGAACACGACGGCCAGGATATCAATTCCTATATCATACCTACACTGTTCAATAGTGACTCAACTGTGTGGCTTGGCACAGAGGGGGGAGGCCTGATGCTTTATGATATTCCTGATCGTAGAATTGTGAAAAAATATAAAGTTGCGGATGGTTTACCATCCAATGATATATATAGTCTCCAGAAAGATGCATCCGGCAGGCTATGGGTCGGAACAGGAAATGGCATAGCAATTGTGGATGACACCGTAGCTTCAAGCCTTAATTACATTAATGGAGTTGCCCGTGAGTACAACAAGCTGTCAAGCACGCAATTGGCTTCAGGCGATTTGATATTTGGCGGAACTGCGGGCGCGGTTCGGTTTTCGCCGGAGAAAATCAGTGCTATAGACTATTCTGCCAAACTCAGAATTACCGGATTTTATATCGAAGGGATTACTGATGAGCAAAATATGGAGTTGTTGCCGTCGATTAAGAAAATGATTGATGACCGACACATAATATTAGCATATGATCACAATTCTTTCCAGTTGGATTATGAGGCCATAAACATTCAATTCAGAGATGATATTTCATATCGTTACATATTGGAAGGATATGATAAGGAATGGAGCGACATATCTTTTGATGAAACTGCCAGATTCAGGAATCTGCCATCCGGGAATTATATTTTGAAAATTAAGGCACTCCGCAAAAGTGATGGAAGAGTATTAGACAGCCAGACCATACAGATATCTGTCAAGAATCCTTGGTGGAATACGTTTTGGGCATGGATGATCTATGTGATTATTATCGGTTGGTTGGTATACCTATTGATACGATATAAATGGTATCAGCTCAGAAAACGCCATGATGAAGATAAAATAAGATTCTTTATAAACACAGCTCACGATATCAAGACGCCGTTGTCGTTGATTATGGCTCCAATAGAAGAATTGGGTAGACAAGATGGATTACCGGATAAATCTCAATATCTGTTGGAGATAGCCGGCAACAATATCCGGAAACTTAATGCTGTGACAGCTCAACTGTTGGATTTTGAAAAAATTGATACTAAAAAATCAACAGTCAAATTTGAACCTCTGAATCTCAATTATTTATTATCTGAAGAAGTCAGCTGTTTCAGGAATGTATGTGATAAAAAAGATGTAAAGCTGACTTTGGACGTACCGGAAGAATCAGTTGTGATCTCCGCAGACAGACATTTGATGGAGCTTATGCTTGACAATCTGTTGTCAAACGCTTGTAAATATACTCCCCGCGGCGGGAATGTTGATATTTGTTTGTATGCTAATAAAAACAAAGTGCATATCTCAGTCAGCGATGATGGCATTGGCATCCCCGCGAAAGAACAAAGGAATATCTTTACCAATGTTTATAGGGCTGAAAATGCCCGTGCCACCCAAGAGGCAGGCAACGGATTCGGACTGCTTCAGGTGAAGCGTATCGTAGATCTTCTTAAAGGACGTATTTCTTTCAAATCCAAGGAAGGTCAGGGCACCGTTTTTACTATTTCATTCAAGCGAATATATGATGCACCGGCCATTCAATGGAATTCAGGGAATATGACTTCTTCCGTTGATGAAATACGGACATACTCTGTGCCTGCATTCTGTTTGCCGACTGATAAGAATGAGACACTGCTGATTGTGGAAGACAATGATGATCTTAGGAATTATCTTGCCTCAACATTTAAGGCAGAGTATAATGTCGTCACAACCTCCTCTGCCGATGATGCTTTAAAATTTCTTGAAAACCATTATTCCGATATAATATTGTCAGATGTCATGATGCCGGGCATTCAGGGTGATGAGTTTTGTAAGATTGTAAAAGGCAATCCAGCCACAGCCGGTATTCCTGTGATATTGTTAACTGCCAAAACCAATCATGATGCCATCGTTGAAGGAATTGAAAAAGGTGCTGACGATTATATCTCAAAACCGTTCAGCCTTGATATTCTTAAGACGAAAATCAAAGGTATGCTCAATAACCGCAAGAGGATACGGGATTTCTTGTTGAATCAGGCTGTAAAAAAAGTAGAGACACAGGAAAGTATACCGCAGCCGGACTTCACCACAGTGCATCCGGCCGAAGACAGTCTCTCTCAGACGCCTGATATCACCATGTCTGAATCTGATTGCGCGTTTGTGGATAAAGCCACAAATATCATCCTCTCCAATATAAGTGATGCCGAATTTGATATAGAAGCGCTGTGCCGGGAAATGGCTATGAGCCGAACTCTGTTTTTCAGCAGGCTGAAATCTTTGACTGGCAAAGGGCCGCAAGAGTTTATCAGAATTCTCAGGCTGGAGAAGGCATCGGAATTACTTAAGAGTGGCATTTCTGTAAGCGAGGCGTGTGAGAAAACAGGATTTGCAAATTCCAAATATTTCAGCACTGTTTTTAAAAAGTATTTTGGGGTTTCTCCCAGTAAATATAACGAATGAGAATAATCAAACTATGGGTTAACTGCTACGGACATTGACATTCCTTGCTTATTTGCGGCGTATTATCACGATTGATTATCAGTGCGTTGGTTTTTACGTCAGCAATCAAACCTCAAAATGTCAGTAATCAAACCAGGGTTTGCCATACCCTGTACTAATTTTGTGTCACTGATTCCCGCAGAATAATATGCGGGTGTAATATTAACCTTATAATGAAAAATAAACCAGTGACATTATCGCTATTTTTAGCACTGCTATTATCCGGTTGCAATTCGGGTAAGGAGCCGAATATTCCGAATAATGAACCGGAGGAAGAAATTGTTTTCTATGATGATTTCAATACTTTTGATGGCTCTGTATGGACAAAAGAGACTCACGAGGAAGGATGGACGAATCAGGAGCTTCAATCCTATTCGCCAAGTCAGGTTTCTGTAGGGAAGGATGGAAGCAAGACTGTTCTGATTCTTACAGCATGTCGCTCGAATGGCAAAATTATATCCGGGCGTATCAATTCCAAAGGGAAAAAGAGTTTCAAATATGGAAAAATTGAGGCAAGCATAAAGCTGGCGCCGACAGCCAATGGTTTATGGCCGGCGTTCTGGATGATGGGAGATAATACAAAAGAATGGCCGGCTTGCGGCGAGATTGACATAATGGAAATGGGAGATGCGACTGGCATCGCCGACGGCACATCTAAAAGCCGTGTGAACACCGCGATACATTATGGAACCACTGCGTCAACTCATCAGCAGGAATATTTCGCGGCAAATACGGGAATCAATTTGCAAGATGGAGAATACCATTTGTATACACTTGTTTGGAATAAAGAAGTTATTGAAATATCGGTAGATGGAAAACACTTTCATTCTTTTGACATAACCGATAATCCATATTTCCATGATAGATTCTTCATATTGTTCAACCTCGCGGTAGGAGGCTCCTTTACCGGTATAACCGACCCAAATAGTATTACGGCTATTCAAGAGAACGAACAAGTGAAAATGTTTATTGACTGGGTAAAAGTTTCAAATCTCAAATAATCTGGATACATGAAAACGAGAATTTTCTCAAGTAAAGTGCTATGCAGTGTGTTGCTGATTGGGATAACCTTATCGGCTGCACCTACGCGGATTTTAGCTGAATCTGCCACTGCACACGCTTCTTCGTCACAGAAAATAACAGTGACAGGAGTGGTTGAAGATGCTGAAGGACCTGTAATAGGTGCTTCCATTTTGGAAAAAGGAACATCTAACGGTACTGTTACCGATATAGATGGCAATTTCACAATCAGTGTTGCACCTAATGCGACATTAGTTGTAAGTTATGTCGGATGCGAGACCGTTGAGGTTAAGGCTTCAACGAGCCCGTTGAAAATCATGATGCAACAAAACTCCCAGCTCCTCAGTGAAGTGGTTGTCACAGCCTTAGGTATAAAGCGTGACCGGAAAGCCCTGGGATACGGACTTGAAGAGGTAAAAGGAGACGCACTCGACAAGGCAAAGGAAACCAACGTGATCAACTCTATGGCAGGTCGTGTCGCAGGTCTGGTAGTCTCTCAGACAGCAGGAGGGCCTTCTGGTTCGACACGTGTCATACTTCGTGGCTCTACCGAAATGACCGGCAACAACCAGCCCTTGTATGTTGTGGACGGTGTGCCTTTGGATAACACCAGCTTCGGTTCGGCCGGTACAAACGGAGGTTATGACCTTGGCGATGGTATCTCGTCGATCAATCCAGATGACATAGAAAGTATGTCGGTGTTAAAGGGTCCGGCGGCTTCCGCGCTTTATGGTAGTCGTGCCAGCCATGGTGTGATTCTCATTACAACAAAAAAAGCGCAAGGAGACACACGTTATTCAGTTGAATATAACGGAACATTTACAGTAGACAAGCAATTGTCTAAATGGGACAATGTCCAGCAGATTTATGGCATGGGGTCGAATGGAACATATTCTATTGATGCTGTGAGTAATACCAATAAGTCATGGGGCCCTAAAGCGGACGGTGGCAATATGCTCAAATACTTCGATGGAGTTGAGCGGCCCTATTTAATCATCCCGGATAATACATCTAACTTTTTCCGTACAGGTTTGACTGCCAACAATACAGTGACTGTCTCCTCCAATACTGGCACTACGGGCCTGCGCTTCACTCTGACAGATATGAGGAATAATGATATTGTTCCAAATACTAATATGAGCCGTGATATTTTCAATCTTCGTGCAAATTCATCGCTTGGCCAGGTAGATCTTGATTTCACAGCCAATTACACACATGAATATGTGAAGAACCGTCCGGCTCTCGGAGACAGCAAATCAAATATAGGGAAGAACCTTATGACTCTTGCTACGACCTATAACCAAGACTGGTTGCGTACATATCAGGATGAGAATGGTGAATATTCCAACTGGAATGGCATGGATCCATATAATGTCAATCCATATTGGGATGTATATAAGAACAGCAATGAATCGAAAAAAGACCTTTTCCGCCTACATGGGTCTGTCATATACAATATCACGAAACATCTTAAAGTGAAAGGTACTGCCGGCGCGGAACTAAACTGGTTTAATTTCCAGGACTTCAAAGCACCGTCAACGCCGGGATATGAAGCCGGGTTCATGCAGCTCAGCAAATTTCATAATCAGATGTATAATTTTGAACTGATTGCTACATACAATAACAGTTGGGGCGATTTTGATTTCACAGGAACTGCCGGCGGCAATATATACAAGGTCGACAATTCCATCTCGCTGATCAGCGCGCAGGATATGCAGATACGCGATGTGATTGCATTGATGAGCTTCAATGAGACATCCAATCAGGAGAATAGCTATCGCAAACAGATTAACTCTCTCTTTGCCGCTGTCAATCTCGGATGGAAGGGTCTTCTGTATCTGGACGCTACGCTCCGAGGCGATAAATCATCAACACTTCCGAAAGGTAACAATACCTATGTTTATCCATCTTTCTCCGGAAGTTTTGTTTTCTCTCAGCTTATCAAACGAGGCGACATATTGCCCTATGGCAAGCTACGTGCATCATGGGCACAGGTTGGTTCAGATACTGATCCCTATCAGCTTGGGCTTGTATATACTAAATCAAAATATACTTATCCGGGATACACCATAGGATATATAGACAACACTACCATTCCGAACAAGAACCTCAAACCTACCCGTACAAATTCATTTGAGATTGGTTTTGAGACCAAGTTTCTTAACAGCCGTTTAGGTCTTGATTTCACATATTACAATCAGATATCCAAAGATCAGATTATGGGGATGGCTTCAAGTTGGGCGACAGGATATCCCTATCGTCTGATCAATGCGGGAGAAATACAGAATCAGGGTATTGAGATAGTATTGAACACACGCCCATTACAGATTGGTGATTTCTCATGGGATTTGAATGTCAATTTCTCCAAGAACAGTAATAAAGTCAGAAAGCTTGTAGACGACATGGATATGTTTGAACTGGAAAAGGCTTCATGGCTTGATGTTCAAGTTGCAGCCAAAGTCGGTGAGAACTTTGGTTCCATAGTGGGGCCGGACTTTAAACGCAACGATAAGGGCGATATACTGATTGATCCGTCAACTGGGCTCCCTATGTATGATAAGGGCAATCATGTGCTTGGAAATGCCTCTTGGGACTGGACTGGTGGACTCAACACCACGTTCCGCTATAAAAATATTGGCTTATCAGCTGTATTTGATGTTAAATGGGGCGCTGATTTATATTCCATGTCGGCACGTGCATCACATGAGTCGGGAAAGGCTATGGCTACTCTTGAGGGTCGAGACGCATGGTATAAATCAGAAGAAGAACGTATGGCGTTAGGATTCCCGAAAGGTTCTCCCGACTGGAAACCGACAGGCGGTTTCATAGCGCCGGGTGTGATTGATAACGGTGATGGCACATATCGTCCCAATGATGTCATAATCAATCCTGAGGATTATTGGATGAGTGTCTGCCGCAATGCTCCTTCAATGTTTATTTATGACAACTCTTACATAAAATGCCGTGAGATAACGCTCACATATCAATTCCCGAAATCCTGGCTTGGAAATGGTAAGGTCGTGAAAGATGTAAGCCTGTCGTTTGTGACACGCAACCCCTTCATTGTATGGAAAAATATCCCGGATATTGATCCAGACTCCAACTATAACAACACCACCGGTATGGGTCTGGAATATGGTTCTCTTCCTTCACGCCGCAGCTACGGATTTAATATCTATGTTAAATTCTAATTTCGAAACATCATGAAAAAATATATAGTCAGAATATTGGCCTTGTCTACACTCTTCGTTGGCTGTCTGTTCAGCAGTTGCAGCGATGACTACATGGAAGATCTCAATACCGATCCATCCAAGGCCCCGTCTATCGACCCTAATGCGCAGCTCACCACTGCTCAGTTACAGACCTACGGGGATCTCGGAGAAGTAGAGATATACCGTAACTATCACTATGGTTTTACTCAACAGCTCATGGGATGCTGGAACACCACTAATTATGGTGGACATCATACCATCGACAACAATGAAATGTGCCGCATATGGACTTCATTCTATCCTAACGCGGTTAAGAATCTTGTTGACGGCATTTATCGTACTTCAGAAGACGCATCCAAGAACAACATAAACGCGGCACTTCGCATATACCGTGTATATATGATGTCGCTGATTACCGATGTATATGGCGATTGTCCCTATTCTGAGGCTGGTCTTGGATTCCTTGATGAGAAGTATAATCCTCGTTATGACACTCAGGAAGAGATATATTCAGATTTCTTTGTGGAATTGAAGGCCGCGGCGTCTCAGTTGTCAAGTGCGGGAGATCGTCTGACTGGAGATATAATTTTCGGAGGCGATATCAACAAATGGAAAAAGCTTGCCAACTCTCTCCGTATGCGATATGCCATGCGTATATCTAACGTCGCTCCTGACAAGGCGCGTATTGAATTCGAGGACGCGCTGAATTCTGACGGAGGAATAATGACATCTGCCGGAGATGATGCCCTTATCAAATATATGGATATCGCTTTCAGTTTCGGACAGGAATCCTACAGTGATTATCGCGGGAACGCCATGAGCCAGCTTTGGTTTGGCAATGACCCGGCAAACAATCCGTCGTATATCTGTTCTACTTTCTTCAATCAGCTTAAAGACACCAACGATCCACGTTGCTATCAGGTATGCAGATTTTACTATGATGGACTTATGTCTGCCACCAAGCCTGACGGAAGAATTGACCTGACCGATGAGATTCTTTCTAAAGGGATTAAAATGGAACCTTGCGATCCGGGCACTTACTCTTGGGACAATTGGCCTGCAGGTTATAAAAGTGACATCCTCTCAGAGATGGCTGCGAACAATCCTTCCATTGACCCAAATATGGCTCGCGAAGTGCGCCCGAAATTAGCGTCCGCATTCCTTAAAGGGGATTGCCCCGGAGTGGTCATGACGTATGCCGAAGTAAGTTTCCTGCTTGCGGAAGCGACCTTAAATGGTTGGGTTACCAACGACAATGCGGAAAGTTATTATAAAAAAGGTGTCAGGGCTGCAATGGATTTCCTCTCGGACAACTATGATACGGAAAAAGTGTCAACAGAAGAATTTGAAAACTATATGGCGGCAAATCCTTTTGGATATACCACCGAACAGAAGAGAGTCAACATCAACACTCAGGCATGGATTCATCATTTCACCAATCCTAACGAGTGTTGGGCCAATCTCAGACGCTCCGGTTTCCCCAGACTTAAATCACCGGAGGCATACGGACAAGGCGCCTATCTGACCGGTGGAGTGGAAATCCCGGTCCGTCTATGCTATCCTGTTCTTGAATCATCCTATAATAAGCAGGGATATGACGAGGCTCTTGATCGTATGGGGGGAAGCAATAGCTGGAATATACCCTTATGGTGGGATGTCAACTGATAATAACCAATAATACAAAACGTAATGAAATCAATATATAAAAGTTTGCTTCTTTTGCTGGTACTTGCATTTGTACTGGCCGCTTGCAGCAGCGATGAGCCTTTCTCTGTCGCAACAGAAACTGACGAACCTCACATCCTGGATCCGACATTTCCCGACAAGGTGAACGGACAGCTCCCAATTGTGGCAAATATCACCAGAGACGCAAATTTCAAGATGTCTCTCACAGTCACTCCTTCACAAAGCACCGAAGTCGATTGGTTTATCGATGGCGAAAAGGTTGCAACCGGTACAACCATTGATATTCCTCTTCTGGCCGGTTCATATCAAATGAAAGTGACAGCGACAACTACCGCCGGTAAGTCAACGTACCGTGAAGGAATTGTCAATGTCTCTACCCTTGAGGGTGATCCCTGGGCTACGACTGTAAACTTCGAGCGCATAATAGCCCCTGGCAGTAACGCAAATCTTTACGGGGACAATCTTCAGAAAGTTAAATCCATACGAATCGGTAATACTGAAGTGCCTTACGTGACTTACAACACCGAAGACGGTTCTCTGTCATATTCTGTACCGGCTTCATTGGAAAATGGTACAATGCGTGTGATTCTCATCGATGCCGACGGTATGGAGTATGGTGCCGATACCGTAACTGTTAGCTCTTCACCGCTTGTGACATCCGGAGCTGACCGTATGACTTCCGGAACAATATGTAGCCTCACTGGAATTAATTTTGACCAGATTTCCAAATTGACTATCGGCAGTCAGGAACTTGAAATAGTTGAGCGTTCAGGATCGGAAATAACCGTTGGATGTCCTGCGCTTGAAGATGGTGAGTATAAACTTACCGGCGTATCCAATCAGGGAACAGTGCGGTTCTTCACCGATGGAGCTGTGAAGGATGAAGCCATTGTGGTTGTGACCTCGGAACAAACAATCTGGACTGGACATCATTATGTGTCATGGGATTTACCTGATGATAATCCGAACAAGACTTTCAATCTTATTCCTTCGGATGTGTTCTCTTCAATGAAACCTGGAAGCATAATGAAGATTCATTATTCTGTTGAACCTTCGGCAGAATATCATCAACTACGAACAGTGACAGGCTGGTGGAGCGACCTCCCCGGTACATCCGTTATCGAATTTCAGGAAGATGGAAGTAAAGAAGTTGTGATGTCGGCTGATGTTTTGGCTGCAATCGCAGAGCAGGGAGGCTTCCTCTGCGTGGGACATGGTTACTATGTGGATCTTGTAACTTTACGATAAAATAATGAGAAAATATATTGTGACAGTATCAATGTTTGTTTCGGCGGTCTGCTTTTTGCAGGCCTCCGGGACGGCATTGCCAAAAGACGCCGGGTTAGAGGTGAAAGTTGAGGAGACGCTTTCAAGAATGACGCTTGATGAAAAAATCGGTCAGATGACCGAGCTTTCAATCGATGTGCTTGGAAGCTGGAAGAATAATGAGTTTTTCCTTGATCCGGAGAAACTTCACGAAGCCATTGCTATCTATAAAGTCGGTTCGATACTCAATGCTCCCGGAGGTCCGACGGCACAGACTCCGGAAAAGTGGGAGCAGCTTATCAGTCAGATACAAGACATTTCAATGAAAGAAATCGGTATACCCTGTATCTATGGACTTGACCAGAATCATGGCACTACTTACACACTTGGTGGTGTATTGTTTCCACAAAACATCAATGTAGGAGCATCTTTTAATCCTGAAATAGCACGGCAATCTGCTGAGATTACCGCCTATGAAACCAGATCTGCTAATTGTCCCTGGACATATTCGCCAACGGTTGACCTGACAAGAGATCCCCGCTGGAGTCGTGTATGGGAAAATTTCGGAGAAGATCCTCTTGTTAATGCAGTTATGGGGGCTAATCAGATAATAGGATTCCAAGGAGATGATCCCAATCAGGTTGGCCCACACAAGGTTGCCACATCTGTAAAGCATTATCTCGGCTATGGAGCGCCACGTACAGGTAAAGACCGGACTCCCGCATATATATCGACCTCCGATTTGCGTGAAAAATTTTTTGAACCTTTCCGTGCCTGCATCGAGGCTGGCGCATTGACGGTTATGGTCAATAGCGGTTCAATTAACGGGCGTCCGGTTCATGCCAACAATGAGCTTCTGACAAAGTGGTTGAAAGAAGATTTGAACTGGGATGGCATGATTGTGACAGACTGGGCGGATATAAACAATCTGTACACCCGCGAATGTGTGGCGGCGGATAAGAAAGAAGCTATAGAAATGGCGATAAATGCAGGAATTGATATGTCAATGGAACCGTATGATCTGAAATTCTGCACTCTGTTGAAAGAGCTTGTCAATGAAGGTCGTGTTACTATGGAACGTATTGACGATGCTACCCGTCGTATCCTCCGCTTGAAATATCGCCTCGGGCTGTTTGAAAACCCAAATACATTCAAGAAGGATTATCCGGAATTTGCGTCTGCGAAACATGAGAACATTGCCTTGAAGTCGGCAGAGGAATCAATAGTCCTTCTTAAAAACCGCAATGACATACTCCCGTTGAAAAAAGGGATGAAGATACTGGTTACAGGCCCGAATGCAAATTCCATGCGTTGTCTTAACGGTGGATGGAGCTATTCGTGGCAAGGTCATCTTACCGATCGTTTTGCCTCGAAGTATAATACGATATATGAAGCTGTATGCGATAAGTTCGGTAAGGAGAATATTGTGCTTGAACAGGGCGTTACCTATCTCCCCGAAGGAGCATACTATCAAGAGAACGATCCTAAGATTGAAAAAGCCGTAGCAGCCGCTGGTGATGCCGATATTGTCTTGGCTTGCATTGGCGAAAATTCATATTGTGAGACCCCCGGAAACCTGTCTGACCTTGTACTTTCTGTGAATCAGCGTAATCTGGTAAAAGCCCTCGCCAATACAGGCAAGCCCGTTATCCTTATAATAAATGGCGGACGCCCACGAATCATTAATGATATAGAGCCGCTTGCGGATGGCATTGTCAATGTGCTTCTTCCAGGTAATTTTGGAGGCGATGCGCTTGCGAATATCCTGGCTGGGGATACAAATCCAAGTGCCAGAATGCCTTATACTTATCCTAAGAATCAAGCTGAACTGACTACTTACGATTATAGGGTGAGTGAGGAAATGGATAAAATGGAAGGTGCCTATGATTATGACGCAGTGGTATCCGTTCAATGGCCTTTTGGTTACGGGTTGAGCTATACGACTTTCAAATATGATAATTTCAAATGCGCCCAGACCGAATTCGATGCCAATGACAATCTGATATTCACTGTTGACGTAACAAACATCGGTAATAAAGCCGGTAAAGAAGTGGTAATGCTTTTCAGTAGGGATATGGTGGCTTCACTTACCCCTGAGAACAGAAGGTTACGTGGTTTTCAAAAGGTTGAATTGCAACCCGGCGAAACCAAAACAGTCACATTGACCATTAAGGCTGGAGACTTGGCTTTTGTTGACTCAGATGGTAAATGGATTCTTGAAAAAGGAGATTTCCGTATGCAAGCCGGGACCGAGATACTGAATATAAAGTGTAATGAAACATATAAGTGGAATACGCCCAATAAGTAATAAGTTCAAAGGTAAAAAAGGTTGTATAGAAAGTAGGCTTGTCGAAATAGAGATCGACAAGCCTCTTTTTTTCCTGGTTGATATCATTCCATATAAGCGTATAGGCGTAATATTTCCATGTGCCTGGAGGAATTTGCCTGCTTTTATGTGTTTTCGCGTATATATTACAACTTTCTCCTTTAACATTTAAAAAACAATTTAAAAAAATCCGGTAAAAATTTTGCAGGGAAAGAAAATAGTATTAACTTTGCAGTCGCTAAGGCAACATACCCGCCACAGCAAGGAGAGGTGGGTGAGTGGCTGAAACCACCGGTTTGCTAAACCGACGATGGGAGCAATCCTATCCACGAGTTCGAATCTCGTCCTCTCCGCAAAACCACAAAGTGAAATCGCTGCAAGTCAACGACTTGCAGCGATTTTGATTTTATATACATACAAAAACACATACAAAATTCATGTAATATATAAATTATCACAAAATTGATAAAATATTATGTCAAGGAGTCAATCTCAGCCGACTGTTATTATCGGCTGTCCGAAGAAAGAGGAGAGCATAGCGAGGGTTGAAAGGGTGAAATTATGCTGTCCACTCAGCCACTTGGTTATTTCACATGGGCGCTTGCCAATCGAACGGGCAAATTCGGCTTTTGACAGCCCTTTTTGCACCATCAAATCATAGATTCTATTGGACACAGCCATTTCTATGTCCACCTCTTTATGGATATGATTAGGTATAGATGACACTATACGATTGTACTCATCAAAGGCTGTCTTCATATATCAAATGTTTTGTCGGTTTCAATTTCATTCTCGGTAATGCTAATGGTTCCCTCATTCACACCTTCTTTGATAAGTTTATCAAAGTTTTGCAGGGTGACCACAAACCCGCGCAGCTCATCATCTTCATCATAGGTGCGCGTTTTCTTGACTCCACCGTTGCCGAGAATAAGAATGCTGTCTGAGAGTCGCAGGCAATACAGGCGTAACTTTGATTTAACGACCGGGAGCGCGCAAACTCGATCATTCATCTTTCCTTCCGGTCGGAAGAAACGCTCCAAAGCTCCAAGATCAGCTATGCTTTCAACAAACTTGGCTATACGGGCCAAATCTTCATTATACGTAGCGTCGTCTTTGAAACGGTTATAGAAACGAAGATATTCTCCTTTATCCTCAGTGATGAACTGAATGGTGTAAAGGGTGCAGTTATGGTCTTTGTTTAGCTGTACAAGTTCTGCCTCGCTCATATCTGTAT